>Ga0233415_10000430_pt1 | contig 20055 bp, 35 predicted proteins | sample Na_anoxic_12_MG_FD_188631 | JGI IMG/M metagenome (GOLD analysis project Ga0233415, IMG submission 188631) | Seawater microbial communities from Saanich Inlet, British Columbia, Canada - Na_anoxic_12_MG | ecosystem: Environmental > Aquatic > Marine > Inlet | place: Canada: British Columbia... | reverse complement strand
CATCGCGGGAGAGGTCTTCATCGACGTCTCCACGGAGATGAATCGAGGGAAGGACAAGTTCGGCGAGTTCGCCAGCGCGCACGAGCTGTACGCCGTACTCAAGGAAGAGGTGGACGAGTTCTGGGATTCGGTCAAGGGGAACGACCCCGACCCCGAGGAGCTTCTCCAGGTCGCAGCGGTGGCTCCCACCGACAGGGTACCACGCCCCTCGGGCCGTTCTGACAGACCTCCTCAGAAAAATGGACCCGAGCGAGGGCTCGTGACAGGATGAGGGCCAGGAGGTATCATGCCGAAACGAAATCGACCGAAGAGCAGGGGACGCAGCGGAGGTCGGTCACCTCGACCCTCGAACCCGCGACCGTCCAACCGAGCAGGGCAACCCGAGCGCCGGCAGCGACCGCGCTCTCAACGTGGAGAGACAGACATGCCCAGACGAACCCGACCCACGCGCAAGGACGGCACGCCGTTCAACTTCGAGCGCTTCCCCAACAAGGCCAACCGGCTGCAGCAGACCCTCAAGGACCCCAGCAAGAAGGAGAAGGCCCTCGCGGTGATGAACGTCGCGTCGGCTGGCCTCCAGACCAACCTCGGCGAGGACGAGAGCCCGAGCAAGCTGCTCATTTCCATCGTCGATGCTGGTGCTGACGCGGACGGCGTCGAGATCATCCAGGACTTCGGTCTACTGCTCGACGATCTCCTCGTCGCCGCCATGGACAACATCGACACCCCCGAGTCGCTCCCGTTCATCGCCACCGGCATCGTCGGCATGTGGTTCGGTGAGTTGAAGGACGACATCGACGCGGTCAAGGACTGAGTCATGAAGCAGATCAGCCCACCACGAGGAGCCCTCATCGAGCTGGTTCGCATCCTCGGCCCATCCGCAGGGGCCCTCGTCGTGGTGCTGGTGCTGCTCGTCCCCATCGTCCGAGACATGCTCGACAACCAAATCGACACGGTGGAGCAGCTCGGAGAGATGAACGGTCACCTCGAACACATGCCCGCCGAGGTAGGCCAGGCCGTGGCTCGCGAGCTGCGGTACTACGAGTACACGTTCGAGGACGACTCGCCCGCGGACGCTGGCGACACCCCATAGACCTTCCCTCCTGTTCTTCCATCTGCTACGGTGTCCTCAAAGGAGGCTACGCCATGAAACTGATCTGTGAGTGGATGGAGACTGACCCCGAGCAGGACGAGGAAGTCCTGCAGACGGATGAGATTGAGTACGACACCAAGAAGGACGCGAAGGCCGCTCTGACAGCGAGCGGGAAGCTGGCCAAGGAACTCGGGTTCGACGTCGTCAAGGACGGCGAATCGTTCGAGCTGCAGCAGCCCGAGTCCGAGGTCGTCGTCTGCAGGTACAGCCTGGAGGACTAGCAAGATGGTCACCGTGGTCACCGACACAGGTCCGGACACCCCCAAGTCGCGGAATAGCTTCACCTCGCCCGCGCAGGCGGAGTCCTACATCGAGACCGTCGCCGCGCACTGGCGAACCGAAGCCGATACCTCGACTGTCATGATGCTCGTGTCCAAAAACAACCTCGGCGGCTACACGTTCACCAGGGAAGGGTCCGACGAGGACGACTTCGAGATCTGGGGACGTGTCTACCTGGAGATGTGACCATGGCCCGCTACTACGCGAACCCCTACGACACCAGCCAATCGGGCTTTTACTTCGACGACCTCGACGACTACGAGGAACAGGAGGAGGACCACCCTTCCGAGGAGTTTGAAATCGAGTTCATCGACGGCGAGTCGACTCTGGCCGCGCTGTTCAGCGTGGCCCAGGTCAACCAGGCCAACCTCGCGCAGTGGTTCGAGCTGACGGAGGACATGGACGACAACGAGATGGCCGTCGTCGCCTACATCATCTCGGGGCTCGGCTATGACCTCGAATACGCCGCCGAGAATGCCGGCGAGGCCATCGTCCACCTCGGTGGAACCAAGGACTACGTCGAGGAGATGGCAGAGCAGGCGGGAGGGTTCGCCGAACTCATGGGTGAGCAGCTGGAATACTACGTCGATGTGGAAGCGGTCGCCCGGGACTGGGAAATCAACGGTGAAATTGCCGAGTTCACCTTCGCCGGCACCACCTACACCATCGGCAACGTGCAGAGCTTGTAGGAGACGACGTGGGCGAAAGTCAGATACGGACGATGGCCGCGAATATGGCCCACGAGGCTGGCCTCGACGGGGCTCTGTTGTTCGCCGTCATCAAGACCGAGTCGGGCTGGAACCCCCGCGCGTTCAGGCACGAGCCAGCGTTCTACACCCGGTACATCGCCGACAACCCCGACCTCAACGCCCTCTGGGGTGGAGCGCCTCGCCGCATCTCGTCGAGCTACGGCCTCGGGCAGCTGATGTACACCACCGCGCTGGAAAACGGGTTCAGTAGGAACCGGCCCCCGGAAGACCTGTACGACCCGAAGACGAACCTCGAATTGACAATCCGACTTCTGACACGATTGTTGAGGAAGTACGGGGGAAACGTGAAGGACGCCGTCGCCGCCTACAACAGCGGGCGACCGTTCGACAAGGCCCCCAGGTTCACCAGAGAGACCCACGTTCCGAAGGTTCTTCGGGCGATGGGAGGCACCGCAACCACGCTGGCCAAGAAGGCAACGACCGCGCTCCCATCCTGGACGTGGCTCGCGCTCGCCGGCATCTCAGGGCTACTCATCGTGGCGCTCGCCGCGAGAGGAGGCCAGCAGGGAGTCTGAAGTGAGCAGGGCTAGACCGTTCGCTACCCAACGCATCGAGGCGTCCAGATGCAAGCTCCAGGTGTCCGACACGGAGATGGCTTGGCTGTTCTGTGTGGACATCACCGCCTACCAGAGGTGGATGAGGGACAACGTCGTCCGCTTCCGAGTCACCATCATGCTCGCAGAGCTGCTCGAAACAGCCCTCGACCGTGGTGCCAGCATCCCCGAGATTCGGAGACAGATGGGCATCGTGACTGGGCCCGATGGCCAGCACCAGAAGAGAAGCCCGACCAGCCGAACCGACGAGCAGCGCAGGCACGCATGGGCGTTCATCGCGTCGCGCGCACACCCCTGGACAGAGCTGGCCCAGACTGGGCTCGCCAACGAGGTATAGACGTGACCGAGAGCACCCGAGAAGTGAAGACGACGACGAAGACGGACACCACGTTGCCCGACCTCTTGCAAGGGGTCAAAGGGCTGTACAAGGTGTTCCGGCTCGACCCCGCCCCCACCGGCTACCTCGAATCGGCTGACGCATCGTCGGTGGACGAGGAGTACCTCAAGAGGAAGTGGGGAGGTGGGCTGTACGAGTTGATCTACTACCCGCCGCCCGAGGCCGAGGACCAGACCCCACGCAAACAGCAGATTCAGATCACAGGCTCACCCAAGGGGGCAGCCTCGTCGCTGCCCACGGCCCGTGGTGGAGACCCCGCGGTCGCAGCGATGCTCGCCAACATCAACCGGCGGATGGACCGGCAGGAGGATGAGTCCCGCAAGGCGATGCAGACCGAGTACGCCGAGATGATGAAGACGCAGAGGGAGCAGGGCGCATCCATGCTCACCGAAACCGTCGCCGTCCTCGGGACCTTCCAGACGCAGGCGTCGGAAAGGCAGGCCCAGGACGCCAAGGACCGCGAGGCGAGGTGGGAGCGCGCGCAGCTGGAGGCGGACAGGCGAGCGGACAGGGATCAGAAGGAGCAGGACCGCAGGCACGACCAGGCGATGGAGCGGGAGCGAGCGTACGCGGAGCGACAGGTACAGCTCATCCAGGCCGCGCACCAGTCGAACAACAAGGGCCCCCTCGGTGACCTCGAACAGCTCAGCCAGCTCATGGCCGTCGTCGAGAAGTTTGGGTCCAACGGAGACAAGGAGACCCTCGCCCAGACCGTGGTCAAGACGTTGCCCGGTGTGATGGAAGGCATGGCCAACGGCTACGAGCGCGCAGCGACAGCAGCGGCGAGTGTACGACAGCAGCGGCGAGCAGCCGCACCACCGCCGACGCAGCTTCCCGCGCCGCAGGTTGCGGCAGCTCCCGCCCAGGCCCCCGCGCCGACGAGGCCACCCCCGGAGGACGACGAGGCCACCGACGACCTACCCGAGGGTGCGGACGTGGAATGGATGGAGAGCCCCGAGGGAGTCGCATTCCTGGGCTGGCTCGACTACATGGACACGTTGCCCACCGAGGCGTGGCAGGCAGTCATCATGGGAGGTCTCCAGACGGGGACTCTACCCGCCCCGATGGACGGCCCCATGAAGTCAGCACTGGCGGGAGATCAGGAACCTCTGCTACAACTGTTCGAGAAGGCAGGAGCACTGGACATGCTCGGCAGGGCGATGGAGGCTTTCAATGCTGGTGCAGGCGGGCAGGGTCCAACGGTGGAGCCCCCTAGCAGCCCTGACGGCGGATTGGACGTGGCGACAGGTCCGGTGGACGAGCCAACCGGACCACGGCCGCATCCGGACGATGCGTCAGCTGATCTCGAAGTTCAGGGGCCATCCGGTGTTGCGGGCCCTGGCGATACGGGTTCTTCGGACGTACCGGGTTCCTAACAGGGACGACGAGGGCCAGGCGCGCGCCATCCAGGCGTTCGTTCAACACAACATCCTGTACGTCAACGAGCCGGGCGACATCTGGTACGACCCCCTCCGTGTACTGTGGATGGGAGGTGGCGACTGCGACGACCACGCCATTCTCACCGCAGCTCTACTCGAAGCGCTCGCGTTCAAGACCAAAATCAGCGTACTGCGTCGAGCTGGACGGGGATTCCACGTCTACTGCCTGGTAGGACTCCCCCGCAAGGCGCCTCGTCGATGGGTTCCCGTCGAGACCACCATGAACGTGCCATTCGGATGGAACCCCGAGAAGGCCAAGTCCCAAACGCTGCGGCTGGTCGTATGAGTGAGCAGGCAGACCTGGGGTTCGGAGAGGACCCTCGCACAGGTGAGCCCTGGTTCTCGCACCACGGCTCCAACGCCCCCGAGGGATTCTGGCGCAAGGGTGAGAAGCGGTTCGGAGTCAGCAAGGACGACCCGCCGAGATACCGCAGGCACAGCTTGGAAGAGCTACAGCAGCTCGGATACGCCAGGGACGACATCAGCCACGAAGCCGCCCTCGACCCCCTCTACATTCAGGCGCAGTGGAACATCCAGGAGCGGAGAGACCTCGGTGGAAAGGCCGTGGTGACGTATGAACCTCCTGTCACTCGGCACACCATCTATGGAAGGATGAGGGAGGCCAAGCAATACGCGTACTACATGCGTCGCGAGGACATTCGGGAGCAGCTCGAAGCTGCAGGGCTCACCGACGAGGAGGTCCTCGACGTACTCGACACATGGGACAACGAGGAAGACCTCCGAATCGAGTCGATGCGCCAGGGTGGGACGACCGAGTACAGCATCCTCGACGGAACAGGCCGGCAGATTGGGCGAGACTTCACCGAGGCAGAGTTGACTCGTATCGCCGTCGAGGGTACCGAGCTGGAGGCGGAGTACCTCGCGCACCTGGAGGACCAGCAGGAACGAGAGGCCGCAGCCGCTACCTACATCGCCGAGCTTCAGGGGCAAGGACTCGACCCCTACGCCCTCGGGCACGCGTGGGAAGACTTCGTGGATGGCCTCGACGAGGTCCAGAACGCAATCGAGTCCCAACAGGTGTACACTTCACTCGACCCGTCCATCGAGATGACGGACGCAGACATCCCCTTCTGAGGAGAAGGCCATGACCAGTATCGAAAACGAAGTTCTCGGGCTCTACCCACTCGGGAACCCGTTGCCTCCGCTCCAGGGCACCCACATCGAGCAGTGGCGTCGCAACTGGACGCAGCCCTCGCCCGGAGTCGTTCAGACCAAGGGCCCGTGGCCATGGTCAGGCAAGTGGGGACTGCCGGTGGTGACCCCGGGATTGTCGGGCATGGACGACGAGGCTTACGGGTTCTTCTGGGCGATTCCGGCAATCGCGGGTGCTGTCGGAGCAGCTGTGGGAGCCGGAAAGAAGGTCGCCGACGCCGTGGGCGGGTCCAAGAAAAAGAAGATGTCGAAGGCCCAGACCAGGGCATTCATCAGGAGCTTCAGCGAGAAGCGCAAGAGGGCGGCCATGGCGGCCAGGAGGAAGAAACGGATGCGGAGAAAGCGACAGAGGCTCCGCCGCAAGCGACACGAAACCCAGGCCAGGGTGGGCGAGTCGAGAGAGAGGATGACGCGGGTGTCGAAGTTCCAGCGAGACCCCGACGTCGTCCATCGGCAGATGGTTCAGGGGGCGGACATGGCGGACGCATCGCTTCTCCGCGCCCATGCTCTGCGCGCCCCCGGTGACCCAAGGCTCGCGCACGTGCTCAACGTCCAGCCGAACGTGTTCGCGCTGAGACAGCCCGGACAGCCCGCGGGCGGTCCCTCGATGCCCTGGTACTCCAAGCCGGTCATGGGAGGAATGCCCACGGGTACCGCCATGGCCATCGGCGTCGGCGGGCTCGCCATCCTCTTCATCGCGATGCGGAGGAAGTAGGACATGCGCAAGCCGAATATCAAGCAGGTCGAGGACGCGAAGGCGTCCATACGCAAGCTCTTCTCCACCTACCAGGCGTGGCTGAGGGTAGACCGTATCCGGGCCTCGCTTCCGTCGAGGTTCGCCTCGAAAATCCCGGCGTCGAGGGTGGGGTACGTCAAGGCCATCATCCGCAAGCTTCAGTCCATGGGAGCGCTCAAGGTCGAGGGCAACCTCGGTGACAACGACGGATATGGATGGCTCAACGTCGTGGTGGCTGGCGTCGCTCTGGTGGCGATTGCTGGTGCTGCTACGGTCTGGGCTGTCATGAAGTACGCGCCTCGCATCCAGGAGGAGTTCCGGCTCGTCAAACAGGCCGAACACGCCACCGGCCTCGCGCAGCGCGCGTTCCTACGGGAGAAGCAGGAGGCCAAGCAGCTCGGTCCAGAGGCCGCTCGCGCACATGCGGCGGCGAGAGCTGCCGAGACGTCGAGCCTGGTATCCGCGGTCATGCCGACGAGCTACACGCCACCGCCACCGCCCGGGGAGTCCGCTGACGGAGGATGGCTGTCCCGGTTCGGTCTCCCGAGCTGGACTCCTGTCGCTGGCATCGTCGGAGGGTCCGCGGTCCTGGCCCTCTACATCTACTCGAAGAGGCGATAGTGGACGAGCAGTACCCCGAAATCGACTTCGACGAACTCGACCCCGAAGAGGTGTACGAGGAACTCCATTGGGGGGAAGAACCCGATGCAGAGATTCACGTCGAGGATGACAGGTTCGACGAGGACGAGCTGGTGCTGCTCGGCCAAATGCAGTCCATCACCTATATCGCCACGAAGGGCGGTGGTGACCCCGTCGAATGGGTTCATGACTTCAATGACCCCCTTCCCTTGCTCTGTGTGGACGAGCAGGGTAGGTTGAACATACTCGGTGGTGCCTACTGGTTGGCGCCTCACGGTATCGTTGGCTGACCAAACAAGGAGACCCCCACATGCCAGCCCGGAAGCGCAAGACCACGAAGCGCCGCAAGGCCGCTCGTCGCAAGAGCAGCCGGCCCATCGTGCTGCAGCTGCCCCCGCCCGCGAAGAAGCGGCGTCGGCGGCGCAACCCGGTGGCGACCGTCGTCAACCCCTCTCGCCGCCGCAAGGTGGTTCGTCGGCGTCGGCGTCGCAAGCGCAACCCCTCGCTCGTCAAGGGCATCAAGGGCACCTTCAAGGGCAAGGTGCTCCTGCCCATCCTCATCGGTGGTGGCCTCGGCGTCGTGGGCATCTCCGCGTCGCAGCGGTGGCTCGCGCCTCGTCTGTCCCCCAAGTGGCAGGCCCTCGCCGAAGCGGCCATCGGCATCGCCGGCCTCCCGGTCGTGAACAAGCTGTACAAGGGCTCCGGCCCGTACTTCACCGGGTTCATGGTCGGCTCGGCCCTCACCACGGTCATCAAGCCGCTCCTCCCCTGGGGTGAGTACGACGACGACATCGACGCCCTCATCGAGGGTGACGGAGTCGGCGACATCGAGTTGATCGGTGGCATGGACGATGGTGACTTGGGTTTTGGGGAAGCTGAGGCTGATTCGGCGGCTGCGGGTGACGACGGACTCGAAGAGATCATCGACGATGGTCCGGAGTCCCACCTCGTGGACGGTCTCGGTGCTCTCCCGCCCGTGCGTATGGGGAACATCCCCCCGCGCCTGATTCATCGACTGCGGCAGGCTGGCCTACTCTGGTTGCTCCGTCTCGGGTTGCCCCACGAGAACCTGATGAAGCTCCTGAGTATGCCGTTGCCCGTCCGACGTGGCATCCTGATGCGACTGCGCAAGCGGTACATGGGGATGCGGCGTAAGGCGGTCAAGCGCCACGGGAAGCGCTGGAAGGCGCACCCCTACGTGGTCCACCACCCGGTTCGCAAGCGACAGGCCGCCCGAGGGCGAGGTCGCGGTCGCCCGGGCCCGCGTCAGGCCATGAGGCGCCATCGCCGTCGCAGCCACATGAACGGCATGGGCGACGGAGACCCTCAGTTCGACATCGCGGGGTTCGACGATTCGGACCCCATGGACGACATGATCTCGTAGAGGTCAGGAGCAGGCAGGGCAAGCCAGGAACCGTAAACCAGGGGTGAATAACCCCATGCGAGCTAACCCGGTTTCTACTCGGCTCTGGCTACGGTGAAGAAATGCAGCGTCAAGGCTATCCTTTCGGGGCCCTCCAGGACCCCAGTGCCCCCGGTGGCGTGGGTGAGATTCCGGCCCGTCAGGTCCGTATCTTCTCCAACTACCTCTACTCGACCGTCCAGTTCCCGGCCGGTGTCCCGGTCCCCGCGGGCCGCAACGCCCTGTTCGTCACGGCCCTCAACCAGGCGGGTCAGGGCTACCCCGCCATGTCCGCGCTGGAGACCAACCTCCGCTCCGGGGGCAGGGTGCCCGACGGTGAGTCCTGGACGATCAGCCACATGGGCGCCTTCCTGCGGCCCAACTCGAACCTGGACGACATCGCGACCATCATCAGCTCCGTCTCCATCGTGTTCTCCAAGCGCACGTACGAGCAGCTGATGGGGCCGTTCTTCTTCTGGCCCGGTGGCATCGGCATCACCGGCGTCGCCGCCACCACCCAGCCCGCCACCCAGTTCGTCTACGGCCAGAATGGCGTCGCGGCCCCGTCCGCGATGACCCGCCTGCCCACCCCCATCGAGCTGGCTTCGGGCGAGACGTTCACGGTGTTCCTGGACGTCATCAACGGGTTCAACCCGCAGCAGGACGCCCACGTGGGCATCCGCTTCTACGGCCGCTTCGCCGAGGTGGTGCCGAGCTAGGTTGACCTCCGGAGGGAGTTCCGATGAACGCGTTCGATCAAGATCCCTTCGGTCTCGGGAACGCGGGGGGCATGGTCCCCCCGCTGCCCCCCGGGGCGAATCCCAACGCCATTCCCCCGTCCCAGATACCGGGGACCATGCAGCGACTCAACGAGGCGCGGCAGGGTATGGACCACTCGTGGGAGACCGCGAAGCAGATCTATGGTGGGTGGCCCGGGCTCCCCCCGGCTCTGCGATTCCCCGAGAACTCGGTGCCCGTGTGGCCCCCCCGCGCCATCGTGCCCGACCCGACGCTGTTTCCCAACCTGACGTGGCGACTTCGGTGCATCAACATCGAAGCCCCCGCGGACCCGGGAGCGACGCAGTTCCAGACGCAGATTCAGTTCTCGGACTACCTCACGGTCATCGCCATCAGCGGCTCGGCCCGAGTGCAGGACGACGAGCAGAACAACCTGTACGGCGTCGCCGCGCTGGAGCGCATCCGGATTCAGTACACCCGAGACACGGGTGACCAGCTGTCCACCGGAGGTCAGTCGTACGCCAACGCCATGGTCGGCGACGGTCGAGACCCGATGCCCCTGGGAACCCCGGGCTGGGCGTTCAGCCAGAACCAGTCCATGGTCATCACCGGCACGACCGAGACCCCTCTCGGATGGGTCATCTCGCTGTGCTTCCACTGCCTGGAGTCCATCCCGAAAACGAACCTCGGGATGAGCAGGACGCCTGGCTACACCGCCGACTACGGGCGGTAGGCCATGGAGTTCAATCCAGTAGGGGGCAGCATCGCTCACCTTCCCGGTGCCGGGTTTCCCGGTGCCGAGAGGGTGCCCTCGACCTTCCAAACCCTGGAGATGACCGGGACCGCCCGGTGGCAGCTCCAGGGCTTGGTCTACCGAGCGTACTGGGCCAGCCCCCTCATCCTCTCGTGGCCGCAGATGCGGGACGAGCAGGCGACAGGGGTTGTCCCCAGGCGACTCGGTGGGTGCGTGCTTGAGATAGAGATTACGACCGAGGGCCTCCTCGATTCGAGCTGGCTTCACATCTGGAAGTGCTCCTACAACTTCCAGGTCTCCTCGGGCAAGCACGACCGCCTCCGCAACCTGTTCAGGGTGAACCCCGAGATTTCGGAAGACCTCGCCGAGGCCAACCTCTGCAAGCGGTGGACGATGAACCCAGCGCCAAAGCAGTGGAGGCTGATGCTTGAGTTCAACCAGGCCGGTGAGCCACCCGAGCCCGAGATCAACATCCAGGGCCACATCCGTCCTCTGACCGCGGGGTACCAGCCATGAGCGACTCTGCTGCAGCATCCGTAGCCGTGGGCGAGGGCTGGGCTGACCTTCGCGCAGTCGTTGGAGCCTACAGCTGCGGACAGGTTGACGACGTCGACCTCGTCGAGGCGCTGACGACGCTCCTCGTCCTCGACGTCAGGGGCAAGCCCGACACGACCGTGTACGTCAGGAACACCGGAGCCGAGCCGGCCTCCATCCTGCTCTCGTGGTGGATTACCGACATCTCCTACTCCGAGACCGTCGTCGTTGGCTCGGGGCTCACAGTCATCACTCCCCTGCGACGGGTTGCCCATCGCCTGTCCGTTGGGGGTTCTTCTGTCGATGGGACCAAGGTAGACGTCGCAGCTTGCGCGACCATTTGAGGTAGTTCATGAGTCACGCTTCTATGTTCACGATCCCCACTCCGGGGGGACTCGCCGAGAGGTACGTCTACAAAACGCTGCCCCAGACCGTGCTCGCGGGCGGCGTCCTGCAGGTCCCCCACCTCATGTCCATCTCGCCAGGGAACCAGGCTCTGCCTCCGTTCCACACCCTGATGGTCAACGTCCACCTCAAGACGAACCTCCACGCCTTCAACCCCCTGGACGTGACTGCGGTGGACGACGTCATGGTCGAGATCACCAACCGAGACGGCGTCAACAACGCCGACTTCGAGTTGTGGGTCGCGCTTCTCCCGCCGTGGCTTGGTCTCGACGGTGCCGGTGGGCTGCCTCGCAACTGGTACACCAACGGAGGCCTCGGGTACGTCCCGGGTCCCGGTGCGTTCGGTCCGGCGCAGCTGTCGGACTTCATGGGAGCGCCGCCTCCGTTCCTCGACCCGCTCCTCGTCGGGCACGTCAACTCCAGCGTCGTCGCCAACACGGGAGACTGGATTCGGTATGACGATCCCCCGTTCGTCGATGCCATGGGCTTCACCAACGACGGTGCGGGAGGCCAGGACGTGGTCCCGTTCGGCGCCACATGCCACAGCGTGCAGCGCGTACAGGCCCCCGGTGGCCCGAGCGGGCTGTTCAGCGTCATCGGCCCCATCGGCCCCATCAACGGTGGTGGGAACGCCGTCGTTCCCCACGACCTCAACATCAACGGGTTCAACGTCATACCGGACCTCGCCTGGACCGTTCCTGTCGGAGGCAACGGCTCGGGTGTGGCCCTGGTCGCCTCGAACTACCAGACCTTGACCCTCGCCGACCCCGTCGCCTGCACCTGGGCCAACGAGAACGCACCGGGCGGCTTCAACACCTACTACGCCTGCTTCTACCGACAGTGGTCGGGCGGACGCGTCCAGTAGCGCCAGGAGGAGACCATGACCATCAAGACCACCCGCTCGGCCGAAGAGGCCGGTGTCAAGGTCGGCAAAGCCAAGAAGCCGACCAAGAAGGTGCTCGCGTGCCGAGCTGCTCACCTCAAGGCTCACGAGGAGGCGCTCGCCAGTGCCAAGGCCGTCGAGGAGCAGGACGAGGAGTAGGCGAGCTCGGCCGAGCACCTACCCCCGTGCGGACTTTCTTCGCGACCCCCTGTTCAAGTGGGGCCGCACGGGTCTATACTTAGGCCCGATGCACTTCCGCCCACCCGTCATAGAGCGCTACATGCTGTGGACCCTCGTGGTCTCTTCGGTGGCGTTTGCGAAGGCGTACTGGGGGGAGAACTGATGACGGGGAGCCGGCGCATAACGAACCGACTCCCCGTAAACCATGCCGGGATGTGCCTGCAAAGCGCCCGGAACTGGATATTAGCCTAGTCTCGACACTCAGCCGAGTCAACTACTCCAGTCCCGTAAGCGGTTTGTAGGCCCAGAATCCCGGCGCAAAGAAGGGATAGGGCTATGTCAACCCGTCCGACCACCCAGTGTCCGCTGTTCCGTGCCAAGGCCGTCGAGGTCGTCCTCAACATGCTGTGCCAGATTTCCGTCGCCGACCAGGCCAAGCTGCTCGCCTCGGAGATACAGAGCAAGGTCGAGGGGGCCACCCAGCTCGCCGCCAACCCGCAGCAGGCGCAGGAGATGGCCATGCGCCAGGCGCAGCAGTTGCAGATGGAGGCCGAGACCATCTACCCCACCCCGACCGCAGAGCAGGTTGAAGGGATGCTCACGTCCCCTGCGTTCGAGAGTGCGTGCGTGTGCATCGGGGAGGGCTGCGAGTGGTCCGAGGCCATCATCCTCTCGGGAGGAAGGCTGAACGGCTACACGTGCAGGAGACTCCAGCATGGACAATGACTCGACGTGGGGAAAGGCCCCCCTCTCCTGGCTTAGGAAGGTCCGAGATGGCTCTGTACGCCCATCCGAGGCTGCGGTGGGCTCAGCCATCGCATTCCACCACGGAACGCTCTCGTGCGCTCAGCTGGCCACGGTGACGGGGCTTTCCGTCTCCACCGTCAACTACGCCCTCCGGGGAAGACCAGGGAGACCGTCAGGGCTGTCCTCGTGGGTGGCCAAGGTCGGTAGGAACTGGAACTGGACCTCGGTGGCCAAGTTCGCTCGCATCGGCTGGACCGAGCTGTGCGCGCTCGCCGCGAAACCAACCCGCGAGGCAATCCAGGTATGGGCATACGTGACGCTCCACCTCGAAACGGCTCGACCGTGGACGAGGATGAAGCTCGACGTCCGCCACGCAGCCAAGGCAACCGGGATGACGCCGCACCGAGTAAGGCGAGCCGTCTATGGTGCCGCTGGACGCCTCGGTGCGGTAGCCAAGGGACTGCTCGAACCGAGGGGAGGGTTCTTCCTTCGCCGAAACGGAATCCGACGCGACAACGGACGCCAGCTCACCTACACGACCCGAGAAGGTGATCCCAGGGTGGAAGAAAGGACGATCCGACAGTGCGATCCTCCTCGTGTGCGCGTGGAGTCGAGTTCGACGTACTACCAGGAACACCTCAGAAGACGACAGGTGTTGTTGGAAGACCTCGCCCGGGACTGGTCGAGGGCCAACAACCACGGTGGGACCGTTGAAGGGTTCGCCGAGTTCCTGCAGCAGGGAAGGACCGGGGAGCACCGGAAGCGGACATGGGCCAGGGGCATCCTGGAGACCGTCCTCGAACGGGTCAAGCCACCACCACCGGACCCTCACGAGGCCAGGGCCAAGGCCATGGAGGAGGTCATCGAGCTGGCGCTGTCGTCCGGGGAGGTCCCGAGGGCCACAGCGGCGAAGGCGCGCAAGCTCACGAAGCGGTCACAGAATCCAGGTAGAGCCGGCCGTCGAGCGCTCGAACGACTCCTCGACCTCTACCATCACCATCTGGAGCAGTACATCGGAGGCAGGGCATGAGCAGCAGCAGCAGACGCAGGAGCACCGAAAAATTCGACCTTGAGGCACACGAAAACCTCAGCATCGCAGCAGATCTCGTCTTCAAGAGGTGCCCGCCGCCCACCCCGGCCAAGGAGCACAAGGGCAAGGCCATCCTCGTCGTTTCCAAGGATGACCTCGACAGCGACGGCGAGATGCCGTGGTGCTGCGGGTTCGTCTGCAACGAGCACACCATCGGCGAGGACGCCCTGGTTCTTCTGCGGAGGAACAGCCCAGGCCACCCCTCCATCGTGTACAAGTGGGAGATGTTCGGCGAGAGGGACTGCCTCATCCCCCTGGGGTCTCACGTCGTGCCCAACTGGTTCAACGCCCTGTGGTGCTGGTTCCCCAACGCCGTGGCGGACGAGCTGGAGTTGAACCGACCATGACCACCACCTACGCAGGAGCCCAGACGTTGACCATGGACCAGTTCCTCGACGTGTATGAGCTGCTGGACCCGCCCAGGGACCGCTTCCTCGCTCTGCTGCTGCTCTGCACAGGGATGAGGATAGGCGAGGCCATCAACCTCGACGTCGAGCAGCTCTACGGCGACGAGGGAGTCGTTCGAGACAACCTCCGCGTCAAGAGGTCGCAGACCAAGGGCAAAGGCCGAGGCAGGGACATTCCCGTGAACCTCACCCTGCGCAGGGCAGCGGACAAGTACCTCGATGACGTCGGCGGACCGGCTGGACCGCTGTTCCGTTCGAGGCAGCACACCCCGGGAGGGACAGGGAGGCTATCCAAGCGTCAGGCCAGGCGAGTGCTCACCAAGGCATGTAGGGAGGCCGGACTGGAGCGAGCAAGCTCCCACAGCTTCCGGAAGACCGCCGCCGTGATGATGGACGACGCAGGAGTGCCCATCCGAGTCATCAGTCAGCTCCTCGGACACGCCAACGTGGCCCAGACAAACGCCTACCTCACCAGGGTCGACCACTCGCAGAAGCGCCGAGCTACCGACGTAATCCTGGTTCCCTTTGCAACCTCGACGCGGTGGATGTAGGATGGCTTCGGTGTTCTGGCGTAGCCCTGCCGACTCCCGAAGCCTCCTCCCCGCCTCGTGCGGGGCGGAGGTGGGAGTGAGTCCATGACGACAAGCAGGCCCCACCTGTTCTTCCGGATGCTGGACGCCACCGTGGACACCATCGACGGAAACACCGCCTCTGGACTGCGAAAGCTCGCGACCATCGGGTTGGAGCTGTACCAGGAACAGCAGGACGACCGAACCAACCTCAATCGCATGTTCTTCGGGCCCGCATCGGGCCCTCGACCTCGACCAGCTCCGGAGTCACACGCCAGCTCGGCGAGAAGCTACGAGGCAAGGTCGACCTGTACGAAATGTGGGTTCAAGGCCCCCCTGGACTGCGTCATCTGTCCAAGATGCGGCAACAAGGGGTTCTTCGACCCGATACCACCCGGTTGAACCGGGAGATTGGAACAGGCAGGGCTATGACAGAGGGACGGAGATACCCGTATCAGTTGCTACGGAGGTTCGCGCCTCCAGGCGCCAAGGATACGCACGCGAAGGTCAAGAAGTTCGAGACGCTGGGCGACGCCCACACCTACTTGAAGGACTTGGCCAAGACGGAGAAGCTCGACACCATCGACCCCCACACCTTCACCATCTTGAACCTGACGTCGTGGACAGAGGAGCCCCTCCCCACGTACACACCCGAGGAGTCCGACCGATGAGGATGTTTCAGCTGTTTCACCCGCAGGGAATCGCACTGTGGAAAGCCACCGACGACCCCGAGGAGAAGATAGTCAACCCCGTTTGGGCGCAGTACCACCAGTACTACCCGAGCGGGCCCGAGCCCACGATGGCGTCCTACTTCGACGGCGAGGAGCTGACGTTCGACCACAAGCCCGCTCCCCCCGCAGACCTCGGTGGCGCCAAGCCCGAACCCGTGGTGCAGCCGCTCGAACAGGGCGTCACGCACAACATCATCGCCTACGACTGCAGGGATTGTGGTGTGATCTGGAACCCCGCGCTGGCCTACAACCCGCCCAGCCGAGAGGAGCAGGGCCCCATGAAGGTCACCAGTCTCACCGTCAACGACGACGGAGAGCCTCAGGGCACCAGCTGTCCTAACTGCGGGAGCTACAACGCCAGGGTGGCCCAGTCCGAGCGCATCCCATTCGACCAGTCCCTCGGGAAGCCCAAGAGCCGCAGCAGCCGGATTCTCGCGAGGCCGCGCAAGCTCGTCCAGCTCGTCCGCTCGGGCGTCCGCGCGCTCACCGACGACGACGATGGGGGAAGCCCATGAATCTCGGGCTCCACTTCAAGACCAAGAAGCCCTTCAAGTGGGTGACCCTCACCAGGCCCATCATCGGGATGGTGAGGCACGGGGCCCACAAAGAGTTCACGCTCCAGTGCGGTCACACCCAGTTCTTCACCCGCGCCATGCTCGACGACATCGACCCTGACGTGGAAGAGATGGACATCGGCACCGAAGTCGTGTGTCCTTACTGCAGCAGATCAGCAACCCCAGGAAGGAACCCAAGACGATGAACGTGGTACGCAACTTGAGCAATCCCCAGGGCCAACCGTCTGCAGGACGACTGTGGCCGGTCAAGACCTACGACGAGGCGCAGACCAAGATTACCGAGCTGGTCGAGACCGCCGTCGAGGATGGATTCGTCGAGGACGAGAAGGTCCGCGCGAAGGCCGAAGAGAACCACGTCGAACTCCGGTACCTCCGTCACAAGGACGGCAGGACCATGACCATCGAACTTCTCGCCCAGTAGGGCAGGAACGGCAGGGCTATGACAGACAAGAAGCAATTCCAGCAGATCTGCAACACCATCGTGACCTACACGGGCTGGCCCGACTCCACGCTCGCCGCCTACGTCGGAGTCCACAAGGACACCGTCTTGATGTGGCGTGGCGCGCACGCCAGTCCCAACAAGTTCAACCAGGCCGTCCTCCTCGGACTCGACGCCCTCGTCGGACTCGCCGACAAGGAGAAGCAGTTGACCGGGCTGGCCAAGGCGTACCAGCTCGACAAGGCTGAGGGGGTCCACGAGTACATCCGCGAGCACTGTTCCGTCGAGATTCGGCAGCAGATCAGGTGCCAGAAGCGAGGCAAGAAGGTGTCGGAGTACAAGGACACCATCGCCAAGCAGCACGAGACCATCAAGAGGCTCACCGGAGTGGTTGAGGTTCACGAGACGCAACTCGCTCTCGGCAAGAAGGCATTCATCGAGGTGGATGAGAAGCTGAACAGGAAAAACGTGTTCATCTCCGAGATGAGGAACGCGATGCAGGTTCTGGACGCTCCGCTCGCGTTGCTGCCTCAGATTGCAGCCTCCCGTCACTCGCAGGTTATGGACCTCGACGCAAGGCTCAAGACCGCCAACGAGCACCTCGAACATGGAGCCACGGCGTACACCGCCCTCGAAAACCACCTCATCACCGTCACCGAGCAGTTCGAGGACCGCATCGACCAGCAGCGTCAGACCATCCTCGACCTCAAGCTACTGCTGACCGAGGCCGAGGATGGAGAGCGGGTCAGCATGGACGCGCTCGCCTCCCTCGGGCGCGCGGTCGCGCACTACCATGACCGAGGTTCCGACCAGTGAGGCCCATCGTTGCATCCGTCTCGGGAGGCAAGGACTCCACCGCGATGTGCCTCTACCTCCGCGAGAAGGGCATCGAGTACCGAGCTGTCCACCTCGACACGGGATGGGAGCACCCAGCGACCGACGAGTACGTCCGTGAGGTGCTGGAACCTGCCATCGGGCCCATCACCTGGATTCAGCCACCGATGGGAATGCTGGACCTCATCCACTCGAAGGCCATGTTTCCGAGCCGAGTCCGTAGGTTCTGCACGCAGCAGCTCAAGGTGTTGCCGTTCATCCGGTGGGCAGAGGAAGCCTACGACGGTGAGCCCATCATCAACGCCATCGGCATCAGGAAAGCAGAATCGAAGGCGAGGTCAGGACTCCCCGCTGTGCAGTCGTCGGAGTATGGGGCGACGTGGAGACCCATCCTCCGATGGTCCGTGGACGACGTCATCGCCATCCACCGTAGGCACGGATTGAGGGCCAACCCGCTGTACTACAAGGGAGCGCACAGGGTCGGATGCTGGCCTTGCATCTTCTCCAGGAAGTCCGAGATCAGGATGGTCGCCGACATGACGCCCGAGGTCATCGACAAGATTCGAGACCTGGAGCTCGGAGTCACCGAGAAGGCCAAGGCCAGGTATGAGGCCAAGGGAAAACCGTGGAACGGCCCCCGGGCGTTCTTCAGCATGAAGGCCAGGGGCAAACACACCATGACCCCCATCGACGACGTCGTCCTCTGGTCGAGGACTGCCCACGGTGGAAAGCAGCTCATGCTCATCGACATGCCCGACCGCACCGGCTGTATGCAGTGGGGGTTCTGCGACCACTGACCACTTGCCCCCCTCATCCCTCTCCTCTATCCTGACCGCATGTACACCTACGAAGTTCTCAGCGACTTCTACGACTTCGATTCCAATGACGAGTGGTCCGCCATGGACGTCAACTCGTGGGGATTCGACACCAAGGCCGAAGCCGTTACCCACCTCGGGCGAGAGGTCATCGAGTCGGTACACGCCGTCATGGACGAGTTCGGCGGGGGAAAGGACACCATCGGCACCGTCGCCGGAGGCCAGGTGTTCGTCCTGACCCCGGATGGTCTCCCCAGATATGAAATCACCCTCTGGAGGGTAGACGAGGACGAAGAGCAGGAGGCCCTGTTCGACGACGACCTCAGTAAGCCCTGGGAGTAGGCTACCCCATGACCGACCCGACCACCAACGACTTCCCCGAGCTGGACCTGTACAAGCTGGCGTTCGCCGAGACCAACAAGGCCGGTGCCGCCGCGCAGCTCGTCCAGACCAACGCCGTCAACAAGCTCCGCGAGCTGGCAGAGTCGTGGATGAAGCAGCAGCAGGAGCAGGCCGCGCAGCGTGAGGCGCAGTTCGCCGCGGGGCCCGTGATGCCGCGTCGATTCCGCCCCCGTCGTCACGAGGACGTCATCCGCCCCCTCAAGGACGACAACACCCGCGTGTACATCGAGGTCCACTACAAGGACAGGAACGTCCGCAGCGCCGTCGATGAGACCTACCTCGGCTGCCTCAAGACCCTCAGCGAGCAGGTCACCCTCCCCCACCTCGGCAAGAAGGTCGACTTCGAGGACGTCGCGAGCGCCAGCGCTGGCGTCGCGAGCTTCGACATCGAGACCATGGAGTACAGCGTCAAGGATGAGCTGCTCAACTTCGAGGACCCCCAGCTGTTCATGGACGCCCTGATGAAGCTCGACGAGGAGCTGTACGCGACCGCCGAGGACGTACTGTCTTGACCCACCCTGTCCTTCTCCCCTACACTTGACCCCTGCTCTTTGAGTAACTTCGGCGACGACGCTCCACGTTCCCAGCTGCGCGCGTGAGAGCACGAGCCCCGTGCAAGCGGACTGACGGGTTCCCCGCTCCCCTCCTCTCGGCGGGTAGAGCCCACCTCACAGGCTGCCGAGTGCATCCGGCCGTCTGACGTCCTCCGCTGGTGAACCCTGCATTCTGGGGTGCAGGCATTCATTTTCCAGCGTCCGGAAGTCGGGCCAGGGTCAATCCTGGACGAACCCGGGCTCGGAATCGCCGTTGCCAGTCTCGGCCGAAGAGACCGGAAATCAGACTATCCGGTCACCCACACCCCCCTGCAGCACACCATAAGGATCCAGAAACCCCCTTGTGACTTTCCGGTCACTGGAGTAGGCTTCGAGGACACCATCAGAAAGGTAGGGCTACCATGGAAAAAGCAGAACCAAGACCACCACTGAACACCCACGCCATCATCTTCAAACTGCCCGTGCCGAGCGAGAAGTTCGCGCACATGCTCATCGGGAGACTCCTGGAGGCGTTCGAGCTGAACGGCTTCGACACCGCCATGGACAACGAGGGAGCCGCCGTTCTGTTCAAGCTCAAGCCGTACCACCACCGGGCAGCGATTGAGGTTGTGAGAATCGAGCGGGGTTCGCTATGAAGCCGACCTTCGAAGAGGTCAGCAGGAGGGTTGAACTCCTCGCCGGCTTTCACGACAGGTGCAGGGTGAATCTCAAGGCCAAGCGGTGGGGCAACATCGCGGGAGAGGTCTTCATCGACGTCTCCACGGAGATGAATCGAGGGAAGGACAAGTTCGGCGAGTTCGCCAGCGCGCACGAGCTGTACGCCGTACTCAAGGAAGAGGTGGACGAGTTCTGGGAT
>Ga0233415_10000427_pt1 | contig 20196 bp, 16 predicted proteins | sample Na_anoxic_12_MG_FD_188631 | JGI IMG/M metagenome (GOLD analysis project Ga0233415, IMG submission 188631) | Seawater microbial communities from Saanich Inlet, British Columbia, Canada - Na_anoxic_12_MG | ecosystem: Environmental > Aquatic > Marine > Inlet | place: Canada: British Columbia... | reverse complement strand
CAATCTGCGGAATCACTTGTGCGGCGTACCACTTGTACGCCTCCGCGTAATTCCTTGATTTCCTTGACCTTGCGAAAAATTGCTCATTTCTGAATTGGAAACTTAATTTGTGTCCAATATGTATTTATGGATGTACACTACTTATATTAAGGATACCTCACGGAATATTCGAATTAGAAAACGTTGAAATATGAGGAATCCCTTTGAATTTTTTTTCATTGTACAGTGCTATCTTTGTTGTGGATCCTACTACACCGTCCATATGTATTCCGTATTTCCCCTGAACATATTTGACCGCCTGCCTGGTGTTTTCATCATAAAACGGGCTGATTTCAACTTTATTGAATCCAATATCCCGTAACAGCATCTTCAGTGTTATTATGGAATCTTTTGGAGAATCCAATGGGATGGTACCTGCCAGAGAGAGAAAATTTTTCCACGGAATGTATGCCACACCTGACCAATATGATTCTAAATCACTCGGTTCCAACTCTATTGAAATATCCTTTTTCCCTCCTCTGAGAGTAATTTTTCCGTCATCTATTCCATTAAGCGTTAGATATACGTTAGGAAGGCCTCCTGGGAAATAGAACGCTAAAATAGCCGGCAGATTTAATTTCTTTACCGCGTTAAAACTACCTTCAATGCGACGGATCAAAAGACCGTTCTGCTCTGAGGCAAGCTGGAAAAAAGCCTGATCGTCACTGATACCATCAAGATACTGGCCAATCTCGGGTTCAGTGCCCCACAAATCCACGGCAACCTTAAGGGCCGCGTTTCTTGAATAAAACCTGTTCAATTTCTTAAGCAAAACTCCAAGATCACGGACAGGTTCCTTAACGGTTCTCGGTTCCTTTAATGCAGGCGCTTTGGCCAGTGCCTTAGCCGACTTCGAATCGGGTTCAGGGTGAGGGGGAAGAGGTTTTTTTGAGTGCTCTGATCGGGTGAAGTGCTTTGACCCGGAATTATCAACCCTTGTGCTTTCCGGTGAGCTTATTATGGCATTTTGGTCAAGGAATCCGGAGCGAAAAACCATAACCACGAAAATGACTGTACACAACAGAGAGAAAAATAGAATTGCTCTTTTCCACTTCTGAAGGCGGTGGCGTTTAATGTCGCCCCTGACACCCAGCTCGCGGATGGCAGCCATGGCTATCTTCCCGGAAATTATCTGTTGATCAAGAACGAATGCGGTCAGCAGTGCCCGGTCACAAACAATATTGATTAATCGAGGAATCCCTCTCGAATAATGATAAATAGACCGATAGGCAGCGCCGGCAAATTGAATTCCGGCTTTTTTGGAGGCGATATTGATACGGTGTTGAATGTATTCTCGAACTTCTTTATGGCTTAAGGGAACAAGCTGACATCTTAAAGTTATCCTCTGGTCCAGTTGCCTGAGTTCATGGGAATCGAGTTTTTCACCCAGTTCGGGTTGACCCACAAGAATAATCTGAAGGAGCTTGTCTCTGGATGTCTCTAAATTTGACAACAATCGTAACTGCTCCAGAACCTCTGTGGTCAAGTTCTGTGCCTCGTCAATGATAAGGATGACATTTTTCCCCTGGGCTTTTTTTGCAATGAGAAAAGAATTCAGTCTGTCGATTAGATCTTTGGTGTTGTCCGCATCCGAGTCGATTCCAAATTCGTCATTGATGGTTTTTAGAAGCTGTATAGAATTCAGGTTTGGATTAAAGATGTAAGCAGCTTTTGTATTGTTATCCAGATTTTCGAGAAACGCCCGGCAGAGTGTAGTCTTGCCGGTTCCCACCTCCCCGGTAATTTCCACAAAACCGTCACCCTGGATCACTGCATAGGTGAGATGGGCAAGAACCTCTTCATGGCTTTTGCTCAAAAAGAGATAGGCAGGATTAGGAACAAGCTTAAATGGTCTTTCCCGGAAACTGAAAAAGTTTTTGTACATCTGCGCAGGCCTCCCTGGAATCCTCTACATTGCAGATATAAAATGTAATCGTAATATTATTAACAATTTGAGCAAAATATCAAATTTGACGCATTAGTAAAAAGTCTTTTATGAGCGACTTTGAACCTATCACGGTACCCTGAACTCCACGACCATGAAAACGGATTTCATGCATAATTGTTTGTTCGTTATGTGATTGGTTGTTTCGTAAAAAGTCAATAAAACGACTTTATAACTTGAAAAGCGTTTAAATTGAGACTATTATCATTGGAACTTTTGAAAAGCAAACAATGATTTTTTAATATCAGACTTCTTAAAAAAGTTGATGATATCTATTATAGGGTCATAAGTTACTAACATGCCGGTATATGAATATACAGCCTTGGATATAAAGGGGAAGACCGTCTCAGGGATAATTAATGCTGAAAGCCCCGGTACAGCCCGCCAGAAGTTGCGTGCATCCAGAAACTTTCCGGTCTCCATAAAAGAAGTACATGATACTGCCGCAATAAAGGCACCTTCGTCTGTTTCAATTATACGCTATTTTACCCGTGTCAGACCGCATGAAGTTTCAATGATGACAAGGCAACTGGCAACTTTAGTAGGGGCCGGATTCCCACTTGTATCGGCTTTAGATACTCTGATACCACAAACCAGATCTCAAGGATTCAAAAAAATACTGGCAAAGATCAAGGATTCAATCGTGGAAGGAAACAGCTTTGCCCGATCATTGTCTCTGTATCCGGGAACTTTTTCCTCGCTATATGTGAACATGGCAAGGGCTGGTGAAACTTCAGGGGCGCTTGAGATTGTATTAGAACGACTTGCCGATATCACCGAAAAACAACAGGCCTTAAAACATCGCATCAGATCAGCTCTGGCTTATCCGGTTTTAATGTCCCTTATAGGAGCACTTGTTCTATTTCTTCTTCTGACATTTATTGTCCCCAGTATAACCTCGATTTTTGCAGACATGAATCAGGCCCTTCCTGCCCCAACGCTTTTTCTTATCAGTATAAGTGATTTTTTCAAAAACTTCTGGTGGATTATCTTTATCTTGATCGGATTGATGCTGTTAATCTTGCGCATGATAAAAAAGACTGTGAAAGGTCATTATTTTTTTGATAAAATTAAACTCCTTTTGCCCGGTTTTGGAATTTTGACCAAAAAACTGGCAGTGGCCCGCTTTGCCAGGACCCTCGGCTCGCTTCTTGAAAATGGGGTTTCCATGTTGCCTGCACTTGGAATCGTAAAAAATATAGTAGGAAACGTGTTAATTGCCGATATAATTGAAGAAGCTTCACAAGAGGTCGGAAAAGGACAGGGACTGGGTTCGGCTTTAGCGGAAAGTAAAATATTCCCAGATCTTTCCATCCAGATGATTCAGGTTGGAGAACAAAGCGGGGAGTTGGAAGCCATGTTGAATAAAATTGCAGACGTATTTGAAAATGAAGTGGAAACGAGCGTAATGAGCATGACATCACTTCTTGAACCTGTTATGATATTAATCATGGGCATTATTGTGGGTTTCATTGTCCTTTCCATATGCTTACCGATTTTTGAAATGAACCAGCTTGTCAGGTAACAGCGAGTACGGGTGGAGAAAAAATGAAGAATAAGACTTTTTTTAAACAATTAGGCTGTCGTGGATTTACACTTATTGAATTGATGGTTGTCATAGTAATATTAGGGATACTTGCAGGACTTATCATACCGAGGATAATGGGCCGCCCTGAGGAAGCAAAGCAGCTTAAAGCAAAGATGCAGATCGAGAGCTTGGAGACAGCCTTGAAATTATATAAACTCGATAACGGCATGTATCCGGATACCGAACAGGGCCTGCAGGCACTTATTGAGAAGCCTGAGACCGGGACACTCCCGAAGAATTGGCGCAAGCACGGCTATCTTGAAAAAGGGAGGCTTCCGAAAGATCCCTGGGGGAATGAGTTTGTCTATCTTTCCCCGGGTGCGCATGATGATTATGACATTATTTCATATGGTGCGGACGGAGTCCCGGACGGAGAAGACAAGAACAGGGATATTAACAGCTGGGAAATCGAATAGTTTCCAATCGGAAATGCTTTTTTCCCAATATCCGCTTAAATTACACTACCTATATTCTCACCAGTAAAAATTCTGGCCCAGAGGACCAGGCTTTGGTTGTCCCCAGAGGGGATTTGCTTTTTTGGAAGTTCGTTAACTTATTGAAATTGCAAATATCAAACAATGTCTCGTCTTGGAAGGTTTTGGTCATTGAATATTGGAATTTGAGATTTATTTGTAATTTGGTGCTTGGAATTTGTGATTTTAGACACAAAACTCCAAGGCAGAGCCATCTATCTCTGACCTGACCCAAAGGACCGGGTTTTCAATGTAAAAATAAATCATGATACTTACATTCAGGCGAAACAACGGTTTCACTCTTGTCGAGCTCATAGTGGTTATTTCTCTGATCAGCCTTATGCTTTTTTTTGCCATTCCACGATTCCAGATTGATGTTCTGTCAGACAATACCAAAAAAGTTTCACGATGGATTATGCTGAAAGTACATGCTTTAAAAGAAAAGGCGGTTCATGATCAAAAACGTTATGTCTTGCACCTGAGTTTGGATTCAAACCGGCTGTGGGTAACCAGCGATATTATGTCAGCAGAAGAGCTTGAAGATGCGGCGGCGAGCGGTTATGAACTACCGGAAGATATAAAACTGCTTGATGTTGAATATCCGGATAAAGAAAAAATCTCAGTTGGCCGGGCTGATATTTATTTTTATGAAAAGGGATACTCAGATAAGGCAATTATCCACATTACAAATAACGATAATGAGGTGCTTTCTTTTGTTATCGAACCTTTTCTATCTCGTGTTCGTTTGTATAATAAATATATAGAATTTGAAGATTGACGGTTTCGTAAAAAGTCCAACTTCTGCGTTGTGCTGCATTTCGTAATCATTCAACGTACGAAAAGTACGCCTCATGATTACAAAACTTGCACGCCTTGAATTTGAACTTTTTACGAAACCGTCTAAATCGGACTTTTTACGAGACCATCAAGATTGAAAAGAGAGTAAACAGAAGTCAGAGGTCAAAAGGCAAAAAGCAGGATGCAAAAAACATCAAACAGCAATCAACAACCAGCAACTTGGAACCTGCAACATGATTTTGGTTTTACGCTCCTTGAAATCATGGTTGCCCTTTCCATAATCGCCATTGTTCTGGTTAGTGTATATAAAATGCAGGCTCAAACCATCTCCATGAACCACGCTGCAAGGTTTTATACAACCGCTCCCCTGCTGGCCCAATTAAAAATAGTTGAAGTTGAAATAGAAAATCCGGGGGAACAGACGGATAACTCAGGAGATTTCGGGGATGAATTCCCGGGTTACAGATGGAATGTTGTCATAGATGATGTTGAATCAGAACCACTTGGAAATATCGCTGAAAATTTAAAACAAATTAATGTTAACGTATCTTTTAACACCGATGAATTTACATACAGCCTGAGAACTTACAGATTTATGCAGGAGTAATCGACTTAGAAATGCATAAAAAGTCAGAAAAAATCAGCGTAACGCCATTAACCGGCAACCCGCATCCGGCATCCGGCATCCGGCATCCGGACAGCGGTTTTACCCTGCTTGAGATTCTGATTGCGATTTTTATTTTCGCTATCATTGTTACAACGATATTTGGTTCATATAATTCAGTATTTACCGGTGCCGAAGTCATTAATCAGGGTATTACATCTTATGAAACGGCAAGAACCTGCCTGAACCGAATGATTTTTGACCTTGAGTCGATCCATCTATCTTTGCCTCCCCAATATTCTCCTCCGGATTTTAACGGGCCGCCTGATCCTTATCAAATCGTTGGAAACACCGATAATGTTCAAACTGTCTCCTTTCCCAAACTCAGGTTTACTTCAACGGCACATATATCCTTCAGAGGAAAAACAGAAAGCGACATCGCAGAGATTGTCTATTATGTTCAGGCTGCCGACAACGGGCATTATTTGCTGAGACGTGCGGACAACCTGTACCCTTATCAACCATCTGAAGAAAATGCGAGTGATCCCGTATTGTGCGAAAACCTTAAATCCCTGACATTCAACTATTATGACCGGGAAGGGACAGAATACGATATGTGGGATTCCGATGCAGAGGATTTTGGATATGCAACCCCTGCGGCAATCGGCATAAAACTCGAGTTGACCAGCGGTACGGATTCCCTATGGTTCAAAACTATGGTAACATTACCGGTTTATCGAAAAAAACAAAAATAAAGAAAGAGAGTTATGCCTGATACAATTTTAAGAAACAATCGGGGCATGGCCCTTCTTGTTACCTTGACGATTATCACGGTATTGATTGCGGTTGCGCTTGAAATGAACAGAAAGACCCGTTCAGTCGTCTTTTCCGCCGCTGCAAACCGGGATCGTATTACCCTCTCGCATATGGCGTCATCAGGCATAGATATAGCCAAAGCCATGCTGATAACGGATAAAAACAATTCAAATCACGATTCGCTCCAGGAAGAATGGGCCGATTCCGAGAAAATCAGCGAACTCCTCCAGGATATCCCCTTTGAAGATGGGACCATCAAATTGACCATAACTGACGAGCTCGGAAAAATTCAGATTAACAGCCTTGTTACATATCCCGAAGGCCATGCCTTTAATGAATCCCAGAGAGATATGTGGCATCGATTTTTAACTCTTTTAATTTCTCAAAATGAATCGCTCGAAGACCTCGAACCGGACATGATTATTAACTCGGTAAAAGACTGGATAGATTCCGGAGATGACGAGGCAATCACCGGACTAAATGGGGCGGAATCAGACTATTACCAGGACCTTGATCCCCCCTATGTTTGCCGAAACACCCCGTTTATTCACATTGGCGAACTTGCTCTTATAAGAGGGATTACAACGGAATACTTGCAGCTTGCCGGAGGGGTGTCGGGGATTTCCCGCTACATGACGGTTTTTGGTATGACCGAAACGAACAACAAAAAATTTACCTATGAAGGAAAAATAAATATCAACACCGCAGCTCTTCCGGTACTTACTGCCATTCTCCCTTCAGGGAACCCGGAGCTTGCACAGGCAATATACGACTATCGCCTGGAAACTTCTGACTCTGAATACATCCATGACCTTTCCAGTATCACCTGGTATAAAAAAGTCCCTGGTTTGAGCGATGTTGAAATCGATCCCGATATTATTACAACCGCCAGTGATTTTTTTCGAATCGAGTCGCTCGCAACATTAAATGAAATGAAAATGAAAATAACGGCAATTGTAGAAAGGGAAAATAACAAAAAAACAGGGAAATGGGAATGCAGGGTCTTGAGTTGGGAAACAGAATAGAAGGAAGATCCAAAGCTTGACAAAACGATTATAACATACTATAATTACAATTATTTCAAATTAGGAAACCCAATGAGAAGAAAAATCCTGGGCCTCGATATTCGACATGATGCCGTATCGGCTGTTCTATTAAAAAGTGGTATCAAGGGAACAGACATAGAAGCCCATTTACATGTCCCCATATCAAACCAGATATATATGGAAACCGTTTTAGCGGCTTCCCTGGAAACTATCGTGGAAAAGATCGATATTTCCGGTTCTGTATGTGTGGCTTCTTTTCCTGCTAACGAAATATCTTACAGAAACATTCAAGTGCCGTTCAAAGGACGGAAAAAAATTAAAAAAATCCTTCCCTATGAACTCGAGCCTACGGTTCCGTTTCCGATAGATGACCTGATAATAGATTTTTATACTCTAGAGCTGCCTGATATTGCCAATCGTCACAACCTAATTACAGCGGCTGTAGAAAAATCGAGACTGCAGGCATATTTAGAAACACTTGCCTCGTTTAATATTGAGCCTGAGATTGTTACCGTTGGCGGTTATTCTGCAGCGCTATGTGCGGCCAATCTTGTAAATATTAATGAGAACTGGCTGTTCATCGATATAGATAATAACAAAAGCGCCCTGTTTGCTATTTTATCCAGGAGCGTTTGTCTGATACGTTCTTTCCCAATACGTTCAGATGCTCGTTCATTTGAGACGGAATCACTTTGCACCAACATACGGCACACCCTTTCTGCATTGGAAGAGATTATCGGTTTGGATTTTAAACCAGAGGGTGCATTTATCACCGGCTGCGGACTTGATAATTCCGGCGTTGATCAGGATATGGAACAGAGCCTTGGATTCCCTGTCAAACGAACGGATTTTGTACGCGATACAGACATTATAAAAGAGCATGCCGACTCACAGTTATGGAATCCCCATCAGATGGACGATTCCTTTTCACTAGCGCTTATGGAAATTGAAGGGACCAATGGTTTGAATTTCCGAAAAGGTCCTTTTGCCGCAAAAAAATTCTGGGAGGAACACAAAAGAAATTTGATTAAAACCGGCATTCTTGCCGGTCTGGTTCTTGCGTTAGCATTTTTCAACGTGCTTCTTGATTCCTATTTTATGGGGAAAAAACTGACCGTCCTGAACAATCAGATAACCGGCGCCTTTACTTCAACATTTCCTGATGTCAAAAAAGTAGTTGATCCGCTTCACCAGATGCGGATAAAAATACAAGAAGCGAGAAAAAATGCTTTATTGCCGGGAGTAACCGACAAAAACATACGAGCCATCGATATTCTAAATAATATCAGTAAGCTTATATCAAAGAACATAGATGTTGACTTTACCAGACTTGTTATAGGGGCGGAAAGCACAGTGATTTCCGGTGATACAGATACTTTCAATTCTGTGGACAGCATCAAAAACGGTCTGGAAAAATCGGATCTTTTTAAAAAAATCATTATTAGTTCCGCCAACATCAACAAATCCGACAATCGGGTGCGTTTTAAGATAAAAATAAATTTGTAACCGCACATCAACTGGCAGAGGATGATTTAAATGGCAAAAAAACTGGCCAGACGTGAAAAATACTCACTTTATGCACTATCGGGTGTTATCTGTCTGTTTGTCGTATTTCAATTTTTAGTGTTTCCATTTCTTGACAAAAGGGAGCGCCTTGAAAGAACCATCCAGGCCAAAACAGACGTACTGGAAAAGATGACAGCCCATCAATCAGAGTATAATACCATTAAAAAGAGGACTGAATTATCAAAATCGCGTTTTGCAAAAAGGGACACCGGTTTTACCCTATTTTCTTTCCTGGACAAACTTACAGGAAAAGCGGGAATAAAAAACCACGTAACATATATGAAGCCTTCGACATCGGTTCAGAAAAACAGTCCTTTTAAAATCTCTCAGGTGGAAATGAAGCTACAGGGCTTAACATTGCAACAGTTGACTTCTTACCTTCATATGGTTGAAACATCAAAAAACATGGCAAATATAAAAAGGCTCTCTATTTCAAAAACAGGTAAACAAGAGGGTTTTATCGACGCGGTTTTACAGGTTGAAACGGCTGAAAAATAATTATGAAAAATACCAGAAAATGGCTGCCGTATTTCCTGTTTATATTAGCGGTAACAGCATTTTTCATTTATTTTCTGTTCCCGTCTGATAAAATAAAAAGTTACATAACGGTTCATTTTAACAAGACATATCCCAGCATAAATATTGCGATTGATCATGTAAAACCTGCTTTCCCCCCGGGTTTGAGGTTATACAATGTAAATTTTTATCACACGCATGACCCGTTATTCAGAATGGAACAGATAAAGATAACCCCCGGGCTGTTATCGCTTTTTCGTTCAAAGATCAATTTTTTTTTCAAAGGCAGCGCATATACCGGTATTTTAGAAGGCAAGGGAGAATTCACTAAAAACGGGCCTGAGGTTATGATTGACGGAAAACTATCCGGCGTCCGGATAAAAAAAATATCCGCCATAAAAGATTTTATCGGCCGTAATATATCAGGGGTGCTTGACGGAAACTTCACATATCGGAACAAAAAGGAATCCGGAGATAATCTAAAAGCCAAACTTATCATTTCAGACGGTCAATTAGAGCTGTTAACGCCTCTATTCCAGTTGGAGAGCCTCCCTTTCAAAAAGATTACAGCCGACCTGGCAATGAAAAACATGAATCTTCAAATCAAAAAATGTATAATAACTGGAGACCAGATGGACGGCAGCATTTCAGGATCAGTCACTTTGAAAAACACTCCAGGGCAAAGTTATTTAAAACTTTCGGGAACGATTAAGCCTCACCCGTTATTCATTGAAGATCTGGGAAATGATCTTCCGGCAAACCTGTTGCCGAAAAAAATATTTGGTAAAAACGGTGTTCATATAAGGATTTACGGCACCTTGGACAAACCCCGTTTGTTTTTGAACTAACTATAATTTACAGGTTTATGTTTTGATGAACTCGTAAAAAGTCAAAATTGAGACGGCAAAGTAAAAAGTTCAAGTTCAAGGCGTCGCGAATTTCGTGGAATGAGGCGTACTAATGTACGCCGCAGTGAACACGAAATGAAGCGCAACGCAGAAATTGGACTTTTTACGAAGCCGGCATGTTTTAATTATGAAAAGATACTTTATTGCACTAAATATTTTATTTATAGCGGTTGCTGTTTATTTCAGTGTAAAAGCGTTTTATAAGGTTGCAACGGCGGACCTTAATAATGCTCCTTCCCGGGAGGTTACAACCCGACATGTAGTTTCCCCCGAAGATGTAACATTTCATCCCATGTCTTATTACAGGGCAATAATGGAGCGCAATCTTTTCAATTCAAAAAAGGGAACCGGGCAACATACCGAAAGGCTCGACATTGAAACCCTTGAGCCCACAGATCTCAAGCTAAAACTGCTGGGAACCGTCTCGGGCAATAACAAAGAAGCCTATGCTGTTATAGAAGACACTGCGAAAAAACACCAGGATCTATACAGGATCGGGGATTCCATCCAAAACGCAACACTCAAGATGATTTTAAGAGAAAAGGTAATATTACGGGTTAACGGCAAAGACGAGATTCTGGGAATTGAGGAAGCCAGCGGCAGTCAGAAAACAGGTATTGTTTCAAAAAGAGCCGGTATGGCAACGTCACAGAACATAACCTTAAAACGTTCCCGGATAGAATCAGCGGTTAAAGACGTAAACAGTCTCATGAAACAGGTAAGAATACGGCCCCATTTTACAAACGGAAAACCGGACGGTCTCCGTTTAACGGGAATCAGGCCAAATTCTATCTTCTATAACATGGGACTAAAAAGCGGGGATATCATCACCGGCGTTAATAATAATAATATCGAATCCGTAGACGACGTCCTCAAATTCTATCAAAGCTTGCAGTCATCTTCCAGTGTGGCGCTTCAGGTAAAACGAAGAGGCCGGCCCAAAACAATTAATTATAATATTGAATAAGTGGTAAATGTATGATAATATAAAATTTTTGGATTTTTTTAAAAAACCTTGCCGTAAAAAATAAAATTTAGAAACCATTAGTGAAAAATCGGGTTATGAGACCCTTGAAAAACGTTCAATTTTGTTCAAGTCCAAGGAAGGCGAAAATTTTAACCACAGGAATACATTATTGAGTATTTTGAGGATTAAAATTTGAGTCTGACGCAGGAATTGGGCAAAAGGGGGCGCTTTTCAAAGGTCTCGTTATGCAATAAATGATGGTATATCGGTAATAAATGAAATCATACAGTAATATCTCAAAAGCTATCAGATATCTATTTGTCCTGCTTTGTTTGTTGCTGACCTTACACCTGGCCGCTGATGTGATCGCTCAAGTTTCCGGGAAAACCGGACAGATGTTAAAAGCCAACCCGGCTTCCGAGATAAACGGGGATTCGGAACGATTCATTTCCATAGATTTCAACGATGTCGATCTTTCTGTTTTTATTAAATTTATCAGTGAATTGACCTCAAAGAATTTTGTTGTAGATCAACGGGTAAAAGGAAAAGTAACTATAATTTCACCCAGCAAAATTTCCGTCAAAGAGGCTTACAAGGTTTTTGAATCTGTTCTGGAAGTCCACGGATATACGACGGTAGAAGCCGGACAAGTAATTAAAATCGTCCCGTCTCCTGATGCACGATCAAAAAATATCGAAACCCGTCTAAAAGAAGAGGCCGCTTCACCGGCGGACAGGGTTGTCACTCAACTGATACCCTTGAAATTCGCAAATTCCACTGAAATAAAAAAACTTTTCGCTCCCTTGATTTCCAAAAGCAGCGTGATCCTCGCATATCCACCCACGAACATGCTGATTGTAACAGACGTATATTCAAACATAAAACGGTTGCTTCGAATTTTGAAAGCAATTGATATAACCGGTATGGGAGAGGAACTCTCTGTAATCCCGCTGGAATACGCTGATTCCACAAAATTTGTAAAAATTTTGGATTCTGTTTTTAAAACAAAAACAAGGCCCAAAGCGCAAGGTTCAGCTACGGCAATCAAATTTGTGGCCGATGAACGAACCAATACGATAATTGTCCTTGCCAGCGAGGTTGAAACCACAAAGATTAAAAGATTGATACACCTGCTTGACAGGAAAACTCCCCGGGGAAAAGAGAAGATCCGTGTCTATTATCTTGAAAATGCCAATGCCGAGGACCTAGCCAAGGTTCTCCAGGAACTACCGACAAAAAAGGGAGGAACATCTGAAGGGAGAAAAACCACGTTTGTTTCGGAAACAGCCAAAATAACCGCAGATAAAGCAACCAACAGTCTGATTATCATGGCGGGCAAGGAGGATTACCTGGTCCTGGAAGATATCATTCATAAACTGGATGTACCCAGATCCATGGTCTATATCGAGAGCCTTATCATGGAAGTTAATGTGGAAAAGGACTTTAATCTCGGCGTTGAATGGATAGCGGGAGGTAAAACCTCAATAGACGACAAAGAAACGGCCGTTGGCGGTTCATTTAGGACAACAGGCGGTGTTTTGCCATCTCCTCTAACATTGCCTGAGCAAGGTTTTTCCCTGGGCATATTCAGCGAAGCGGTTACCGTTGCCGGTATTACCTTTCCCAACCTTGGTGCAGTTGTGAGGGCTTTTAAAAAGGACAAAGATGTTCATATTCTTTCGACCCCCCAGATCCTGACCACTGACAATGAAGAGGCAACTATCACGGTTGGGAAAAATGTCCCTTATCAAACCAGAGCAGGCACTTCGGAAGCAGATGTAGATTACAGTTACTATGAATATAAAGATGTTGGCATAACGTTAAAGATTACCCCTCAAATCAGCAAGGATCGGATGGTTCGACTCAATATCTCTCTGGAATCAACTAAACTAGACGAACTGGCAAGCATCATTGAAAATGACCGTCCGACAACTTTAAAGCGCACCATCGACAACACCGTGATTGTAAAAGATAAAAGTACGGTGGTCATCGGCGGATTAATCGATGACAGCTTTTCTAAAACAGAATACAAGGTTCCCTGTCTGGGAGACATCCCCTTACTCAATTTCCTGTTCAAGTCAACATCAAAGGCAGGTGATAAGACCAACCTTTTTGTGTTTATTGTACCTCACGTAATAGAAAATCCTGCTGAAGCAGAAGGAATTTATCAAAAAAAGAAAGATCAAATAGACCAGATCAGAGAAGGCAATATCAAAATGTACGATAATAATTCGCCTTAGAGAGATCTTTAAAATCAAGCAAACCGTCAAACAGCATGCAAAAACATCTTACACAGATACTCAGGGAAGCCTTTGGCGTTTCGGAGGAAGATTTAAACGAAGCCCAAAAGATAAAAACTGAAAAAGGGGGCCCTTTCGGGGAAATACTGGTTGCAAAAAAAACCATTACCGAAAAACAGCTACTTGAAGCCTTGAGCATCCAATATGGCATTCCTTTTTGGCCTGATCTCCCCCTTGAAAGTTTCAAAACAGATTTTATAAACCATGTTCCGATTCAATTTCTGAAAAAATACGTCATGATTCCTTTGATCAGCGAAATCAGGGAATCGGATGTTGACCATAGCCTGCCTCAACTCGAATTGGAGAATGCGACAGAAACCCTTTCCGATTCAGGTGCGGTCATCGCCATAAATGATCCTGCCTGCATCCAACCCCTTGATGACTTGATCAGGATTCTCGAACCGTATGATTTTAAACTGGTCCTTTCAACAAAGGATGCGATTCTTTTTGCTATAAATATATCTTATGACCTGAGCAGAGATTCCGCTGAACAGCTTGTTCAGGATATGGAAGAAGACAGCAGTGCCATTATCAGTGAAATCGAGGAAAAAGCGGATCTTCTGGATGACATCAGTGACGCGCCCATCATAAAACTGGCGAACCATATTATTTCCCAATCCGTAAAGGCACGTGCAAGCGATATCCATATGGAGCCTTACCAGGACAGTTTCAAAGTGCGCTATCGGGTTGACGGTATTCTTTACGACCTCCTATCTCCTCCCAAATGGGTCCAGCCCGCTCTTATCTCCAGAATCAAGGTCATGGCAAAGATGAACATCGCGGAAAAACGTCTTCCCCAGGACGGTCGTTTGGATGTCAAAATAGGCAATCAGGAGATTGATGTACGGGTTTCCACCATTCCGACTTCTTTTGGGGAACGTTTGGTACTCAGGCTTCTTGACAAATCAGCTTCTTTGATTTCACTTTCGGATCTGGGCCTTGTTTCTGACAAACTTGATCAGCTTGGAAACCTTGTCAGATCCCCGAATGGTATCATACTTGTTACCGGCCCCACCGGCAGCGGCAAGACAACGACACTCTATGCAATCTTATCATCCATCAATATACCCGACATAAATATTATTACCATTGAAGACCCGATCGAATACCAGATCAAAGGGATCAGCCAGATACAGGTCAATCCAAAAATAAACTTAACCTTTGCCGGCGGCCTGAGATCCATTGTCAGGCAGGACCCGGACGTTATTCTGGTCGGCGAAATACGGGATCAGGAAACAGCGGCAATAGCGGTTCAGTCGGCACTGACAGGACATCTCGTTTTTTCCACACTTCATACAAACGATTCTGCAAGCGCCATTACACGCCTTGTTGATATCGGCGTTGAACCTTTTTTAATTTCATCATCGGTCTTAGCTGTGGTTGCCCAGAGACTGATTCGTGTCCTTTGCAGGGATTGCAAACAGCCTTATACACCCGATAATTCGACTCTGGAAAGCATAGGAATTACACCGGATCAATTCCAGGATACCACCATCTACAGGGCGGATGGATGTGAAAACTGTTTTCATACCGGATACAAGGGACGTACCGGAATTTTTGAAATAATGCTTATGGACTCCAGTTTAAAAAGCCTTATACTTACAACCTATGATTCGAGCCAGATAAAGGATGCGGCGTTGAATCTGAATATGGTTACCCTGCGCCAGGACGGCATCCAAAAAGTGTTAAGCGGCATTTCTACAATAGAGGAAGTCATACGGGTTACGCAACAGTGACGGTCTCGTAAAAAGCCCAACTTCTGCGTTGTGCTGCATTTCGTAATCATTCAACGTACAAAAAGTACGCCTCATGATTACAAAATTTGCACGCCTTGAATTTGAACTTTTTACGAAACCGTCTAAATCGGACTTTTTGCGAGACCATCAACAGTAAGCAATGATTAAAAAAACACTTCTTATCATTTTTTTTATCATTCTATATACGTGTTGCAGTACTTGTTTTGCCGGACAGGAGGTATCCGTTACAAAAAGGCATAACCCTTCGTTCGGAACAGCGGAAAAACAGGCAGACCCTGTTCTTTATCCGATAAAATTTTACAGAAACTATATTTCAGGGGCTGACGGCAACCGCTGCCCCATGTATCCGTCATGTTCACAATATTGTATGGAGGCGTTTAAAAAACACGGCTCTTTTTTGGGCTGGATTATGTGTAGTGACCGCCTGATGCGTTGCGGCAGAGACGAGACAAAACTATCGCCCCCGGTCCTGATAAATAGTGAAAAGCTAAGCTTTGATCCGGTAAACAATAACGATTTCTGGTGGCAGTAGAACGAACTTGGGGGCTTCGCCCCAATTGGAATAATGGAATTATGGAGTAATGGAATGATGGGTTTGAAGGAGTTTTTTACAATTAAAATGGTTTATTTCCGCCTTTATCCCCAATATTCCAGCATTCCAACATTCCATTATTCCATTCTGATGGCATAAACAAGTTGCCATTAATAAACCCGTATTTTCAAGAAATTGTAGAATTTCCGAGACGTTATGCACATCCGAACCACTTGCTCTGTTTATCTATTCTTTATCTTCGTGACCATATTTTTTCTTTTTATCCCCTTTTCTCAGTCTGTTGCCGGATCCGATCCCGAGCCGGACATCAAATCTTCTATTATAATAAGTCCGGACAAACAGTTTGATTTTGCAGAATACTATTTTTCCAACAAAGACTATTTAATGGCGGTGGCTGAATACAATCGGTTTATCTATTTTTTCCCGGGGGATCAGAGGGTAGAGACGGCAATGTACCGGATCGGCATGTCGTATTATCTTGGCAGGCATTTCAAAGAGGCCGCAGATTCTTTCATCGCCGTAATCGATCGATATGTTGATACCGAACTATCCATAAAATCATATTTTATGATCAGTGAAGCCCACGTCAAACTTAACGCCTTTGGCTCTGCCATTATTAATCTTAACAATCTGATTACAATAACCCATGATGAAGATGTAAAGGATGAAGCTTACTACAGGATAGGGTGGATCTACATTGAAACGGCATCCTGGGAAAAAGCAAGGCTAAATTTTTCAAAAATAAGTGCTAAAAACAAAGATAAGTACAAACTTGAACGACTTAATGCCGAACTTAACAAGGAAAGATCAATCCCAAAAAAGAACCCCGACCTGGCAGGATTTTTATCAATAATTCCCGGGGCGGGATATCTTTACTGTGAAAGATACCAGGATGCTCTGATCGCATTTTTGCTTAACGGCGGTCTGATATTAGCGGCGTATGAGTCTTTTGATGATAATAACAATGCACTTGGCGGAGTCATTGCTTTTGTTGAATTCGGTTTCTATGCCGGTAATATATACGGCGCTGTAACCAGTGCACACAAATACAATCGGAAAGAAACCGGTCAATTTATTGAAAAATTGAAAACTAATACTAAAATTAATCTTTCAGCCGATGTTAAGAACAAAGGGGTTTGTCTTGCCTTTGAATTTATTTTCTAGCCCTTAAATGGTACGTGTTCACGGGGTTTGCTTCTCCGTGAACACGCACCTTAAATGAACCGTTTTAGCCTGTAGAGAATCATTTGAAATTTCTATTTTTGGAACCTTTCTTTGGCGGATCACACAAAGATTTTGCCCAGGGCCTGGTTTCACACTCCCGACACAAAATTGACCTGGTTACCCTGCCCGCCCGTTTCTGGAAGTGGCGAATGCGGGGAGCCGCCTTATACTTTGTAAAACAAATCCCTTCTCTTAAGGAGTACGACGGGTTAATCACCACAGATCTGATGAGCCTGTCGGACCTTACATCGCTTTGGAGACTGTCCCCTCTTCCCTCACTGGTCTATTTCCATGAAAATCAGCTTACCTATCCGCTGGCACCCGGTGAAAGCATGGATTTTCAATTTGGTTTCACCGACATCACCACGGCATTGGCCGCAGATCAGGTTCTTTTTAATTCTCATACCCATTTTAATGCCTTTTTTTCAAGCCTTCCCAATTTTTTAAATATGATGCCCGAATACCGGCCCAGATGGGTGATTGATGTAATACGTGAAAAAGCCGGTGTCCTATACCCTGGATGTCATTTTCCTGCTACAGACAGCGCATTGCCATGTTCTTTGCCCGAACCCGATTTGCCGCCGCTAATCATCTGGAATCACCGATGGGAGTTTGATAAAAATCCTGCAGACTTTTTTGACGCTCTTGATGCAGTCCTGGATCGGGGTTTCAATTTCCGCCTCGCTCTGCTCGGAGAAAACTTTCAGATGGTCCCAAAAGAATTTATTGCCGCCAAGAAACGTTACCAAAACCGGGTGGTCTGGTACGGCTATGAAACATCCAGAGAAAAATACCGTGAATGGCTTATGCAGGGAACAATCGTTATCAGCACCGCAAAACAGGAAAACTTCGGTATTTCTGTGATTGAAGCGATCCGTTACGGTTGTATCCCTCTTCTCCCTGACCGGCTCTCGTACCCGGAAATCATCCCAAAGGCTTTCCATGATGATTTTCTCTATCAAGACCAGACGGAATTGGTTGAAAAACTTTGCTTTCTTATTTCAAACTATCCTCAATTCGAATTAAAGCGAAAGAATCTTTCCGCAGCTATGGGCCGCTTTGCCTGGGAAAATATAATTGATCGATATGATGAGATATTGGAAAAACTGGTAATGAAGCCAGAATAAGCCAACCTGATAATTTTAATGGAATTCTAACTTGACACGATCGTATCTTTATAGTAAAGAGTTTGGCGTTGTTAATAAAGAGGGATAAAGTATGAGTACTAAAATATACACAACATCGCTATATTGGTGGTGGCAGGTTTTAAATTGAGCCTGCCTGCACATATTTAATATTTTAGGAATCATAAAGAGCTGTGGGTAAGGAGGAACTTTCCATGGCTTTTTATTTTGCAAACGCGCCATGGGGTTTTCTCCATGGTTTTTTTTAACTGGAAAGGAGAAAATATGATGAAACAGGTTAAGGTGTTTTTAAATGAAAGTGAAATGCCCAGGCAATGGTACAACATAGTGGCGGATCTGCCTACTCCAATGAGTCCGCCGCTTCATCCAGGCACAGGAAAGCCGGTGGGGCCGGATGATCTGGCTCCGGTATTTCCGATGAATTTAATCGAGCAAGAAGTTGCAACCGAGCGCTGGATTGACATCCCTGAACCGGTTCTGGAAAAGTATTGCCTGTGGCGCCCCTCTCCCTTATACCGGGCAAGGAATTTCGAAAAGCTGCTGGATGCCCCGGTTAAAATTTATTATAAGAACGAAGGGGTAAGCCCTCCGGGTTCCCATAAGCCCAACACCGCAGTTGCTCAAGCCTATTACAATAAAGTTTTCGGCATAAAACGCCTGTCCACTGAAACCGGTGCGGGACAGTGGGGCAGTGCATTGAGCATGGCCTGTCAGATGTTCGGCCTTGAATGCCGGGTCTTTATGGTAAGGGTAAGCTATGAACAAAAGCCTTATCGCAGGCTGATGATGATGACGTGGGGCGCGGATTGTATCCCAAGTCCAAGCAACATAACACAAGCGGGAAGAAAAATTCTTGAAGAACATCCTGATTCACCCGGAAGTCTCGGCATAGCAATAAGCGAAGCCATAGAAGACGCGGTGGGCGATAAAGAGGCTCGCTATTCTCTGGGGAGTGTATTAAACCACGTTCTTTTGCATCAAACAATTGTCGGCCTGGAAGCTCATAAACAGCTTGAAAAAATCGGTGATTATCCTGATATCGTTATGGGGTGTGCCGGCGGTGGGAGTAATTTTGCCGGCCTGTGTCTTCCTTTTGCTCGAGATAAAATCCATGGCAAGCAAATTTCCATTGTTGCCGCTGAGCCGACTTCATGTCCAACCATGACGCGCGGCCCTTTTGCCTATGATTTTGGCGATACGGCAATGACCACCCCTTTGCTCCCCATGTATACTCTGGGACACGATTTTGTGCCGGCCCCTATACATGCCGGAGGCTTAAGATATCACGGAATGGCGCCTATTTTGAGCCACCTGGTAAAAGAGAAAATGATTGAAGCTCGTGCGCTTGACCAGGTAGAAACATTTACCGCCGGTATTAATTGGGCCCGCACCGAAGGTTTTATCCCGGCACCGGAAACAAATCACGTCATTGCCGCGGTTGTCCAGGAAGCTCAAAGAGCCAAAGAAGAAGGAAAAGAAAAGGTGATCCTTTTCAACTGGAGTGGTCATGGGATTGTCGATCTTGCAGCGTATGATGCTTTCCTTTCGGGCAAACTAACAAAATATGAACTACCGGAAGAAGAACTTCAAAAAGCTCTGGAGGGTATAGCAGGGCTCCCAAAACCATAAGGCAAACATACAATTACCTGTGGAAGTAGAAAACATTATGAATTTAAGCGCAAAGAATAAGAACTTAGGGGCTTCGCCCCAATTGGAATAATGGAATGATGGAGTAATAGAATGATGGGTTTGAAGGAGTTTTTTACAATTAAAATGGTCTATTTCCGCCCTTACCCCCAATATTCCAGCACTCCATTATTCCAACATTCCATGTGGGTTTGCCAAAGCATGGTGTCGCAAAACTACGTTATTTCAATTAATTATAGAATTTTCGAGATGTTAAATTATGTTTGAGCAACTGGAAATCAGATGCCCAAAACTTGGGAATCAG
>Ga0233415_10000426_pt1 | contig 20234 bp, 21 predicted proteins | sample Na_anoxic_12_MG_FD_188631 | JGI IMG/M metagenome (GOLD analysis project Ga0233415, IMG submission 188631) | Seawater microbial communities from Saanich Inlet, British Columbia, Canada - Na_anoxic_12_MG | ecosystem: Environmental > Aquatic > Marine > Inlet | place: Canada: British Columbia... | reverse complement strand
ATTATGTAGGTTGTGATAATAAATTATCTAAGTGTTGTAAATGTGCTAAAAGATTTGTAGGTGTTGCTTGTGATAATAAAAAATTAATTACAGGTGTTGAAAATGGATGTAAATGCTAATATATTTTTAGAATATTATAAATAATTTATATATATATATTATTAATATGAACTCTTCTGAAGCAAATAAATTCAATCAATTATGTCATAAACTCAAAATCTTAGATGATAAACTTAAAAATAAACTTAAAAATAATAATAAATCATCTTGCAATTTAAAATATGTTGGCAATGAACAGCTAGAAAAAGGTGAAATTGTTAAAATTTTAGCTGATAATCAAAATAACCAAGCAGTCGTTCAAAAAATGAATGAGAATCCTGAATTCTTATCAGCTATTCAAGCTGGCGGAAGTTTTTATGACCAAGGTAAATCAATAGCGGTTGACAGTGAAGGCAATAGCTATGTTACTGGATATTTTGCTGTTGAAGCAACATTTGGTAGTTTACCACCTTTAAATTCAAGTGGTATTCGTGATATATTTGTAGCAAAACTAAATAATACAGGTGATTGGTTATGGGCTATTCAAACTGGTGGAATTTTTAATGACCAAGGGTTAGGAATAAGTGTTGATTGCCAAGGTAATAGTTATGTTACTGGATATTTTTCTGGTGAAGCAACATTTGGTAATGAATCTAGTGAAAATATTACTTTAACTTCAAATAATAGTACCCAAGATATATTTGTAGCAAAAGTAAATAATAAAGGTGATTGGTTATGGGCTATTCAAGCCGGTGGAGCTTCTATAGATACAGGTTTAGGAATAAGTGTTGATTGCCAAGGTAATAGTTATGTTACTGGATATTTTAATAGTGAAGCAACATTTGGAAATTTATCATCTTTAAATTCAAGTGGTGGTAATGATATATTTGTAGCAAAAGTAAGCAATACAGGAACTTGGGAATGGGCTATTCAATCTGGTGGAATTTTTAATGACCAAGGGTTAGAAATAAGTGTTGATTGCCAAGGTAATAGTTATGTTACAGGATATTTTACTGATGAAGCAACATTTGGTAATAATATTACTTTAAATTCAAGTGGTGATAATGATATATTTGTAGCAAAAGTAAATAATAAAGGTGATTGGTTATGGGCTATTCAAGCTGGTGGAACTTCTTCAGTTATAGGATTCGGAATAAGCGTTGATTGCCAAGGTAATAGCTATATTACTGGATCTTTTGCTGGTGAAGCAACATTTGGTAATATTACTTTAAATGCTACTAATGATACTAATGAAGATATATTTGTAGCAAAAGTAAGTAATACAGGTGAATGGTTATGGGCTATTCAAGCTGGTGGAACTTATTTTGAGGAAGGGTTGGGAATAAGTGTTGATTGCCAAGGTAATAGCTATGTTACAGGATATTTTTTTGGTCCTGCAACATTTGGTAATATTACTTTAAATGCTACTAATGATACTAATGAAGATATATTTGTAGCAAAAGTAAATAATACAGGTGATTGGTTATGGGCTATTCAAGCTGGCGGAACTTCTTTTGAGGGTGGTGTAGGAATAAGTGTTGATTGCCAAGGTAATTGCTATGTAACTGGATTTTTTGCTGACATAGCAACATTTGAAGATTTACCACCTTTAAATTCAAGTGGTACCCAAGATATATTTGTAGCAAAAATATCTTCCACTAATTTAAATGTAGTTGGTATAAATAAAACAGATTCAGTTGGTGCCGGCGAAGTTGCTAATGTAGAATTCTCCGGTGCTGTTATAATAGAAGATGTTTCTAATGAAGATTTAATGCCTGGATTTAACTATTATGTAGGTTGTGATAATAAATTATCTAAGTGTTGTAAATGTGCTAAAAGATTTATAGGTGTTGCTTGTGATAATAAAAAATTAATTACAGGTGTTGAAAATGGATGTAAATGCTAATATATTTTTAGAATATTATTAATAATATATATATATATATTATTAATATGAACTCTTCTCAAGCAAATAAGTTTAATCAACTATGCCATAAAATAAAAATCTTAGATGATAAACTTAAAAATAATAATAATAATAAATCATCCTGCAATTTAAAATATGTTGGCAATGAACAGCTAGAAAAAGGTGAAATTGTTAAAATTTTAGCAGATAATCAAAATAACCAAGCAGTCGTTCAAAAAATAAATGAGAATCCTGAATTCTTATCAGCTATTAAAGCTGGTGGAACTTCTTTTGACGAAGGTAAATCAATAGCGGTTGACAGTGAAGGTAATAGTTATGTTACTGGATATTTTGAGGGTGGAGCAACATTTGGTAGTTTACCACCTTTAAATTCAAGTGGTATTCGTGATATATTTGTAGCAAAAGTAAGTAATACAGGTGAATGGCTATGGGCTATTCAAGTTGGTGGAACTTCTTCTGATGAAGGATTCGGAATAAGTGTTGATTGCCAAGGTAATAGCTATGTTACTGGATATTTTAATGGTGAAGCAATATTTGTTAATGAATCTAGTGAAGATATTACTTTAACTTCAAATAATAGTAGCGATGATATATTTGTAGCAAAAGTAAGTAATATCGGTGAATGGCTATGGGCTATTCAAGCTGGTGGAACTTCTGTGGATGAAGGATTAGGAATAAGTGTTGATTGCCAAGGTAATAGCTATGTTACTGGATATTTTAATGATGAAGCAATATTTGTTAATGAATCTGGTAATGATATTGGTTTAATTACAAATAATAGTCGTGATATATTTGTAGCAAAAGTAAGTAATACAGGAACTTGGGAATGGGCTATTCCAGCTGGCGGAAGTTCTTCTGATGAAGGGTTAGGAATAAGTGTTGATTGCCAAGGTAATAGCTATGTTACTGGATATTTTAAAGATGAAGCAACATTTGGAGATTTACCATCTTTAAATTCAAGTGGTAGTCGTGATATATTTGTAGCAAAAGTAAGTAATATAGGTGAATGGCTATGGGCTATTCAAGCTGGTGAAGAATTAACTGAGAGAGGTCTAAATGTAGATGTAGATACACAAGGAAATATTTATATTACTGGATTTTTTACTGGAATCGCAACATTTGGTGATTTACCATCTTTAAATTCAGTTGGCGGTTCGGATGTATTTGTAGCAAAAGTAAATAATAAAGGGGATTGGTTATGGGCTATTCAAACAAATGATATATCTGGTTCCCAAGGGGTAGGAATAAGTGTTGATTGCCAAGGTAATAGCTATGTTACTGGATTTTTTGCTGACATAGCAACATTTGGTAGTTTACCACCTTTAACTTCAGTTGGTAGTTCTGATATATTTGTAGCAAAAGTAAATAATAAAGGTGATTGGTTATGGGCTATTCAAGCTGGAGGACCTTCTTTTGATGTTGGTTTAGGAATAAGTGTTGATTGCCAAGGCAATTGTTATATTACTGGATATTTTAATAGTGAAGCAACATTTGGTGAGATTGATTTAATTTCAAATGGAGGTAGCTATGATATATTTGTAGCAAAAATATCTTCCACTAATTTAAATGTAGTTGGTATAAATAAAACAGATTCAGTTGGTGCTGGCGAGGTTGCTAATGTAGAATTCCCCAGTGCTGTTATAATAGAAGATGTTTCTAATGAAGATTTAATGCCTGGATTTAACTATTATGTAGGTTGTGATAATAAATTATCTAAGTGTTGTAAATGTGCTAAAAGATTTGTAGGTGTTGCTTGTGATAATAAAAAATTAATTACAGGTGTTGAAAATGGATGTAAATGCTAATATATTTTATTAACTATAATTTTATATATAAGCATTTTTATTGATAAAATGTAATTGTGTAATGATATAATTTACTTAAATAACAATATACATTTAGATTTATTACTTAATATTTCATAGAATTTTATAATTCTATTATATAATATTCTTTCATTTAATAATTTATAAATAAAATTATGTAATTGTTTATAATTTTTTATTTTATTTAAAACAATATATAAATTATTGGCATATGTCTGTAAAAGAATATTAGATAATTTATTATTAATTATATTTAAACATATTTTTTTAATTATTTCTATTAATTTTTTATATAGTAGCCAATTTTTTTTTAATATTATTAACATGACTTTTTTACTATCATCTTTTTTTAACATTTCTACTCTATTTTTAAAATTTATTTTACCCTCTTCAGATATTAAATATTTATATATATTTTTAATTTTATTATGATTTTTATAACAAATTTGTTTTTCCATATATTATAATCTAATATTTTAATGCGGTATTATATTTTATAAAAATATATATGCTAATTTATATAAATTAATGCAAGTTTCAACTAATTTTCAAAATAAAGTTATAAAATATGTATCAATAGATAATAAAATTAAACAAGGTCAAGAAGCAATTAGAGAACTTAAAAAAGAAAAAGAAAAAACTACAAAAGAATTGTTAATATATATTAAAACTGAACATTTAGAAGAATGTCCAATTAATATAAGCAATGGAAAATTAAAATATACAATCTCAAAAACTACAAAATCAATGTCTAAAGAATATATTAGACAACGTTTAGAACAATATTTTAAAAGTAAATCTAAAGCTGAAGAAATAATTGATTTTTTATATAAAGACCGTGAAACAAATGAAAAAGAAGTTATTAGAAGAATAAATAATAGAAAGAAGGGTTAAAATATATATTTTTATTATTTATTATAATTATAATTATAATGAATAATACTTTAAATTTTGAAGAATGGGGTGAATGTTATGAAATAGAATTAAATAATATATTTGATATATTTTATAATAAATTATTACTAAAAAATAAAAATTTAATACCTGGTAAAAATATAATATATAATAATTTTATACACTTTATATACAATCATTCATCAAAAGATAAATTTTTACATACAAAATATTATGATTAAATAAAAATACGCATAATACGTTATATTATAAATATTATATTATAAATATTATAATATAACTATATAAATTATATGGAAAATCTATCAAATAGTGAAATAAGCAATATTATAAAAAATTCTAAAGAAGAATTTTATATTAAAAATTTTGAATTAATTGATGATATTTTTGATAATATTAAAGACTATTGTGAAGATAATTATTTATTTATTTTTGATAAATGCAACTCTTCATATGAATTAAATGAATTTATTAAAAACAATACTTATATTTTAGATAATATTATACAAAAAAATATTAATGATGAAATAGATTATAAAAATAATTATACAAATACTATTATACAAGAAAACGAATATGATTAAATTTTATCACATAAATCAACATGTGAAATTAACATTCTTCTACAACAATATTTTTTTAAACCATAACTATCTAGTATCTCTGCCTCAATAGAATTAATATCCTTTTGATTAACTTTATCATGATATAATTCAATTAATTTATTAGTCTTATATTGTAATTGTTTATTATAATCTTCCCATAAATGTGCGATAAGTTTACCACAAGTAAAGCATCTAATAGGAATAATCATTTATATATTTTATACAATATTAATATATAAAATATATTTCAATTTTTTTAAATATTATTATAAAATATTTAAATAAATGTTTATATTATTTATATAATGGATAATTTTACAATTATTAAGTATGGCTTTCTAGGAAGTAAAACACTTATTAATTCCTTTACTAATCAAGGTAATAATAAACAAATTTTAGACCCTTTATGTTGTATTATTAGATTAAGTCTATTAATTTTTAAAGAAAAATATACAAAAATAAGTATTGCTAATAATAAAATATTTTTTCAGCCACCAAATATATTACAAGGAACTATAAGATGGACTTATGGAGATGGTAGAGATGATTTACATAATTTATGTAATCCTATTGAAAAAGCAATTTTATGGTATGATCCAAAAAATAATAAATTTATTGAAAATATATTTAAATTATCAATTAAGGGATTAATAAAATTAAAACATTCATATATTATGAAAAATACAAAAGTCGGTGATTCTAATTTAGTATGTCATTCTATATCGCATTATATAACATTAATTGAAAATAGATTAAATAATGTAGATACAATAACTATCAGTAAGAATAATAGTGATAATAATTATTTTAAAACTTTGTGGAAAGATAGTGAAATAGAAATTATAAATAATTTATTATCATTGGCGCTTGAAAAGAAAAATAAAAATGAAGAATTTACATATACTATTAATGCTATTGAAACTATTTTATTAGAAAAAGATAATGATGTTGAAAAAATAGTAAATAAAATATCTACATCAATATAAAAATATTTTCGTTTAATTTTTATAAATAAATTAGGATATTAATTTATAAAATGAATAGAAGTGAACAAAAAAGTATTAACGAACTTAAATATAATGAAAGATTATTACAACAAAATGTAAATAAATTATATGCGGTATGTAATTCTTTATATAAAGAAATTCAAGAAATAAAAAAATTTGTTAATTTTAAATACACAGATGATTTAGCTGAATCTAATGAATCTAATCTTGAAAAATCTTTTAATATATTAGATAATTTAACTGATAATACAACCGCTAGAAAATTAAAAATAATTGAAAATTAATTGAAAAAATAATTGAAAAATTAAATACCATATTCCCCCTTATATATTTTATTTAATGTTGTTTTACTAATTATTATATTATGATTATTTTTTAATATATTTATAATATAATTTATAGGCTTATCTTTATATTGCTCAATAATATTAATATCATCCTGTGTATATTTTAATCTTTTTTTCTTCTTATTATTATACTCTTTTTTATCTATAAATTTATAAGATAATATAGAACCATTTTCCGTATCTTTATAACCATATATTTCTAAATCTTTATTATGTACTTGAATATGATGCTCTTTACATAATACTACCAAATTACTCTTATCATTCTTTTTAATATGATCTAATACACCATCTTTATTAAAATTACATTGAAATAATATATGATGTACATCTAATTGTTCTTCTTTGTACGATTTATTACATATTTCGCATTTATCAATATAAATATCAGAATTATAGATTGATTTTTTCGGTTGAATAATATATTCTGGTATATTTAATAATTCATTTCTAATATTATATGCCATATCTATAAATTCTTTATCATTTATTAAATGTTTTGCTACCTCTAAACCATAAATAGATTCGCCCGAACCTTTTTTCATTTTTCTTTCATATATTATTTTATCTTTTTCAATATTAACTACCAAATGATAAATCCCTATATTTTTAAGTTCGGTTATTACTTTCATCTCACTTAATTTATGTAAGTGTGTCGCAAAAATAAAATTTGTTCTGTTTTTCGAAAATTTATTTAATGTAGATGAAACAATGGCTAATGCCGAACTTGTTTCCGTGCCTCTACATACTTCATCACCCAATACTAAACTATTTTTACCCGCATATGTTAAAATAGACCTTAATTCATTCATTTCTAAAGCAAATGATGATTGTCCATAAAATATATTATCATCACCACTAATTCTTGTAAAAATATGATGATATGGATAATATATAAACTCCTTAGCTGATACATAGCAACCGATTTGCGCTAATATTATATTTAATCCAATACTTTTTAAATAACAAGATTTTCCACCTGCATTTAGTGAAAATAATAATATACCATCTTCTTTATTATCTGAACTTAAATTAACATCATTTGGTATATAATTAGTATTAAATGTCAATCTTTCAACAATTGGATGTCTCATATCTGTTGCGTTAACAAAACTTTTATCATTCTGTACAATACTTGGTTTACAATAATTATATAATTTTGTTGTTTTAGCAAAAGATTTTATAACATCAATTTCGCCAATAAATTTAAATATTTTATTAAATTTATATGTATTATCAAAATAATCTAATAATTCTAAATATTTATTTCTTACCAATTCATCTATTTCATTTATTAATTTTGTTATATTAAAAGATTTATTTTTAATTTCATTTGAACTAATTTTAACATCTGTTTTCGTATGTGGTTCAAATTTATATTCAGTAATGTTTTTACTACTTAATATTTGTTTTAAAATATCACCCCTCCTTTTATTTAATGTAAAAAAATATTCACCCTCTCTTTTTGTACCCATTTTATTACCCTGTCTTTCCTGATATACTAAACTTACTAAATTTTTATTTTTACTATATTTTTTACCACTTTTACTCTCATAATTATCTATCCATTCAATAAAATTATTTAATATATTATTAAAATATTCATTACATCTATTTATATTATCCTCAATATTATCTATCTCTTTATATATTCCCCTATGAAAAAATGATTTATTAATATTTTTAATATCATAATCAATCATTACATCTACATTAAATATTTTTATATATTCATCATAATACATTTTATAATTTTTTATATCGTCATCACCAATATCTATCATATTATTAAAATTATTTTTATACATTTTTATTAATTCTATAATATTTTTATATGACTCATTTATATTAGCATACTCTTTTGGCTGTAATATTTTTAAACTCATCTTTCGATGATACCTTTCTATATCTAAAATATTTTTTAATTTATTTTCATATATATCAATATTATCAATCATCTCATCTACCATCGAATAACTATTATTTAATTTCACAATATCTGTTATTGGATTTAATATTTTATCCTTTAATAACCTTCGACCTATTGCCGTTGAAACATTATTTATAACATCATATAATGATTTAATTTTACCATTATATTTATTTCGCGTCATACTTGAACTAACAACATCTAATTGATATAAGGCATTATTATATAATGTTAAATGTTTATTACATTCATATAATACCGGTTTTCTAATTTTATTTATAATATTTCTTTCCTGTTCATACGCAAATTGTAATAATAAAATATATGAATTTAAACCATATAACTTATATTGTAAATCTAAATATTCTATAACATTTAACATACCAATATTATTAAATATTTTTCTTAAAAATTCTTCTTGATAAGATATTTTATAAAATATTGAATTATTATTATAAAAATTATTATAAAATTTTCTATCATTTAAATTAATTTTACTTAGAAATTCCTTTTCTGTAAATGACACCATATTTTTTGTATGAATTATTATTTCACTTGGATTATAACTTTCTATAAATCTATACATCTCCTCAAAAATATTATGTGTTATAGAATTTATTTCATATATATAATTTTTACCTGTACTTAAATCTATTACTGAAATACCAACTGTTATAACAATTTTATGCTGTAATGTTTTTTCCTCTTCTACATATATTGATAATAAATTTGATGTAGTATTATTTTCATTTATTTCAAAAAATATATCAATATTTGATTTACTAATTATTTTAGTAACATCTCTTTTTTCATATTCTCCCTTGCTATTTTTTGGCCCTATTTGATCTATCAGGATAATAGTATAATTATATTGAACTAATTTATCTAAAAATTTTTTTATACCGTGTTCTGGAAAACCAGCCATATACGGATTGATTTCACTACCTGGTATATTTTTTTGTGTAATAATTATACCCATTATATCACACACCTCCTTAATATATTTATCCTTATTTAATGAATATATCTCATAAAAAGAACCTACTTGCATAAAACAAATACATTGCTCACCATAAATATTCATATATTTATCTTGAAATTCAATATATTGCTTCCATATAGGAGTCTTATTTTTTTGTATCATAATTAGATTAAATGATATAAAAAAACTTTAAATAATTTTTATTATCTGTATTAAGTATATAATAAAAATAATGAATATACAATCATCTTTTAATACCCTGCCATCTTTTAATAACCAACCATTGTTTAATAACCAACCATCTTTTAATAATCAGCCATCTTTTAATAACCAGCCATCTTTTAATAACCAACCATCTTTTAATAACCAACCATCTTTTAATAATCAGCCATCTTTTAATAACCAGCCATCTTTTAATAACCAACCATCTTTTAATAACCAACCATCTTTTAATAATCAGCCATCGTTTAATAACCAACCATCGTTTAATAACCAGCCATCTTTTAATAATAATATAAATTTAAATAACCAAGATAATTTAAATACTTTATATTCTTCGCAAGTTAAAGAAGCTCCATTTTACGACGATGTTTATTATTCAACACAAGATACATTATTAGGTGCTCCATTTAATACAAATAAGATGGATAATATGAGTATTATGAATAATGCGAATATAATGGATAATAGCAATATGATGGATAATTCGAATATAATGGATAATATAGGTAATATAGATAATAAAATAAATAATGTACAAGATGTATTTACATTTGAAAAAGATTCATATACAAATACTATTAATGCTCAAGATAAACAAATAGATTTTAAAAATTTTAATAATATTAATATAGGAAATAATATAAAAAAAGTAAATAAATTACCAAAAAAGATTATATACACTAGTTATAATAAAGATAATATTAATATACTTGTTATGTTTATTCTCATCGCAATTTTACTATTTAATCAGTAATTATTTTATAAATTTGAAATTTTATTTAATAATTCTTGTAAATTATTATCACCATAATTAATTTCCAGTGATTTTCCAGTTTTATTTTTTATATTTATAAATTTAATTGTATCTTTATATTTATTAAATGTTTTTTTAGCATTATTATATATTATTTTTATATCGTTATCTTTTATATTTCTATAAGAATTACCTTGTTCATAAGATATTATACCTCTTTCGTGTACTCGTTTAGTAATATCTTGTAAATCACTATATACATAAATAATATATAATTCATAATTCTCTATATTTTTTAATTCTGTAATCCATTCTATTGTATCAATTCTGCCAGTTATTTCATAAATTATATTGCATTTATTTTCTAAACTTTTATATAATATTTCATCTAATTTTTCGGATATTTTTGTTTTTTGTTTTCTATCAAAATAAAGATTTTTAACTAATTCTATTTTTTTATCGGTATTATAATTTTTTTATATATTTCTCTACTCTTATTTATAAAAATATCATTACTTTCTATAAATTCATCTAAATTAAATGATACAAAATTTTTAGATATTTTTTTTTCATCTAATAATTTATCAACTATATATGATTTACCTGAACCAGGGGACCCATTTTAATAATAAATATTGGATTTTTATTTTTGCAAATTTTTCCTTTGATTATATCTTTCATTATATATTTAATCCTATATTATTTTTATTAATATCTGTATAATAATTATATAATTGATAATATGTTTTGTGGCTTTTAGATGCATTTAAAATATTAATTAAATTATTATTATTCATTATATCTAAAAATATTAAAAAATCATAATCTTTAAATATATCAATAAAATTATATATAATATTATAATTATTCGATAAAAAATATGAAAGTTCAATACATTTTGACTTTTTATCAGTTTTATATGGATGAATATTTTTTACTACTGTAAATGAAAAAAATCCTGTAATTTTATTATCATTTATACTAATATATGTTTTAATATTTTTATTGATTAAAAAATAATATTTAAACTCTTCTAATGTAAATATCTGATATAATTTATACCTCTTAATATAATTATTATAATATTTATATGCCTCTTCTAAATATTTTTCATCTAATTTTTTTATATGTATATCCTTATTTATAATATCATTTATTTTATTATTTTTATATATATCATAATAATAATAATTAAAACAACCTATATTATCAAATGGTAATGGATTATTATCAATTCTAAATATATTCATATCAAGTTTATATTTTTTCCAATATTTAAGAATTTTAGAAATTAATTTAGGTGCAATTCCCTGATTACGATATAATTTATGTACACATAGAAAATCAACATAAAAGCCTTCAACTATATTTTTATTAATATATAATTTAATTGGTCTGGCAATAATTGTACCTATTAATTTATTTTTATCATATAAACATATATTTAATTTATTTTTATCTTTTATTTTAGATAATTTATTTATATATTTGCTAGGAAAATTTAATATCCAATTTAAATAATTTATAGAATAAAATTCTGTTTTACTATAATTATTTAATAAAAAATATTTAAATTCTTTAACATCTTTAATAGTATCCCACCTATAATTGCTATCATCTATATTATTTATTTTTAAATTATGTGGCTCTATTATTATTCCATCTTTTTTAGATAAAATAGAACGTGATACAGGTTGATTATACCAAAATTTATGTTTAAACTTTGATAAATATAAATAATATAATAACATTAAAATTATAATAATAATAAAAAAATATTTAATCATATATATTTTTTTAAAGATTTTTATAAAAAAATATAAACATATATTATACTATGAATTATGATAATAATAAATTAAAAAAATTAAATTCAAATACATTAAAAATAATACAAAATATTGATAATAATAATTCTAATACAACAACTAATTCTAATATTAAAAATAATTCTAAAATAAATGAACAATTAAAAAATTTAAATTCTAATATATTAAAAATAATACAAGATATTGATACTAATAATTCTAATGAAAAATTTAATAGTTCTTTACATACAATAAAAAAAGAAGTAAGTAATTTTAATGCTAAAAAAATAAATACAGCACAAGATGTATATATTATTAAAAATTATTTACATAAAATCATCAACCAATTAATAAAATTAAAAAAATCTAATAATCTAAATAGAGATGAATTAAAATATAATTTAAATAATATAATGAATGAATACCAAAAAATAATTAATGAAATAGGATTTCCAAATAATTCTAAACCTAATTATAATAATCACGGAGATAATAATTCAAATAATCGTGGCAATAATAATAACTCTAATAATCGTAGCAATAATAATAATAACTCAAATAATCGTGGCAATAATAATAATAACTCAAATAATCGTGGCAATAATAATAATAACTCAAATAATCGTGGAAATAATAATAGTAATAATATAAATGATTTATTTGATAAATTATCAAATGATTATGATAAAATTAAAAAAAATGTTAATAAAGTAGAACATAATAATAACACAAATAATAAAAATAACAACACAAATAATAAAAATAACAACACAAATAATAAAAATAACAACACAAATAATAAAAATAACAGCACAAATAATAAAAATAATAACACAAATAATAAAAATAATAACACAAATAAAAATAATAACACAAATAATAATAACAATAATAATAATCGCACAAATAAAAATAATAACACAAATAATAATAACAATAATAATAATCGCACAAATAAAACTGTTAATAACAATACAGCAGAAAATATAGAAAGTTTATTTAGTAATATGACAAATGATTTTGATAAATTAAAAGAAGATATTCATAAAGTAGAACATAATAATACTAATAATATTAATAATAAATCCAATAATAAAACTAATAATAAATCCAATAATAAATCTAATAATAAAAATTATTCTGAAAAGCCTTTAATAGATTTAGCAGATAGAGTAAAAGAAACAACTCAATTAGAAAAAAATAAAAATAATTTATATGATAATATAGATAAAATTAAAAAAGATAATAATATGAGTGTACAACGTGCACGAAATGTTGTAAAAAAATTATATAATTATATAATTTGTGTAAATAATTCTTTTAATATACCAAGAGAAGAAAGAGTAGAATATATAAATAATTTAGTTAATAAATTAAATCAAGATAAATACTTTTTAGAAAGTTTAAATATAATTTTAAAAGATGATGATAAAAATATGTTAAATGAACCTTTAAATATCAGCCAAGAACAAAATAAAAATAACAAAATTACAATTAAAACAGTTTTACAATCATTTCAAAAAGTTTCTAGACAAAACGCAAATAGTCGCCTTAATTCATATCTAAATCGAAATAACTCACCCGAAAATAGAAATAACTCACCCGAAAATAGAAATAACTCACCCGCAAATAGAAATAACTCACCCGAAAATAGAAATAACTCATCCGCAAATAGAAATAACTCACCCGCAAATAGAAATAACTCACCCGCAAATAGAAATAACTCATCCGCAAATAATAATACAAGTATGTTAAAAAAAATGTTATTTTAATTTAATTTTGAATTATTATCCAACGATGTTATTAGTGTGAATAATTCATCTTTTAATGGTTGATAATGCCAACCATTTGCTTCTCCTTGAAACGATTTAATATTTATATCATTTTTTGAATGATATAATGCTATAATAATTTCTTTCCAATTTAACTCAAAACAATTTCTTTTTTTTAAAAAATATTCACCCTCATTTTTTATATCTTGGTTATTAAATTTATGTTGTTCCCAAAATTCCCGCGTATATGCTAATGTAGCAACTGAAACTTTTTTTGCTGGTGAAAAACTTTTATCAGGATTATATATTAATGATATCATATTATTAATATGAAAACATCCTATTTCTGTACAACCTGTACAATTAGTATTATTTTCTAATAATGATTTAACACGAGTTATAAGAGATTTTGGCGGATAATAATCATCATCATCCATATGAATTATATAATTTGATGTAGAATATTGTATACAAATATTTCTTTTCATACCCAATGGTATTCTATTACCTTTAAAATTTTTTTTATGAATAGTATTTAATTTATATTTATTACCTTTTTTTTGTTTCTTTGTGAGATTTTTATATTGTTGTCTTTTATTTTTATAATCTTCTATAAACAATTTATATAAATTATCTTTTGCTTTTTGGTCATAATAATAATATTTAATTCTACTATCATTTGGTAATTTATCTTTTATATTTTCATCACCATCATCTAATATAATCCATTCTAATTTATCTTGTGGATAATCAAAAGATAAAAAATTATGAACTGCCAATGGAATAAATGTTTTTTTATTGTATGTTGGTGTTATAATACTTACTTTTGGTAATTCCATTTATTTAATAATAAATAATATTATTTTAAATATTAAATATATACGAAACTTTTTAGGAAAAAGTTTGAACAAAAAAAAACTTTTTAGGAAAAAGTTTGAACAAAAAAAAACTTTTTAAGAAAAAGTTTGTTTACACGCTGATTTTTATGATTATTAATAATATTTAAAGATTAAATTGAAATACTAATTATAAAATGTCAATATATGAATATAAAGAAAAATCTGGTAATTTTTTAGAAAATAGTACAGTTATTAGAGTAGATAGTCAAAACGATGCTATTGTGAAACTAATTGATAAAATAACAATAAATCAAATACCAAATAAATATAAAATATTACTAATAAAAACTGAAAAAGATTTTCTAAATTTTGATAAAGTATATGGATTTAATCCTATTCAAAAAAAAACAGGTTCATTAGATGAAAGAGAAATAAAATGGAATTTGGTTTCAAAAAAATACGGAGGAATTGTTTTTGATAATAACTTTTGGACTGATAAACTTCATAAAAAATACTGGCATAATTATCAAGATTTTGGATGGCTTGATAATCAATGGTTTACTGATTATGGATTTATATGGAGGTTTAAGATTATGTAAAGTCGGCATTTTACATATAAAAACTTTTTAGGAAAAAGTTTGAACAAAAAAAAACTTTTTAGGAAAAAGTTTGAACAAAAAAAAACTTTTTAGGAAAAAGTTTGAACAAAAAAAAACTTTTTAGGAAAAAGTTTGAACAAAAAATATAAAAACTAAAACATATATAAAAATTTTATAACATTTATATATTATAATGCGCAATTTATATGAGATTTTAGAAATATCTAAAGATGCTACTGAAAATGAAATTAAGTCAGCATATAAAAAATTAGCGATTAAAAATCATCCAGACAGAGGTGGTGATGAAGAAAAATTTAAAGAAATTGCGAATGCCTATGATATATTAAAAGACAAAAATAAAAAGGATTTATATGATAAATATGGCGAGGAAGGATTGCAACAAGGGGGTGGAGGACATGGTGTCGATCCATTTGAAATGTTTTTTAATATGAATTCTTTTGGTGGGCATAACATGAATAATATGCGTAATAAAGTGCAAAAATGCGAGAATATTATATGTAATATGAATATAACGTTGGAACAATTATTTAATTGTAGTAAAATTAATAAAAAAGTAAATGTAAATAAAATTTGTAATATTTGTAATGGTAAAGGTACAAATAATGATTATAAAGATGAAAAATGTACTGATTGTAATGGTAATGGTGTTAAAATGATTCATAAACGAGTTGGCCCCGGTATGATACAACAAATGCGAACAACTTGTAAAAGTTGTAATGGTGAGGGTAGAATTATAAAAGATGAATATAAATGTCGACAATGTAGAGGTAATAAAATTATTAGTGTTGAAAAAAGTTATAATATTACATTAAATAGTAATATGTTTAATGGTCAAAATATTATTAATAAGAATTGTGGTAATGAATATCCGAATAAAAAAACGGGGGATATAGTATTTGTAGTTGTTGAGCAACAGCATAAAATATTTAAAAGGCTAGATAAAAATACTTTATATATTAAAAAACATATTAATTTAGCGGAGGCATTATTGGGATGCAATATAGTTATTGATCACGTAAATAATAAAAAAATATATATCGAATTAGAACCTATAAGTAAACCAAAAACTTATAAAAAAATAAATGGTCAAGGTATGCCGGATGGTCAAGGTGAATTAATTATAGAATTTGAGATTGAATATCCCAAAAATATTGATAATAAATATAAAAATGAAATAGAAAAAATATTTAATCAAAATGTTAGGAATGATAATGTAGATAAATGTGAAAAGGTGTTAATGCTAGATTATAATATAAATGAACATAATCGGAATAATATGAATAATATGAATAATGGTCATAATAGGAATAATATGAATAATGGTCATAATAGGAATAATAGGAATAATTATCAAGACCAGAATAATATGGAATGTAATACTCAATAGATATAATTATATAAATTTCTAATATTTGTGAAAAAGATTGTGATAATTGTTGAAAACATATATGGATTAATATCCCAATTAATTGGATGCCAGAAAATAATATTTGTGAAAGGTTTAATAAAATATTGTAAAATATTTTGTGGTCTAAATTGATATAATTTATTTTCATTAATTCTATACCAAATATTGCCAAGTTTTGGATTAAGTTCTAGATAAAGTATAAAAATAATAATTCCAATAATGTATCCTTCAGCGATATATATATTAGTATTATTCATATTATAAAATAATTTATTTATGAGTTTATTTAACATATATAGTATATGTTAAATATTTTTATATAATATTTGATTGTAATTAAATTTTCCATTTATGTCCGCATTCTAAACATGTAATGAAAATAGTTGTGCTTTCATCTGCGCTTCTTGTTTGCAATTCATAATAACTACATCTTGATTTTTTACATCTTCCGCATTTATATTGGTCAGTGAATGATAATAATTTATCAGAATATAGAAATTCATTAGTTGCTTTTTGTTTTGAAATAATATTTTCCCAATGTTCAGGGAAAATTTCAGATGGTGTCATAAATGCTAATTTATATGGTTCAATCTCATTGTTTTTTATTTTTTTCAATAAATTTTTATTTTTTATATATGATTTTTCATCTAAATTACTATAAATTGCGATACATTTATTCATATATCCTCTTTTAAAATATGAATTATTCCAATTAATTGGTAAATTATTTTCATTACATATATTTTCAACAACATATTGGTATATTCCTTCTTCTATTTTTGATGAAATCTCATAATTATTTATTAATGTGTCTAATTTTTTAAGACAAGCATCTCTAATATCATTTATTTCGGTTGACATAATTAATTATAATTAAATAATTATAGGTTTAAGTATTTTTTTCATTTTTTTATAAAAAGATAAATATTTTATAATAAAAATAATATCTATAATATTATTATATGGATTTAAAATTTATAATTAATTTATTATTAATAATAATATTATTACATTTAATATTAAAAACAATCAAATATAATAAAGTTATAAATATTATTCCAAATAATATTAAAGAATCTTTTTCAAAAAAAATAGATGAATTTTCTAAAGAACATAAAAAAACAATGGATTTTTTATTAGATATAAATGATGATAAGAAATTTGATGAAAAATTTACACAATATAAAGAAAATACTTGTTATTATCAATTAAATGATGATATTAATAAATGTCAAAATGAAAATATAAAAGCAGGTAATTATTATGTTGATGATGAAAATAATTCAAACTTTATGTCAAATGTATTAAATTTAAATAAATTTTATAACAAAAATAATTTAGATGATTTAGATGATTCAGATGATTTAGGAAATTATAATAATTTAACAGAAACACAATTATTATCAATTAAAAATGTTGAAAATAAAGATTGTTATAAATCTAGAAATACTATGCGAAATAATACTGAAAATACAGAATTATTTAGACCAGATAATTGGAATTATAAAAATGAATTACCAATGAATGGCGGAAATATTGTCGGTAATGTTGTTGGTTATGATACATTAAATGATGGATATGCTATGTTTTATGAAAAAGGTAAATTATTAGATGGTAAATGCAATGATAATATGGATTGTAATGTACAACCGGATGATATTCGTTTTGGATTAGGTAATCCAAATAGAGAAAATAGAGATACGAAATAATATAGCAAATTATGATATAAAGATATAATTTATAAAATATATTATAAAAAGAAAATAATATATAATAGTATATAATAAATAATGAATTTTTTAACATCGCAAAATAATTATAATCAATATACATATGACCAATTATATTTATTGGATACAATTAGTTTTAATAGTAAAGATATTTATTCAACTTTATTAATGAAATCTATTATAACAGAAAATAATGAATTAGCGAGGGTATTGATTAATAATAAAATTAGAATTAATGACAATGGAAAAAATAATATAAATGCGATAACATTGTGTGCATTTATAGGTAATTTAGATTTATTAAAATTATTGATTGAAAATGGTATAGATATTAATACAATTGGTGAAAATAATCATACATCTTTAACAATTGCTTCTAAAATGGGTCATTTAGATATTGTTGAATATTTAATTGAAAATGGTGCTAATATTAATCATATCACTGATAATAATAGCACAGCGTTAATATATGCTTCTATATATAATAATGCTGAATGTGTTAAATTATTATTAAAATCGGGTGCAAATGTGAATGATATAAATACAGATAATTCATCGGCATTAGTATATGCAACAAAATATAATAATAAGAAAATTATTTATATGTTAGTAAATGAAGATGATATATATATTAATCAAATAGATAATGATGAATATTCGCCTCTATTATATGCTATACAAAATAAAAATTATAAAGCAGTTAAAAAAATGGTCGGTAATGGCGCTGATATTGAATATAAAACGGGGCCAATATTTAATAAATATAATAGTATTGATTTAGCAAATAAATGTGGATACAAAACAATATCAAAATTATTAACTAAAGAAAAGTTAAAAAATAGGAGTGATAAGAGTATTATTAATGAATTTGTTAAAAGATTAAGTAGGGATAAGAATGAATAAATCATAATATATGTATATAGTGTTATTTAACAAACACAGTATATATCATATTGTTATTATAAATAAAAAAATGAAATAATATGGTTGATATATATGTAATATAATAGTAAACATTGCCTGATTACGACCTCTACTATAATGGCTTTCGCAAGAGATGAGCATAAGTTGGAATGTGCAAACGGTGTATGGTTTGTAGACCCCATCTCCGATTACAAAACTGCTCGTGTAGCGTTATTTGATACCAAGAATTTCGTTACTACAAGAATTAGTGAAATTCGTGAAAATCGTGAGAACCCATTTGGTTTTCGCAAATCATTAGATGAACCTTTGTGTCCACACTTCGGGTATATTAAAAATTGTAAATCAGTAATATATAATGAAACAGATGATACTTGGGGATATATGCCATATTATATGGAATTACGCGAAGACTTTGAGGATATCAAAGACTTTTTTGAAAAGAATATGAAGGATATTCCTTTTGATAATTCTGTATATGAAGATATAGATTTAACGGAAAAATTGTTTGAAGAGTTATTGTCGAATCCAGTTAAATCGGCAAATAAAAGATAAAAGAATATAAAAATTATAAAATAATAT
>Ga0233415_10000425_pt1 | contig 20278 bp, 19 predicted proteins | sample Na_anoxic_12_MG_FD_188631 | JGI IMG/M metagenome (GOLD analysis project Ga0233415, IMG submission 188631) | Seawater microbial communities from Saanich Inlet, British Columbia, Canada - Na_anoxic_12_MG | ecosystem: Environmental > Aquatic > Marine > Inlet | place: Canada: British Columbia... | reverse complement strand
AAATCTATTTTTTAACTCGTAATTAAACTAAACTATGATTTTTAATGTATTCCGCCGTGTAAATAGTTAAATATGGGCTTAAATATGTTTTTACTTAAATTAAACATGCATTAAATTTAAATTTAATGTTAAAATGGGTATGTAAAATAATATTCATAAAAAAAATATAGTTTTACTCGGCGGAGTTAGTGATGACATACGCATCTCGCCCTCCTGCATTGATTGCAACATAAACAATTAACGATATTTTTATTGCATATTTGACATATTATTGCAATTGGCTTTGTTTGTGTTTCATTTATAGCAATAATTTGCGGACACATACAATGATGCCACACATAATAGCACTTTTTGCATTGTATTATATCCGTATTGTCCATATTTATGCTTATATATATGTGATATATATTTAATTGACATTTACATTATCATTTTCATCGTTTTCATCGTTAATTTCCATAAATCTAATGTGTTTTTTAGTTTTATTGTGGATTGATACCCACCTACGTGATACTTTAGCACCACAATCACACTGTAAAGAAACAGACCGATACGCATTTTCACGTAATTTATACCTTTCTATCGGATTTGTAATATTTGCCGGTATATCATCACGGTTTGTTATGCGATTTAAGGCATTTTCACGAGCATCACACCATCTAAGATTATCTACGTTGTTATTAGCCCTGTTTCTGTCAATATGGTCTATTTGTGGCTTATTTGGCAATTGACCACCGAGAAATGCAAAGGCAACTAAGCGATGAACCCTGTAATTTTCACGTTCATTATTCTTCCATAATTGAACATATTTATATCCTTGATTTGTTTGTAAAGAAATAGATTTATACCCGTTTTTAATCTCTTTACGCACGTTTCCTATATTAGAAATCTGGTATTTTGGGTGATTATTAATCACTCGCCATTCTTCGTTTTGTTGTTCAGCCATGATTTATATTTATATATTTATATATATACATAAATGTTTTTTTTTGAAAAAATAAATAATTAATTAATTCAAATATATGATTTTATTTTATTATTAATATAATTTTACATCGCAAGGGCACGGCGAAGTTCGGCCTTAGACATCTTAGCACCACCAGTCAGGGCTTTGCCCTCAGCAGAGGCCTTCTTGGGTCGTCCCATGCGTTCCGGGAGAAGGTGATACTGACGCATTCCTTCCTTCTCATCATGCTTGCGATAACGCTGTCCGCCAGTCATACCAAGCCCGGCCTGTTCGGCCACGTCAAGAACGCCCTTCACTGCCTGGGCTCTGGGGTCGGGGATTGCCCCGCTGACCGCCTGACCTACCTTCCTGGCCGTTCTAACATAAGGCACAGCGGATTTAGCGAATTTGCCGATATCCTGCCAGAATCCATGACCTTCCGCCGAAGAAGCATCAAGTGAGCCCTCCTCATTGGCTTCCTCCTGGCTATCAAGAACATTGCCCTGAGAAAGAATAGCAAGTTGCGTCATGGCTTGGTTACCTGCGATAGTCATAACACCATCATACAGCGGTACAACGTAAAGTACGACATTCTGAGAAGACGCACTTACATTCTTCATTCTTGCCTCAACCTGAAGGTTATAAACTCCAGGTGTCCCGACGCTAACGCTACCATCCGAAGAAGCAAAATCCTTGCCGAATTTAAGAAACATAACACCGCCACGGCCACGTACTGGATTTGAAGCAGAACCAGAAATAAAGGGTAATTCCTTACCGCAGAAATCCGGCCACGACATATCAACGCCATTTCCTTGAGTAATGCGGTATAATTCCTCCTGTGTCGCCCCAACGAGATTAGCGGGACTATTAGCCCAATTAACCCTCATAGACTGAACTGCACACCAACTATCAGTAGTAAAGGCCGTACGGTCGTTCTGCTGTTGCTTAGCATACACTGCAATATATTTCGGTACGGTATTCAATTGAATTGACGGCGAAAGAAGCGTTTGCTCATCACCGCTAATGAGAACACGAGACTGCGACTTATAGACCTCGGTCTTATGGTAATTATAATCAAGACTGCGGATATCGTTCAATTCTTGCATAGACGAAGGCGTCACATACTTAAATAAGAGCGAAGGGGCATTTACAAACTCTACATCAACCGAATTAATGTTAGAACTGCTTGCAGCACTCCAAACACGGGCAAGATTAGTAAGCCACTGAATAGTAACAGACATAGACTGCACACCATAGAGACCCTTACCGTCCTGACCGGCCTTCAGCATCGGTGAGATCGGCAGAGGTTCAGTAATAGTATATTCAAGCACCGCAGAAGACCCGCCGAGAACCTGGGTGATAGAATCGGCAGGGAAGCCACCACGGAACGGCGAATGCGTCTTCTCTCCATATTGAGCAAGGCAGTTGCGGTTAGAATTCACAAGACTTTCATAATCCTGCGACTGGTCGGGAAACGATGGAGCAAGAGACATATTAGCCTGTGCCTTCTCATCTTCATCATTGAGGCTGAACTCATTGCAAATTTCAGAAACTTCAGAAGTCAAGGTCGTGTTGTTTACGGTCAATTGGAGGTTACTCATGATTTGACTTAACGGGAGAGCACGTAGGGCGGATTTACCACTCTGGAACGGAAAAGCCCCAGGAACAGCCGTAGTATTAAGCGTAATACGCAGTTTAGCCTTCAGTTGCACATCACGAGAAATAAAGATTTGGGGGGATGGCGGATTGCACTGAAAGGAGCACTGAGACGCACTGAACGACGACGCCGGGGTCTCCTTATAAGTGACTTCGCTACCGCCAAGGTAAGCCTCATAAGTGACTGGTTCATCCACATGCGTAATTTTAGTCCGCATCGGCATTACAGCCACTGGAGACGGTAGAAGAGACATGATAAACACGTGTTAAACACAATGTTAAACACAATGTTAAACACTTATTAATTACTTTACTTTACTTTACTTAAATATAATATAAAGTTATAAAAGGATTATATTATATAAGGTTTTATTTCTCTAATAGGATATAATGAGTAGCAATTATGAACGCAAACTACTGGCCTCACGGCGTAATATCGCTATAACCAGTGGCGGGGGCATGGGTTATAATTATTACTGTGGAATACCAGAGGTTAATAATAGTTATAGTTCACGTGCTGATGTGTCTATGAATGAGGTTGAAATGCAACGTGAGCATATTAAAAGACACGCAATGAATGAACAATACGTATATAGGGTTAATAATCCGCCAGACCGCCCGTATAATATTAATAAGTAAAATATAAAAAAACAAATATATATTTTTTACATAAATATGTAAAATGAATTTCTACTTAAAGAAAAGATTTTTATATAGTATATATAATAGTGTAAAATAATAAATATAACAAATTTATATATTTACAATAATGTCAATTCAGAAACCGTTTATTAAATGGGTCGGGGGTAAAACCCAAATAATTAATGATGTTCTTGAAAACACGCCTAAAGAAATGAATAACTACCATGAACCGTTCTTAGGTGGTGGCAGTGTGTTATTAGCGATGCTTTCACTCAAAAAGGCGGGTAAAATTACGATTAATGGCGATATTTACGCTTATGACCTAAATGCCAAATTAATTAATGTATATAAGCAAATTCAATCATATCCTGAAATTGTGTATAATACTTTAAAATCCTATATTGATGAATTTACGAAATCAGACGATAAAGAATTATATTATTACAATATGCGTTCTGATTTTAACCGTATGGAGCGTTTAACATATCATCAGGCTTCACGCTTTCTATTTCTGAATAAAACCTGTTTTAGGGGATTATACAGAGAGAATAAAAACGGCAAGTTAAATGTCGCTTACGGTCATTATAAAAACCCAGCATTTCCGACACTTAATGAATTATTACAAATTTCAGATTTAATTAAGGATGTGGTATTTCAATGCTGTGATTTTACAGAAGCATTAAATGAGGTTGGTGACGGCGATTATGTGTATTTAGACCCGCCATACGCACCAGAAAATAATAAGTCATTTACATCATATAATTCATCTGGATTTACTATTGATTTACATAAAACCTTATTTCAAGGCATTCACGAAATTCATGACACAGGGGCAAAATTCAGTATGTCAAATCATTCAGTCAAATTAGTATTAGATAATTTTAAAGATTTTAAGTGTGTAAATATTCAAGATGTCAAACGTAAGATTAATAGCAAAAAGCCACAATCAACCACAACTGAAGTAATAATTACTAATGTCTAACATGTGATTAACAAAAAAATATAAAAATATAAAAGTATTATTTTTTTTAATTACTCGGGATAGACCCGATACGGCTAAATGATATCTTGATATCAAATTGCTCACCACGCAATAGGGTAATAGGATAAAGATTATTATTTACGTCCGTAAAATACACCGCTAAATCCATTTGTTTTAATGGGGTTTCATTAACTAAATCAAGGGGAATACGCTTATTCGGCACGTATGTAATCCCTTTACGTGTCTCTCCGATTGCATTTTCACTATTAACCTTAAAATCTTGCAAAATATTTAATGAATTGGTGCCTGATTGCTCGTCCGTACTGCTACTGTTTAACTGCGTGAATTGTGCCCTTACAGGTATCGTATTAGACAGGATAAGAATTTTCTGAATAGGATTAAATGCGAATGAAGATGAACCCTCCTGTGTCTGGACTATATAATCAACACCACCTATGGTCTCTATTTCAAATGTGTGTAGATATTTATTAAGTGAATATACGTAAGATTGGGTTAGAGTAAAATCTGCCTTTAAAAACATAATTTGTTTCTGTACGATAATATCCGCCCCGACCTGTATTGGTAAGGAGATTGTTTGGTCATAATACGCTTCTTCGGCATATAACGATATTAAGCCTGATTGTGGGTTTAGTTTGAAATATGGGGCTGTGGCGGCCGCCGGAGCACCAGCAGTAGCCTTTAACGTATTTAAGCATGTTTCATAAGCAGTATTTAATAGAACAATCCAGTCCTGAACCAGATATAAGAAATTCTGAAATCCTAAACTGTTCTTCGGCAATACAAAAGTATTAATTAGTGGTTGTTTTTCTGTTATCCCGTTATACGTCAAATTAACGACACCTGGGAGGTCAGGATTAAAGATATAGGCAGGAGTGCTATATGACGGTACAAAGAAACGCTCAATAATCATATGGTAGTCGCTTGGTCGGTCAATAATTGGAATAGTGAAATTCTTGTTGATACGGATAGGTGCTCCATAAGAATCTACATCGTCCTGGTCTTCGTATTTTTGGCTTAAATCAATAAAAACATGGTCATCGTCCTTTTTCTGAAAGTAATTCATATTTTAACACGTGTTTAACATATATTAAATATAATACGTATATATATTATATATATAATTGTTTAAGATGGATTATGCTTTAACTGGTAGTGACCTATTGCAAAATGCAACGATAAATACTAAATTAATGATATATAAGGATATTCATAAATATCGTTCAATAGATGAGTTATTTGGTGATTATGACGCAATATTTATATTATACGAGACGAGCCCGAATGTTGGGCACTGGACGCTATTATTCAGAATAGGAAACAAGGTTGAATTCTATGATAGCTATAACCATAAGCCGGATGAGCAATTTGAATTTATAGATGACCATATAAAACGCACCAGAAATATGAATTATCCTTATTTAGTATCATTGCTACTGAAACATATTGAAAACGGCGGAGAAGTCCATTATAATGAGTTTAAATTACAAGCAGAGGGCGGTAATATAGCCACATGTGGCCGTCATTGTTTAATTAGGCTTATGTGGCGTGGATTACCTATTGAGCAATATTACCGCTTATTGAAAGACTTAAAGAAAGAAATGGGTTATAGGTCATTTGATGGGGTTGTATTGGCTCTAACTGATGATATTGGCTAGTTTAACACGTATTTGATACAAAAAAGACCATTTAAAATCCTTTACATTATTTTTTATATAGCGTCTTGTTAATAAGAATAATCTTATTTAATTAGAATTTAGAGATTAGAATGTGTATAATATATATATTTATTAATATATTATATTAAGAATATGGCTTATTTAGATTGGGATGACAGTGAAAAGGCTGTTCCGGTGGCTATCGTGAATGGCGGAGAACGTAACGGCAAGATTGTATATTTACATGATGATGAAGAATTAATGGTATCAAGCAAAGCACCATTTACAAAGCAAGAAAAGAACCTTTTAAATCATATTATTGAAGAGGTGTGTAAGCGAAATAACTGTGGATACCGTGATAGGATTAAAAAGAGCACTATATTAAAACGTGCCTTAAATGCTGGTATAGCACCTAAAGACCCCGAATTACAAAATTTATTCAAGCAAATAAAAGAGAAATTTAAAGAAGAACGGGTTGGTTATGTTGAGATTGAAGATGGACAATTCAACTATATCCCTAAAATAGACGGTCGTGAATGTATTTACATATGTGCCCCGAGCGGTAGCGGTAAATCGTGGTGGTGTAAGCAGTATGCTATGCAGTATAATAAACTTTTCCCGGACAGAAATATATATCTGTTTAGTAAGGTTGATGACGATGAGAGCCTTGATGGTATTGAAAATATCACACGGATACCACTTGATGAGGGGTTTTTAGCAATGGAGTTAGAAGCATCAGATGAATGTTTTTATCAATCTTTATGTCTCTTTGACGACACGGACACTGTACGTGACAACGAGGTCAAGAAGGAGATAACTCAGTTAAAGAATGATATCCTTGAGACGGGACGACATAATGAGGTTCATATTCTCATCACGTCACATATGATAAGTAATTATAAAGAGACACGTATTGTTCTAAATGAGGCTCATAAGTTAGTCATATATCCTTCTTCTGGGGCAAGTCAGCAAATCCGCTATGTATTAGACCGTTATTGGGGTTATGATAAAATAACGATAGATAATATCATTAAAATGCGTTCTCGTTGGGTAATGTGTGGTAAAATAGCACCTCAGTATTATATGGGTCAGCGTGCGATTAGGTTAATACGCTAATACTAAATATTATTTTATCTTAGAGAAATATGTATTATAATATGTATTTTTTTTAGGGTTTAATTGTGATTAATTATAATTTTGGTTATGTGCCGGATTTGCGTTTTATTATTTTGAATAGGGCTTAATTAATATTATACGTCATATAACTATAGGCAACTACATAAGAAAAAAGTGTGCCGGATTTGTAATTATACATATACTAATAATTACAAATCCGGCACACCTAATTTTAGGTATCTTAACAGCCACTATATATTGTGTAGTCGCATTTAAGCCTCATTCAAAAAATTATATTACAAATCCGGCACACTACATACAAATCCGGCACACATTATAATTCATCGTCATAATCACATGTTAAATTATCCGGCACACATCTCCAATTATATAATTTATCATTACATGCAGTATAATCTGCATTTAAATAATACTTCCTAATCTGGGTGCGGACACCATCTTTCTTAACGCTAACTCGTTTATCAACAACTATATCTGCATTACACATTAATAACCCAAGTATCTTACCAAAATGAACGTATATATCGCCTTCTCTTACTAATTGCGATTTATTAGATTTTATCCCGAATAATACTTTACTTGCCATAGTGAATTTTTTGTTTTTATTTTCATTATCCGGCACAGTAGCGGATATTAGCATGTCATTGCCAGTGCCTTTGCCAGTGTCCTCGGATATAGTAATATTATATGTTTTCATAAATTTATGTATGAATACTACCTTTGCTTTATCTGATTTTAAAATCTGTTGCTTAAAATCCGGCGTATCGGCTACGATTGTTTTATTTACGGCATAATCGCCATGTCGCCACCTGCAATAATTAAAATGACCCCGCAATTTAATACTATCGGTAAAATATTCATTGAATTGCGGTAATTTATCAAGTGGCACTTGTAATATGTCATTAATTCTTTGATGGTATGGATTTAACTCATCCGGTGTAAATTGTGAGTTCTTAAATTTTTGAATATCCTTTTGCTTTGCTATACGTGAATAACTATTTTTAATGTAGCGGTGCTCATTATTAAAGCCACGCTTATTTATTTGTAATAAGAAGTGCTTAAACTTATTAGAATTTAACGCATCATCACGATACTCATAATACACAAACAATTCATTATATAACTTTGACATAGTGACGTCATTGTAGTTATTAATTGTGATTAGGTCAAAGTTTTTAACCCATTCACAATACGCATATAGACACTCTATATCGTCATATTTAGGCGTTTGGATAATACTTTCACGTATTTTTTGCCATTCTCCGTCAATAGGCACTGTAATGCCGTATTTATTAATGAATAGATAGCCTAATTCAGTAATAGACCTGCAACGGCACACCTGCTGAACGAAATGATAGGGATTAATAGTGTGGCCTATATAGACAGGATAAATGCCTCTTCTCATAACAGAATCTAATCCGTAAATAATAGCCGGTGAGTATATCACACGGTCATGATCATCAAGATTAACAGATGAGTTATTTGTCTCCGATGTTATTAATTTTGTGGTAATACCACGTTTTTGCAATTCAGTATGAATATAAGTGCTTTGCTTAAGACTGTCGCATGGTATCATAAATTTATCTAAGGTAGCCACATGGTCAATCAATTGGTCTAACGATTCAAATTCAAACGAGGGGACGCCATCATTATGAATATATTGATTTACAACATAGCGGTAATTAGGCCTTAATGACTTAAACAGCATATGACACGCTAAATCAACATCCGCATCTGCACCTATCAATTGGGCACATTGCGATATCATCCGACACATTAATTCAATAATCAATGAACGGTTCTTGTTTAGCGTATCCGACTTAACTATATGGTTAATCAGGCTTGATACCTCGTCAATAAATATAACATATTCACTAAAATCAAAATTCTGCAATTTTAAAAGGCTCTCCACTTGACATATTACCGACATCCCAGTATTTAATTTAATGCCAGAGTCATATAATGTGGGCTGATAATCTACATCTTCAATAACATTATTGAAAGCGTCATATTGAGAATACGCTAACAGCCTACGTGATGTAATAGAGATAAATTTTAAGTCATTATCTGCGATATAATGAGCGAAACTAGTACTCTTGCCCGTACCCATATCACTATGAATTAAAACATCAAATCCGCAACCGTAACTGTCAATAAAATCATAGCCTAATTTAGGCCGATTAATAACAGCATCAATTAGTTTATTATCAATTGGCGTATTTCGTGCCTTGCTTAATTCACGGATAAAATCAAGGTCATCCCACGGCTTATATTTATAATAACAAGCCCTCTCCTTCATATCTGCGTCATTAAGAATTACTTCTAATGCACAAGAAGGGTTATTTTTACTGCGTTCATATATACGTTCATTATTAGTTTCATCGTATTTTTGCAAACATAATTTACTAAATTGTTCCCATGCCGACTTTCCGTTATCGTTAGTTATATGAGAACTAAAATTAGTAAATGTATGCCATTTTTGCGACTTGCCGAAGTAATCCGGGTCTTTTTCTAATAGTTTTTGTGCAATTTCCCAGCAATCGGCCACCGGTATGTCATATATAAAGGTATTGGATATACGCTCATTATTTTCTGATTTTTTGCCGGTAATGTGATATAAGTATTCTAACAGGTCATCGGGCATAGTAGCAGGGCTTACATTATTTTTAATTGTATATTTACCCTTTTTATGCACACCACCCTTTACATAATCAACCATACCCCTGCAAACATACCCGTTATTATTGCGGATGTCAATATACTGAATATCATTAGTAGTGTTTTTTAACGTAGCCTCGTATTGAAAATATAAGTGATACCCGCCGGATGGCGTGGCAACTGTATATGTATTAAACCTTTTAATAAAATCCTTACTAAATTCTTTTATAAAATCGTGATTATTGAAATCTGCCCATTTATCGGTGTCTAAATCTACAACAGTTAAATTATTACATTTTCCAGTTAAAATGCCATACGTTTTAGTGCCCTGAGGTACCGTTTTGCGTATTGGCTTAGACACGGATTGCCCCGCCTTGGGGGCTTTATTTGAAGCACACTGAATTTTATAAGCCGACTTCATGTAGTCCGTCATATTTATAATATTTAGTAATTGTTTAACACTGTGTTAAATATATGATAAATTAACAATAATGAGTAAAACTATATTTTTATATCTAATTATATATTTATATATTTATTTCTTTAAGTAAAAATAAATAATTAATTAATTGTATATTTTACACACATTATATTTAACATTATATTTTATCATATATTATATTTTATCATTTATTAGAAAAATAACGCTTATTATATAATATATGTTAATCATATAATAATCATGGATAAATTAGATGGGCGTGATGTGGCGTATGTAAAATTTACTAAGGGCAAATTTCCTAAAAAATATAAGGCTAAAATATACGACACCAACGATAAAAAAATAAAGACTGTAGAATTTGGAGACAGGCGATATCAACAGTATTATGATAGAATCGGTATGTATTCTAATTTAAATCATTTAAATAGAAAGTGTAGAAAAGCCTATAGAACACGTCATTCTGGTATATTAGATGCTGATAGAAAAAAAGCATATACAATACCTTATACTCCCGCCTGGTTTTCATATTACCTATTGTGGTAATATACAGTCTGTATATCCACTTTATGTGTAGGACTTTGTCCTACACAATCAGGTTTGTTTAACGAATCGTTAATTACTGCGTAATAAGAGCATTCATAAGGTGCTTGACTGTCTGCATTTGTGCTAATGTAAGTTTATTAACCATTTTTTTAACCTCCACACGCTCATTTTTAATATTATCGTTAATACGACGCTTATATTCCTTTCTTCCTCCATCCTTTGTGTAATATTTGACATTCTGAATACGTAATTTACCGCCCTTACCTCGCCTTTCATATGTCTTTGTTGTTAAAATACGTCCGTCATCTTGTATTTCTTGCTTTGTGTCAATTAGACGGGGTTTGAATTCCTCAATATCCGCCATGTTAAATATAATGATAAATTCTAATATATATATGAATATATTATTTTTCTAAGTAATAATTAAATATTTATTTTTATATTATATTTTTTTTATTAATTAATATATATTAACACAGTGTTAAAATGTACCCTAAATTATATATAAGATATACGGTGTCGTTATTAGTAGTCATATTTTTACTTAGTATGGAGTTGGCTTATGAATATTTACCTAAATCTGATGAATTATTAAATAATTATGCAATCCGAGTGCCTGGTAATGATACCGATTGTATGGTTTGTATGTGTGGCGATGAGACATATGAACGTGCAAACTTAGTATGTGGTCATTCTTATCATGTAAGATGCCTTAAAAAGTGGATTGATACCCGTAATTGCCTAAATTGTAGTTTATGTGGCGATATACCACTGAAAAAAGAAAATGCGTATTGTGCCGTATGTAATGGTCATTATGGTCATTATACTGATAAATGCGGAGATTTACACGGTCTGGATAAGTGTATAACTGATAAAATTAAATATCGTATTACCGCCAATGGCGTTTATAAGCCGTGCCGACTTCAAAATAAAGTAAATAAATGACTGTGCCGGATTTGTAATTTTATATATACTAATAATTACAAAACCGGCACACCCCCAAATAATACCCCCTAATTGCACTTAATCAATAAATATTAAGTCTTTAGGTAGATTCATCTTATAACAAAAATACATTGTACCGAATGGCGGTGTATATTTGGAGTTATCAGCGTTTCCGTATTCTGAAAATGTTATTCGTGTAAACGGTATAATTACTTGTAAATTATCTTTAAATAACCTCTGAAACCATTTTAATAATAATACCTTACTAAAACCAATAATAATAAACGGCATATCTAATTCTTTTAATCTCCCGCATACATCTTTAAATTTTGAAAAGGGTGGGTTATCCACAATGACGTCGCCTCTTCCCTCTTTTACTTCAAAGAAATCCTCATCCTCATGGATAATGTCATATCCCATTTCTTCAAAATATTCTTTTTGCATACCATCACAATAGAAAGGAGCCCATATTTTTTTATCCTGTGGTATATATTCACGTATAATTTCCCATCCCAGCCTATTAGTCTCAAAATTATCCCTGTCGCAATCACCAGTAAAAGCCATTCTTGACATATATATAAAAAATAATAAGTCTTTAAGTTACCATAAATTAATCCGAGCCTTAATGCATTCGTTTAAGATATGCTAATTTAGCGGTAATACTTGATGGCTGTAGGGCAGTTGTAAATTCCGCTGTGATATCTAATGTGTTAGGGGCAGTTGTATCTATGGATGAAACCACGACATTCCTGACACCCTTGAAGTCTTTTATTGCTTTCTTGTTAAATGTAAAATCAAAATTTGTGATAATGCTACCCGTTGCCCCGATACTTCGTATAACAAAATCGGCTTCAAGTTCCCATGATGTTGTGCCTGTGGTGTTCTCTAATTCCATAGTTATTGTAGCAAGGACACCACCATTTTTCAAATTTAATGTTATTACATTATCTTCGTCAAAAACACAATCACCCGCAACCACAAAATGAAAAGCATCGCCTACCGCAAACCCATCTGCTGGAACTGTTAGAGTTCCTACAAAATCTCCTACTCCAGATGCTAATAAACTTGTTTCTAGTGATGATTGAGTTATAGTAGCACCGTCCGCAATCATACAATATAAATTACCTACTTGAGTATCTACATATAATTTATTTGTTAAATCATTGGATACGGTTGGAGCGGTGGCTGATTGAGGCTTATTATTAAAAACAACCTCAGAACCTGCGAATGCACCAATAATATCAGTATTAACACTATCACATCCAACAGCCCCTACATTACCAATATCACTCCCCAATAAAGACATATCACCATTGATTTCAAGCACTGCGGGTAACCCAAAGCCATCAAAAGCCTGTAGGCGATTTGCCGATGCTCCAATATTTGCGTCAGATTTTATAATTTTACCGGTATTACCATCATAAGTGGCGAGATAACCATTTTGACTAATTGACGGGCCGACCACGTCACCAGACCCTGGCATAGGACCTAGAGTAGTTATAGAATTACACGCAATATCAATACCATTATTAGCGGATATAAGATTAGAGATACTCATATTTTATATATTAAACAATTAAACCCTAATATTATATAATATCAATACTGTTTAATACATAATTTATCATATTTAAATCATGTCTGCAGAGATTAAAAGATTAGTTAATAATTATTTAGGTGAGGCTGAAAAAACAAATTCACCTAATAGTAATTTAAATAATTATAATGCCGGGCCGGTGGCATATACTGTAGGGGCAGGTAAAAAGCCTAAGAAACAGAGTATTATATTACCTAATTGGCAAACAAATAATGAATACGCCGATATGTTTGACCATCCCGCATCTGCACCTTTGGAAGATGTAGGAGTGCGATTTAATACTCTCCCCGCTAAAAAAATTCAGGTACAACAGGCCGAAAGTGCAGGTGCAGGTGCAGGTCGCTTATCTGGTGGTGTTTTAAATACATGGATGCGTGCGTTAAAGGAGTGGAACGGGCCGAGGGCTGAGGCATGGTGTGTCGTGAAGAAAGGAACGCCTGAATATGATGAAGTGAAGCAAATTCAAGACCGTATTAAGGCTGAAGAAGGAGCACCAGCCCCCAAACGAGCACAGCCTAAAGCACAGCCTAAGGCACAGCCCAAAGCACAGCCTAAAGCACAGCCTAAAGCACAGCCTAAAGCACAGCCTAAGGCACAGCCCAAGCCCAAAGCACAGCCTAAGGCACAGCCCAAGCCCAAAGCACAGCCAAAGCCCAAAGCACAGCCTAAGCCCAAAGCACAGCCTAAGCCTAAAGCACAGCCCAAGCCTAAAGCAAAACAAGCCCCCAAACGAGCACAGCCTAAAGCAAAGGCTAAAGCGAAGGCACAGGCAAAGCCTAGGGCACCGGCGAAGCCATCAGAGGGCAAACAAGAAGCAACAGATGACTGGTTTGAAGATATGTTTGATATGTCACCAGATGAGGTTAAAGTTATACTGGAAGAAAAATTTGATTATAAACCGGCGACATATACTCAAGAAGAAGTAAAGGGACTTTTAGAAGATAATATTAAAAAAATGAGGCCACGTGAGCGTATCACCGCATATAAGCCGGCAGGTATCACAAAAGCAAAATGGGATAGAGTAATTGATTATTTCAATGTATTTAAAGCCGAAGAGATACCGACACCTACCCCCGCACAGATTAAAGCACTTAAATCCAAGAGCCCATCAGTTAAAACAATGGATATTATTAAAGAATATTTAAATCAAGGCATTGAGGAAAATTATAGAAGAGAAGAGGTTTTACTAAGACAATTAGTAGTATTGAAAGACTTAAATAATAAAAAATTAGGCGATTATACTATGCATTATTTAGGTAGAATTAGTGAGTATGATGTAGAAGATTATAATATAGGAGATGAAGACGATTATTCTATCTATGAAATAAATCCAGATAAAATCTATAAAGGAATGGTAAAGAGTGGTGAATTAGAGAAGATGCTAAACAAGCCAGTTTCAAATAAGAAAGAAAGAAAAATAGTACAAATGCGTGCAGATAGAGATAGAAAGAAAGAAGAGCAACAAAAACCCCAGCCAGAATATTTACCAAGCAGAGAAGATACACTCCAGCAACTTCAAAATAAACAATTAAAAAATATAAAAATATTAGAAGAATATTTTGAAAAGAAAAAGAGGGCTTTGTCAGTTATTGATATAGATGATTTTAATGGCTTTTTGCAAAAAATAGACGGAATGAATGAAGATGAACTCAAGGGTATCATTACGGATTGGGATGTAAGACAGGCGTATAGGAGATATAAAGATGCGTATATCGGGTTTAATAAATTAGCAAAAAATGAAGATGTTGAGTGGCAAAGATATCTACAGTGGCCTGGGAGATTTGGAATTTCTAAAAGGGTTTTAAAGGAAACTGGAAAACTGGAAACCTATCCGTCTGTTAGGGATTTGAAAGACATTCTACCTATGTTAAAACAGGAGGAGGAGAACGACCGAAGGGCTTTATATAATGCCTATCGTAATGAAATAGCAAATTTATCTGATGACTCAAAAGATTTTAAACAAAAATTAAAATATAAATCCGAGGATGAATTGATAAAGGCAATCTCATCTGGGGAGTTTAAGATGTTTACTAACATACGGATGGCAAAAGACGTAGAAAATGTGAATGACATGAAATACTATTACCGTCAATTTAGACAGAGAGAATTAGAGGCTAAAGTTCTGGAAAGGAAAATAAAAGAATTGAAGCAAACAGGAGAAGAAGCAACAGGAGAACAGATAAGAAATAAGAAAGAACTTTATAATTTATATGAAGATTATAAAGGTGTTAAATCAACCAGAGCCCTTAATTCTCTAAAGAAGAACCTTCGGACGGTATCAAAGGATGATAAGATGTATGAAGGCGTCCTTGACGTTTTAATGTCTCCTAATTGGCGGGATTTCTACCCTACACCCCTATCTTGCTTATCACACCCTGAACTTTTAGAAAAAATGAAGGCGTCCAGACACGTATTAGAGCCGACAGCCGGTCTTGGTAGTATGTTATATTCTCTATATGACACCGCTTCACCTGCAAAAGTAGAAGCAAATGAAATTAATAAGGAATTCGCAGATTTTCTAAAATGGAATTATCCCGCCGCCACTATCACAAATGATAACTTTTTAGAAAGAAAGATTGAAAAGAATGATTATGATTTAATACTAATGAACCCTCCTTTCACTGATTTAAGGACAAAAGATAAACATTATTATTTGAATTTTCTTTTTAAGGCTTTGGCAATGATGAAAAAATATAACCCCAGTAACATACGACCTAGCATGATAATGATTGCACCTGAAATTTGGAGTGAAAAACACAATATTGGAGAGCAAATCATAGATTTAGAAAATATGCGTGGTATTACAAAAAAGAAGCAGAATGAATTATTAAAACAATATAATATTGATACAGATGAACAATATGACGATTGGGATGAACTTATCAATGACTTGCCCATCTTTACAGTAACCCCAGTAGGTAAATGTAAATTTCAGACTACTAATGTGAATGCATACGTATATTTAATTGAGGGAACAAATACACCTCCAGAAATGGAAGGAGAAGGAATATATGACGTAATAGGTCAATTTAAGCAGTTATTAGGCAGACGCCGTGAATTTACGCCTTCTTCACGTAAAGTATTAGATAAATACGGAAATAGTGAATATGGCCGTGTCATGGTCTGTCGTAAGGCATTAGATGAAAACTTAATTAAATTCATTAAGATGATTAAAAACGGCGTCCCATACGATAAATTATATCACTTATCTATCCGATTTGAACTACCAGGTAGTAAATGGCTACGATTAGATAAGCGTGAAGACCTTCAGGCATCAATAGAGGCTTCAATCCCAGCAAAAACCGAATGTATCCCTGTTAATATCACAAATAAGACCCCAGATAATGTAAATGCGATATTAGCCATGACAAGAAAAGCAGTAGGAGATAGTCAATTTTATGATTATAAGGCCACATCTAACAATTGCCAGAGGTTCATAATGGATATTCTGCAGTCAAGCGGTATGCAAATTACACAAGATATAGCAGAGTTTGTATTACAGGATGTGGGTGATTTAGTCCCAGAGTGGATTTCGTCATTATCAAATGTAGCCACAGATATTAAAGCAAAGATTAATCAAATACTTCAAGGTAAGGGTGGTTGCGGTAATTGTGATAGCGACAGTGGGAGCGATAGCGACTACGCAGTAGACAGCGATAGCGACATATCCGGCTATGGTATGTCATATAAACACGTGTTATACTATAATACCAATCCAAGCAATCAAAGAACTTACTGGGGGGCTTTAACAATGCAGAATAACGCATACACTCAAGCATTAAATGAACGTGGTTTAAGAAAAAAGGAGAAGGGACGACGACGCCGTGCCAGAGCCGGTATAACGGCTGGAGGATTTCTATATAATCAAAATGGCGGGTATGCACAAGGACACGGCTTTGATGTTAGAAGTAAAGTAAATCAAAATTACTATGCTAAAGCACCAATCGGAGTAGCAATGCGTCCTCTAATTACATTTAACTAAAAAAAATAGATATCTTAATTTAGGTGTGCCGGATTTGTAAATATACATATACTATAAATTACAAATCCGGCACAGTTTTTTTCTCTCATATCTACTGTTCCTTAAAAATGGTTAGACGGTTCAACCCTGCACTTAACACATCAAGATTACCTCCAGAATTTTGAAATGCTCCAATTCGTATCCTATCACCCGCTACCATAAAATCTCTTGCTGACACTTGTATCCGTGTATTTTCAAATCCCGTGTTGTTGTCAAGTTCATGTCCTTTATTTCCTCCTTGTAAATAGATTATTGAGCCTCTCTGCCCCCCACCGGCCTGATAGGACATAGTGCATTCAACACTATAAATACCATCTTCTAACACAATAAAATCGTAAGCATTGTCTAACGGGTCTACAACATCAGCCTTAACAATTGCCGAACCTAATTGATTAGTTACGGCCCAATTTACTATTGAACTAACCGCCTGGGTTGCTAATGACTGAGGACCAGTGCTACCACACTCCATAAAATTATATGTCGGGGAGGTAATCTGAATTGTATCCGTGATTATTGACGTGCAATTTAGATTTTGATGGTCAGCCTCATCATCACACTGCATAGAATTACACACAATGCGGTCACATGCTATAGTATTAGCAGTGCTTGATGCTAAATTACTAATACTCATTTTTGCTTATATTACCACTGTGTTTGCCACTACGTTATATATTATAGTATATATATATATTTATTATATATTTAATTGCTTTTATTTCTATGACTATGACTACGATGCCTTCGGTGTTTATGTCTGCGTGGTGGCGTTTCTGATGTCTCAGTGTCGCTCTCAGAGCCTGAGCCAAACTCTACTTCTACTTCACGCCCTTTACTATCAGTACAGCGAGACTTCTTAAATCGTTTAGCAATGGATAAGACTAATTTTGCCGTTGTGATGGCAACTAATGTAACTATCCCAGCAGTGGTCAATACCTCCGCCATTATATTATAAAGATTAGTAGTATAATATATATATTTAATTCTTTAAATCATGGATGATGTCGTAAGAGAGATTAAGGTATTACGTGAAAGGGCAGATACTGAACAGCAAACATATGTAAATAAACTTAAATTTGAAGATGTATTACGTACCATAGAAGAAGAAGGATTAAAAAATAAGAATGATATGTTAAAGCCCAGTGTATATAAAAAGAAAACAGGTTATTTTTCATTTCTATGGTAGAATTAACATGTGATTAACATGTGATTAATACAAAACGAAGTAGTGCGATACATTATTTTATATATTAGAGAATAGAAGCCATAAGTATATATAACAGTCAATTATAACAATATAATTATGTCTATTTCCAATCTTGAAAACGCATTTTCGGGCTTCCAGTTAGCCGCCAATTCGTCGGCTTGTCGTGTCTCTGTTGGCTCGGAGGCAATAGGCATTAACGATATCGTATTTACAGATAAAGCCGGGTCTTATAAAGCGACGTGGCAATCTCCGGGTGCTATCGTGGCCGGCAACGGACTGCCATTAGCAATTCAGGTAGCGTGGTCTGACCTTGAATTACAGCAGGTTGGCGTTCAGTGCTGTCTTGAAACTGCAGACCCTAAACTAACACTTACTATTACCTCTATTGTCCCCCAGGGTAGCGGTGCTCGTATCCTATTTACTGTATTTTCTGGCCTTGGCTCTGTAGATGGTGCTCATTCAATCCGATTTTCGCTGTGTTAATTCGCCATTAGGTGTTTAATCGTCGTTATTTACTGTTTTAGCGTCATTAAGCCCATAATAATTAGGTGTGCCGGATTTGTAAATATACATATACTATAAATTACAAATCCGGCACAGTCAAATAAACACATCGCAATTAATAGTAAGCCAGATATAAACACAATTAAACCCTATTTAAAAAAAAATATTGAAGTAATTGATTAATTACATGATAATTACATGTTAATTGTATTACTTTTTCACATATATTTTTTGTTGTGTGGCCACTGAATGACCCATTATATTAGCGTCCTCAGCCATTTCTTGCTTAATATCGCCATACTTATTCGTTAAATATGATTTTCTTAATGCCGTAATGCCTGTTTGAGTATCCAGAAATTCTAAGAATAAATTGCTTATAAATCTACTCAACGTTGTATTTAACATCTCTAAACCCTGGTTATTTACTATAAAATATTTACCTTCTGGCTTTAAAGTTAAGTAATTCTTTATAATTTTAGCCAAACCCGGAGATGTTTTTATAATTTTGCGTCCATATGTCTTATTAGTCTTATATTGATTTAGTATGATTTGCACAATCCTTGCACCGACAACTAAATAATTTTTAGTGTTATCTAACTTATATCTATGTTCTCTCCATGTTTTATTATCAATAACAATCATACCTGCAAGGTCATTTCTTAATGGTATCTCCTTATATAGACTTAATAGCATATATCCCAGCCAATATTTCCATTGATTTTTCTTTAATGGTAAGTCAGATTTACTCAATCCATCAATTTTTTGATGTAATGTATCTAAAACGTAATCATATTGCTCTTTTGTAATCATCCTCTCTTCTTCTTTTTCGGATTTCTCACCCGATGAGACCCTGTCATTATAGCGGGATTGCAATAAATCACGTCTATCCCTATAATTTTTAGCCGTGGCACTATCACTATCAACAACCTTTAAAATAGCATTCAATTTATTCTTTTGCGTGTTTTCATTTAACCCTTCAATCGCCTCAATTAATTCATCTGATTTATTATTTATCGTATCAATGGGGTCATCTAATCCGCCTTCTAACAATTCAAGCGTCTTTTTAACGTTACATATATACTGATTTATTGATGATTGCTTCAAATTAGGATTATTATCCTGTATTGATTGCTTTAATAAATCCATATTACCGCCCTTTCACTGCCTTTTTCGTCCCGTTTAAATATATATTATTAACAAATCTATTTTTTAACTCGTAATTAAACTAAACTATGATTTTTAATGTATTCCGCCGTGTAAATAGTTAAATATGGGCTTAAATATGTTTTTACTTAAATTAAACATGCATTAAATTTAAATTTAAT
>Ga0233415_10000424_pt1 | contig 20331 bp, 20 predicted proteins | sample Na_anoxic_12_MG_FD_188631 | JGI IMG/M metagenome (GOLD analysis project Ga0233415, IMG submission 188631) | Seawater microbial communities from Saanich Inlet, British Columbia, Canada - Na_anoxic_12_MG | ecosystem: Environmental > Aquatic > Marine > Inlet | place: Canada: British Columbia... | reverse complement strand
CGGTAGACCCTTATCCGTTCATTGAAGTGTTAACGTACCCTACTTCAGGAGACTTGAATGAAACAAGTATCCGTGAATACATTCGATCAATGCTTGGATGGCCCGCAGTTGGCGTAGAGCTACAGCCGGGACAATACGCTCACATCATGGAAGAAGCTTTAGGCTATTACAATCAGTATGTTCCAGTGGAGCAAACTGGAGTAGTCAACTTCATTAGCGGTGTGTACAAGTACAACCTCCCAGACGTTCCAAGTCGAGGAGTTTACCGGGTAGAGTTTGTTAGAGCTGAGGGCGCACCCTTAGTGTCTGATCCATTGTTCGGTAGGGAATACCCAAGAGGTCAACAACTTGACTTCGATCAATACAACCTAGGCATTTCAATTTGGAAGACGATCCAGAGAACTACTGGTCAGGAGCCGGATTGGAAATGGGACAGGCTAAACAAAGACTTGTACATCTCGCTAGGCGGTACAAATGTGAATGGGCCATCAGGCAGCTTTCTCATAACGTATCACTACTTTGATGACAATGCTTTGAGTCAAGTTCCACAGATGCACTTTCGCGCTCTAAGAAGGTACTGTTTAGCTTTGGCTAAAGAAGTGCTTGCTCAGATTCGCGGCAAGTTTGGTGGTGCAGTCCCGGCCCCTGGTGGGCAGCTCACCCTGAACGCCTCGGAGTTAATGCAACAATCAGAGAACGAAAAAGAGAAAATGGAAAACGAGATTCGTGGCTTCTCTCCTCCTGTTCCTCCTACTAGGTGGTAACGATGACAGAAGGCGCGTTTAACCCTGTGCGTCTACCACAGACGCAAGACATCGCGGTACAAGTTGAATATCAGATAGAGATAGCTAAACAGGCTTACCCTCTCATCCGAATTCTTCAACTTGATCGTGAGCAGACGGTGGAAGATTCTCTGTATCGGGAAACCCGATCACAGGACACCCACTTTAAGGAACCCATAGAAATGTATTCTTTCGTGGACTTTGAACCTAGTCGGCAAGAATTGAAAAAGTACGGCATTGATGAACAGCGCGAGGTCATGGTGACTTTCGCTACAGCTTTGCTGGAAGACAAGGGCTTACTTGGTTCAGGTTCACAATACATGATTGGGTGGGTCATCGAATTTGATGATGACTATTACGAAGTGTTATCCCAACACCGAGGCAAAGAAGGTTACTGGGCTAACACTAACATTCCATTCCACATCATAGTGACTTGCAGGAGATACAGATTTGGCAGCTAGCAAACACTTCCTTATCAAGCTCAGTCCGAACATGAGAGGGAAGTTAGCTAAGAAACTCAATCTCAAGAATGGACTAGGCACACACGTCTACCAGAACTTCAGTAACGTAGTTAAGAATGCTCAGGTAGAAGTCTTCAAGGGCGAACTGAAAAGAGTCGCCCACGAAGCGAAGCGAGACTTAAAGAAACGGATTGCTGACCAAGCATTCAAGTGGAAACCTCTCAGTCCGAAGTACAAAGCTCGGAAGGAGAGATTAGGTCTTGACCCTCGAACTCTTATAGCCACAGGTAAATACCTGAAGAGCATTCGAGTAGCAAGCAGGATGTACGGAAACAACTTGAGCTACCAACTCGGTACGCGAAAGGATACGCACGGCCCTTCGGGTCTGCCCTACATCGAACTTGCACGGCTAATGGAATACGGTTCAAGGAAACGGAAGCTCCCGGCGCGACCGCACTGGAGGCCAACAATTAGAAAGTACCGTAGATTACAACAGTCAAGGATTAAAGCAGCTCACAAACAAGTGGCAAAGCTCATCCTTAAACAGTCAAACTCTTCGCTAAGTGCGAAGAAGTAAAGCAAACACTAATAATGAACAAGTTAGTTTTCAATTACAAGGCGCAAGTCAATAACGTGGTCAACGGTCGTACCTTTGATGCACGTCTTGATTTTGGCTTCCGCAAATTCCAGGATTTCCGCATTCAGATGCAGAGTGTGGAATTACCGGATGAACGCTCCAAGGATGCAGTTGTAAAAGAATCTCTTGATCGAGCAAAAACTTGTCTACGCATGGCGTTGATGGGTACGGGTGAAAACCCTCAAGGGCGGCGCATCGTTGTCGCATCCACACAGCCGAGTACACGCAACCTGTCCTACTTCAGATGCTATGTACCTGCGCATCGTGAGAACATTGAATGTCCTCCATTGTGCGCAAAGTACGCAGGTTTGAGATTCATGGACGTTAACAATTTCATGCAGCTCTTAGCGGAGCGGCAGTTTGATTTGGTTTACGCGGCTGACCTGCTAGAAACCTTTGAACTCCATGACATGTACTAATGTACCGACATTTACTACGAATTGACGAAGGCTTGGAACTTGAAGCTTCGGATGCTAATCCAGCAGAAGAAACTGAAGAGGAAGAAGAGAAGGAAGAAATGACGATGACTGGCAACATCGGGACGGGGACGCAAACCCGTCTTGGCGATGAGCCATACTCGAAGAAGCACGGCAAGCAAAAACGCTTTCGTGGCAAAAAGAAAAAGGGCGTAACCCGGTAAGCCAAAATGGTTGACCAAATCCGCCTTTACGATCAGGCGGTTATGGACATGCTCCAGGGTAGCCCACTCGAAACAGATGGGAACTCCCTGAGAGTCGTTTTCGCTACCCCTGACAGAGCGTTCGCCACGGCTGCGGAAATATGGGGCTTGGATGAGAAACGCGCTCTGCTGCTCCCCATAGTGTCTGTAGAGCAGCAGGAAATTGTTAAGGATGAGCTTCGGTATCGAAACCTCGGTGTCAGATGGAGACCATCCAACATTGGCTATTCGGATGAGAACAAGACAGAAGGAAACTCTGCTGTTTTCCCACGAGCCTACGACTTGAGTTATCAAGTTGATTTCTGGTCTAAGACCGATGCTGCTGCAAATGCCTTTGCCCAATGGGTTGCTTTTGAATTCGTCCTCCAAAAACCCGCCTTCCTCTCTGTGAGTTTTGAAGGCGTGTGGTCTGGTTGGGGACGAAAGTTAATTGAGTTAGTGTCGGAAGGAGTTTCTGACACTTCTACTTTAGAAGCTGATGAAGATCGAACAGAAGTGCGGATGACTTGGACATTCACCCTCAAGGGTTGGCTGCTCCCAGAGATGACCACTACTAAGACTGTACTCAGCATTGAACAAGAAACTTACCTCGGCAATTTAGACTCCACGGCAACTGTTCAAGATGTCGATGACGGAGAGTTTGATGAGTCCAGCAAGTTGACGGTGGATGAAGATGGCTGGAGGCCAAGTGAATGATTCAAGTCACAGTAAAAAATCTACGGGAGTTCTCTTGGAAGATACCGACAAAGCAAAATGGCAACATGATCTTTGTTCGGGTTGCTCGCAACGCTAAGGCTTCTTTCAAGTGTGACCCCAAGTACCTTCAAGAAGTGAAAAAATTAGCCAAGGCTGGCTATCTGCAAATCATTCATGCAGAGTCAGCGGAAGCTAAGCAAGAAACTGTTCCGAAACGCGAAGACCCTGTAGAGGAGAAACGCATTGTTGTTACGGAAGAGATTACAACTGGTGCGTCTGTTGAGAGCAAGCCTGTCAAAGGTGATGCGCCACAGACCCAAAAACCAGACGGTAAGAGTAAAAGACCAAAGCGCAAGCGTAAGTCCAAAGGCTCCAACTCTGGTAGTGATAAACCTTCCACAAACAACGAGAGTAAATAACGAAACATGGCAATTCAAGTTTCTCCAGGTGTAGTGTTCACCGAAATCGACCTCTCGCAATACGCGGCAAGGATTAGTACCTCAATTGTTGGACTTGTTGGCGGGGCAGAAAAAGGCCCGATCAATACTCCCACATACATCACAAACGAACTTCAATTAGTGCAAACTTTTGGAGAGCCGATTTCAACTGTCAGCGGTGACTCTGATTCTGCTGTGAGCTACATGTCTCACGCAGCTCTTCAGTATCTTCGTAACGGTAATCAGCTCTGGGTAGTTCGCGTGGCTGATGAAGATGGTGGTACTCCTGCTGCTGCTGCGACAGTGATGCTACAAGCAACTGCTGTAGACATTCTTAAAGTCGATGCACTTACAAAAGGCGAGTGGGCTAATCAAGCCTCAGCCACTTCCAATGAAGGTATCAAAGTTGTTACGACTGATCCTTCTAACTCAAACGTAACGAATGCCAAAGACATCTCCATTTACTTTATGGGGGCTTTGGTTGAGAAGTACGCAAACGTCACCTTTGGTACTGCAAACGAAGGCGTGACAAACAGCGAGTATAACGACTTGCTGACTAACGCTGAAGATGTCATCAACGGCACTAGCACCTATGTCACGGTAACTAACCAGATTTCAGGTTCTACTGTTCCAGACGGTACAGACGCTTCTCCAGATACGTCCTTGATGACTACTGGTAAGAACGGCATTACTGGTTTGGTTGACGCTGACTATGTTGGCACGATCAATGTAGCTACCGGAGCGAGAAGCGGCCTTAAAGTTTTTGAAGAGGTTGACACCTTGGATATTAACTTGATTGCTGTTCCTGGTGAGACGGATGCAGCGGCAGTAAGGACTGCTTTGCTTTCGACGGCTGAGACACGGGCAGACTGCTTGGCAGTGATTGACCCGCCGTTCGGATTGACTCCTGCAAAAGCTGTTGACTTCGCTAACGGCGAAGGTGACTACGCAGCAGACTCTTCGATCAACTCTTCTTACGCGGCTCTCTACTGGCCTTGGGTCAAATACTACGATGGTTACAACCAAGAAAATTCTTGGACTCCTCCCTCGGGATGGGTGCTGTCGCAGATGGCCTTTAACGACCGGGTAGCAGATCCGTGGCAAGCCCCTGCTGGCTTGAACCGTGGTCGCTTGAGTTCCGCATTGTCCATTGAGCTTACAACCTCCCTGGGCGAGCGAGAGCTGCTTTACGGTAACGGCAACGTAGTGAACCCAATCGTAGACTTTGCTAATGATGGCATTACGATTTGGGGTCAGAAGACTACTCAAAGAATTGCATCGGCTCTTGATCGTGTGAACGTGCGGAGAATGATGCTTTACGCTGAGAAGGTAATCGCAACTTCGATTCGCTTCTTAGTCTTTGAACCAAACGATCCGATCACTTGGCGTCGTTTTATCGGTGTAGTTACTCCAGTCTTGGAAGGAATCAAGGCACGGAGAGGCATCACCAAGTTCCAAGTAATCTGTGATTCTTCAACAAACACAGAAACACTAATCAATCAGAACGTGATGAAAGGCATCATCTTGATCCAACCGACCAAGACTGCTGAAGTCCTTTCGATTGACTTTACGCTGCTCGCTACTGGCGCTCAGTTCCAAGAGTTCACGCAAAACTAAGAGGTAACATCTAATGGCTAATACCAATGCCGACGCTCTTGCACAAGCTCAAGGCTTGTATGAACCACAGCGATCTAACAACTGGCTGTTCACTGTAACCGATACCATTGCTGGTGCTGACATCCTTAGTGGTGAAGGTCTCCACGTCGCTCTAGAAACTGCGAACCTACCAACCCTGACCATTGAAGAAATTGAATTAAACTTCTTGAACTCCAAACGGTTTGTGGCTGGCAAAGCAACTTATGAAACCATCCCTTTGACAATCAAAGATATGGTGGATGTAGGCATTGCTAATGCGTTCAAAGTCTGGAGTGAAATGGTTTACAACCCGGAGACAGATCAAATCGGTCTCGCAAAAGATTACAAGAAAAATTGCGAGATTACTTTGTTTGCACCGGATGGATCTGCTGAACGCAGTTGGCTATTAGTCGGCTGCTGGATCCAATCAGCTAACTGGGGTACGCTTGATATGTCGTCGAGTGAACCAGTGAAGATTGAACTAACCTTGCGCTACGACAAGGCAAAGCCAACCCTCACTAATACTGGGGCGGCTTAAAAACTTTCGCTTGGGGTGATGTCTCATACGTCATCCCAAGTTCTTTACTAGGAGTACAACGATGGGAAATCTTGATAAACGGACTTTAACAAAAGTCGTTACACTTCCATCTCTAGGAGTTTTCTATGAAGGAAAATTACCTGGGGGCGAAATTAAAATTGCATCCTTTACTACCAGAGAAGAGAAAATCTTTTCAGGGGCAGGTGGGGGGCATGAGTCAAAACTTACACAGGTGTTTCAAAACTGTGTTGAGTTCCCTGACAAATTCAATCCAAAGGATCTGGTTTTACCGGATAGACTATTTCTGTTAATTCAGATTCGTGGTCTATCATACGGCAATGCTTACTCCTTCCAACATAAGTGTGAACAGTGCAGTGTCCAGGCTCGACACGATAAAAATCTTTTGGAGGATTTTCCATACACGGAAGCTTCTGAAAAATACCAAGAGCCGTATGAGATTACACTACCCCACAGCGAGAAAAAGTTGGGACTACGGTTGCTCCGAGGATTTGATGAAGCAGCTTTAGCCAAGCACGTTGCCACGGTACAGAAAAAAGTTGGTGTACAGAGTGGTGATCCGGCGTATACGCTCAGGCTGGCTAAACACATTGAAACTGTCGATGGTGAGCAACCGGAGTCCCGCTTTGCAATTCAAACGATGGTAGACAACTTAGAAGGCCCAGACTCACTAGCACTCAGAGATGCGATTGATGATATGAACTTCGGTTACGATCTTCAAATTGATGTTGAGTGTCCTTCTTGTGGCTTCTTTCACGATGAGGTAACGCTGCCCTTTGGGGCAGAGTTCTTTCGTCCCCGGAGGAAGCGTGACCGGGACGTACAAGGATCTGCTTGAGCAGCAGTTCTACATAGCATACCACTCCAAAGGCATAACTTGGAGTTGTGTGGAAGGCATGGCAAGAGTGGAACGTGTGCAGACAATTAGTTTGCTCAATAAAGTCTTGCGTGAGAAGAAAGAAGCCATTGATAAAGCTAGTAGAGGTAAATCTTAGCCATGATGGAAGCCACACTAATTAAGTGGGTCGTAGACTTAGAAAATAAGGCTGGTAAAGTCTGGAAAGACGTTCGTAACGACTTTCAAAAAGGCGATAAAGCCATTGCGATTGCGCAGAAGTCGTGGCAAGGTCTTCAAGATAAAGCCTCAAGCTTCTACAATACGATGCGAACCCGCACTAACAAATGGTCATTGGACTCTCGAAGGTCTTTTGACTTTGTTGGTGGGGGTTTGACAATGATCCGAAAGAAGTTTAGTGCTTTCAAAGGATTCTCCCTTCCTGACATGGCAACCTTCGGAGCATTCGGAGAGGGGATAAAAGACATTGGATCGAAAGTGAGTTCCGCGTTCTCTTCAGGCGGAGGTGAAGAAGTTGGCTCGTTTGTAGAATCTGTTAACCAGATGAACCAACATTTAGGGCTTAGCCGAACACGTCTAAGTTTGTTTAAGAGGGAGCTAGTAAACGCTGGAGTCGAAGGCGGCTCAGCGTTGAACGAAACTGCGGCTGCTGCGAAAGCTTTAACTGAAGCAGGTGTGACAAACCTTAAAATGCTTTTGGAATTGGCTCCTGCTGCTGCGAACTACGCAACAGCTACGACAACTTCCGTAGAGACTGCTTCAAAACTTGCGTACCGATTAGCAGATGACTACGAATACACTGCTAATCAAATTGCTAATGTCTTCAACACTACCCGTAAGGTAGGTCAACAGACGGCGGCTGATACAGGGATGTTATCTGAGGCAATGTTGCAACAGATTGAGATGGTTGGCCCTGCTTTGAAGAAGATGTCTTCGGATCAAAGTGCGGCACTGCTATCTAACCTAGCAGGTGTTACGGGTTCTCTGTCTGAGAACTGGGGCGAGGCCGGGTCTTCGATGGCAGATGCTCTGGCGAAAGGTATTGGTGGAGACAAGGAAGCTCAACAACAAATGAGTATCTTGCTAAACCGACCTTTCAAGGAGATTGAATCTAGGTTGAAGAGCGGAAACCTCGAAGGTCTCTTCGATAACTTAGCCGGAAGTATTAACGATATGTCCGACAGCTCTTTGAAACCTATGATGGAGATAATGGAGTTTCAAGGCTCAGTGGCTGCATTCAGGAACTTAGGATCTAACATAGAGTCGATTAATAGCAAGTTGGCGGTCACGGGTAACTCAGCCGAATCTATGATGTTGAAAGCTACTTCAGCGTCTCTAGAGATGGCGGATGCTTCAGACGCTAACAAGACAGCCTTTGAAAAGTTCTCAGAAGCAACGACTAAAGGCATTGCTAGCATGTCGATGTTTGGTGTGTCGGGTGTTGAGGTGTTGGACTTTATGAAAGAGTTCAACCCAATGTCAGCGGCAGCAGGGTTAAACTTGTTGGTGATGGGGGGTAAAGGTTTTGGCTCTGTCGTCAGTGGGGCTGGTTATGCAATGGACGCTATGAAGGACTTTCGGATGGTCTCTCTTACTGCTCTTGGCCCAATCCTTCTAATCATTGCAGCAGTAGCAGCAGTGGCAGCGGGTGTGTACCTCTTGTGGAAGCACTCCGATACCGTGCGAGCAGTTTGGGCAGACAAAGTTCTCCCAGTGCTAGGCTCAGTGTGGGAAGCCATTAAGCCAGTCATAGACGCTGCAATGAGTTTAGGCAAGATCATTTGGGATGTTATTGTAAGTTCACTAAGTAAGGTCTGGACGATCTTGCAAGTGATTTGGCAAGTAACTAAGCCCATTAGAGAATTACTGATGTTCATTGGTAAGATTGTATGGAACGTCTTATTAAAGAGTTTTAAGATGATAGGCAAGGTAATCAATTTCTTGATTTTGAAACCTTTGACAATCATCATGGATGTTGCAGGATGGATCATTAAGAAAATTGCTTCCTTTGTTGATAAGACGTTTGGTTGGGTACTCAAGGTACTTGATTGGCTAGGCATCATTGACAAAGATAAATTGCTTGGAGAACATGGCAATCCAGAAGCCGCGATTAATGAAGACGACGCAAAGAAAAATGCTGCAAAAGCGTTAGCTCAAGCGCAAGGGGATAGTCTTACCCCAGAGCAAATGAAAGAGCTTGGTGTAGAGACTCCTGAAAATGTCAAAGTTGATACTTCTAACTTAGACGTTGGGGGAGCTGAAATGATGATGCAAGCACCAACAAGTGAAGGAACGGCTGAGGCTACTAACGAGATGTCGAATGCTGTAACAGACCGCCTCGAATGGGGCTTCACGATGTTAGCTGAAAAGCTAGATAGCTTGGGTGGTTCTCCTGGTGTAGCTGCTAGAAGTAACACTCAAAACAATAGCCTGAATTTAGGTGAGTCTGACCTAACCACGGGGTACGGAGTCTAATGCCAATTCAAAGCAAAGTAACAACACTTCAAACGGCGTTCCTTTATCTTGAGGACAACACGGAGGAACGATTAGAGTTCCAACTTGTGCCGGATGAAATCGCTTGGAACAAAGCAGCGGAGTACGCATCGGTTCCCATCCTAGGTAGGTCAGAACCGATTCGGGTGTACAGCTCTTCAACAACTAAAATCTTCAACCTGACACTAGGCTTCATGGCTTCAGTAGATGGTGGTGATGATGGAGTACCGGAGTCGGAAATTGACGGTCGAGTGAGGTGGTGTGAGTCATTGGTTTACCCAGAAGTGAAGGGAGGTGTTTACCTCCCTACGCCTACGGTTATCTTTGTCTTCGGCACACTCATTGATGTGAGGTGTGTTTGCACAAACGTAGCTCCAGTAATTAAAGGCCCGTGGACAACCCCGGACTTAACGAGTTATCACGCAATCATTTCGTTAACCTTGGAAGAGGTGAGCGATAGGCTTCTGTCTAGTTCGGAGGTGAGAACGTAATGGCTGGTAGAACAATCAAACTCAAGGCTAGCAGTCCTTACCAAAGAACCAAACTGTTTCAAGCAGCTTCGGACTCTGACCCTAGTAAAGGCTCTAATGTTTTTTACTGGGGCATTTGGGAGCCGTTTGATTTTGAGCAGACCGATCAGGATCTTGTACACGTTGTCCGGCAAACGGATATTGGAAGACTGGATCTAATCGCTTACGAGTTTTACGGGGATGTCAATTTGTGGTGGGTGATTGCTCACGCTAATGACATCACTAATCAATTCGCTGATGGTCGCGGTAACGGCGGGATGCCAGTTGGTATGCCCTTGAGGATACCAAATAAATCTGATGTCCTGTCGAGATTGCTGCAACGCAATTTGGATACAGGTGAAAGCCGTCCGGCTCTTCCTGTTAATCGACCTGCTGGCTTAATAGATACTTCATTCGGAAATACATAAGATGGCTGAGATTAAATCCTGGCTATCTCCAGGAGTGCCATCTGTACGGATCATCCTTGGGGGTAGGGACATTAACGCTATCCCCAATTACCTAGAGAAGTTTTCTCATGAGGTGTTGTCGGATGGCTCGATGGGTAAAACAAGCATCACCTTGTTTGACCAAGAGTGGGATACATTAGAAAATCTAATCATCCCTGATGACAGAGCGATTCAGTACGAATTCGGTTGGGCTAATGGTAGGACTTCAAAGCTTCAAGAAGGGGTGGTACTAAAGTATCAACCAACCTTTGAGCATACAGGACTACGGTTGCACTTAGAGTTGACGGGTAACTTGCTGCGTGACTCGCAACAAGTTTACTCGCGCTCTTGGAAGAGTCAAAAGGTTAGTGACATCGTTGCTGATGTCTTCGGCACGAGAAATTGGAATCTGGACATTGAAGAAACTTCAGGACGGATAACCATTGAACAGCAGAATGTGACGAATGCGTTTTTCATTGAGAACGTATTAAAGCCCAAAGCTGTCTCAGCTCGAACCGGGCAATCTGGTTATGAGTTCAGGTGTGAAGGTAATACAATTATCTTCAGAACGCCGGACTATGAGCAAGGCATCATTAGAAGGTACATCTACGGACGTACTGAAAACTCGGAAGTGTTGAGCTTTGCTCCGCAGTTTAACGGGTACATGATGTTAGCTAGTGGTGGTGGGGACATTCGGGTAGAAGGCTACGATGTGTTGTCAAAACAACCCATTGTTCAAAACATCAACATCGACAATAGCGGCCCTCGAATTGCTCAAGGCGATAGGACAATTCAGACTGAGGATCAAGGCGGTAACACAGGGAGAATGTACACCCTGCCTTACGACGATCCAAAGCAAGTGGAAGCGTGGGCTAACTGGAAGTTGGCTAAAGCTCGAACACTAACATGGCGAGCATCCATGCAGATTCTAGGAGACCCAACCCTTGTGGTAGGAGACCTAATCGAAGTGATGGTACAGAAGACAGACGGTGACATCCACTACACCAGCGGAGTCTATCGCATCTACCGCGTTAAGCATGCCATCACGAGAGGTAGCTACGTTACAAACCTTGAACTAGGCACAGACGGAAGCCGTCACCCAGATCAAGGTAAGAACGCTGGCACTAAGCGACAACAGAAGCTCATTGATCGTGGTGAAAACGACCGTGATGAAGGTGCTGAAATCACATCGGAGTAAACCATGACTGATCCAGGCTTAAACCAAGCTGGCAATCAAGACCGTCAACGATTGAGAGATAGATACTACGGTGTTTATATCGGCTTAATCGAAGACACTGATGATCCAAAGATTCTTGGGCGTGTAAAGGTTCGAGTGTCAGCCGTCAACACGGATAAATCTAAGATCCCAACTTCGGCATTACCTTGGGCGCACTTCATTTCACTAGGCGGTGGTGGTACTGACCACGGGGACTACAGAGTTCCCCCGGTAGGTTCGCAAGTTGCGGTGATGTACATGCAGGGTGATCCGCATCATCCGTTCTGGATGGGAACTGTTTGGGGTAAGGACGATACGATCACTGAAGTAGGGCAGCGAGCAGCAGACACAACAGGGCAAAGCCGACACGCGGGTAACGTCTACCCCGGATCGAACATTGACGGGGCAACTGCTGAAGCTCGGAAGGTCTCGGCTATTAGAACTCCTGGAGGGCATAAAATCATCTTCGATGATAACTCCGGTGGAGATAGTCAACACGTCACGCTAGAAACTGCGGGTGGTCACATCATTAGTTTTGATGACAAAGCAGCTACTCGAAGACTTGAAATGCAGACTCCGTTGGGTCATAACATTTTGATGTCAGACATTAGCGGTAAGGAGTCAATCGTGATTACCACTAAAGGTGGTCAAGAGATTTGGCTTGATGATGAGACTCCAAAGATTGAAATCAACACAGACGATGGACACCAACTGTCAATGAACAGCTCTACTGACATCGTAGAACTTTCAACAAACGGCGGTCACACACTGAAGATGACTGAGAGCGGCAAGATCCTACTCAGTAGCACAGGTGACTTGGACTTAACGGCATCAGGCGATGTCAACATTACTGGAACCAACATCAACTTGAACTAATGGGTGCAGCACACAGAGACGGAGACTTGAACACAGATAACGGAGTGCTTAATTCAGTTCTTCAGTCAACTGTGTTCTGCAACGGAAGTTTACTTTCTGTTGATGGGTCTAGTAGAACATCGGATGACTCCTGCACAGGCGGTAATCCTCACTGTTCTCCAAACTTGAAGACGGCTAACGGAAGCTCAAATGTTTTTGCTGAAGGCATTGCAGTGAATTACAGCGGTAACGCCGACACTTGAATTACTCACTCCTGTACAGGCGGTTCGTCTGACGTAAATGTAAACTAATGGGCTTAGTCATTAACAACATTACAACTGATCCAACATCGACAAATGCAAACCCGAGGTTCGGGGCAAGGTATAGAGGACTCGCATTGCCTTTGCGTGATAAGCAAGGTGGCCCGTGGGAAGTTGTCTACACCAAAGAAGTCATTTACGGATCAATCCTATCAATCCTAACTACCCACCCAGGCGAGCGCGTAATGCTCCCAGAGTTCGGTAGTGCTTTGAACAAGTTGGTCTTTGAACCTAATGACGCGCTCTTGAAGTCCATTGCAAAGCGGGTTGTTATCAAGGCAATTGAGAGATGGGAAACTCGCATCTCTTTAATCGACGTGTTGATCTCAGCAGAGGAACACGAATTCACCATTCAAATGCGTTACATCATTAAAGAAACGCAATCACAAGACTCGTTGTTCATCTCGATTCAACGAGGCAACATGGCGGCTTAACATGGCTAATTCAAACTCCTCTGTGTCGGCATTACCTGCATTCATTGACTTCACTTCAAGAGACTTTGCAGGTTACAAACTTTCACTCATCGAGTTCCTGAAACAGAAGTACCCAGAGGATTACCAAGACTTCGTTGAGTCTGCCTTGGGTGTTGCGATGTTGGAACTCGCAGCTTACGGTTTCGCGGTTAACAGTTTTGCTATCGACAGAGGTGCTAACGAAACCTACATCGAAGTAATTAGAGAACGCCGCAACATGGTAGGCGCTACTAAGCTGATTGGTTACACGATGAGCTTAGCGACTGCTGCTTCCGCAGACCTAGTGATTCAAACCGCAGACATCGCAACTTATGAAACCGTCACCATTGCAAAAGGCCAAGTGCTGACAGCGGGGACGGCCAAGTTTGAAGTGCTGGTCGATTACACTCTTTCCTACAGTGCGCCGGATTGGATCGTCAACGGAGTGAACCAAGGAAGCGGATCAACAATTAGCATCTCAGCTAGTGAGGGCCAGTCGTACAACGAATCCTTTACTTCGGACGGTTCCCCATTTCAGCGCATGGTGCTTTCAAATGTTCCGGTGATCGACGGCACGGTAGAAGTGGTGATCGGCGGGGTGACTTGGCTAGAAGTAGATTCCTTGGTTTTGGGCGATCCAGACGATTCCACCAACCAGGAGATTTATGAAGTCAAAATCAACGAAGACGATCAAGCCTCAATTTCCTTTGGCGACAACAACACGGGCAACGCTCCGGCGAGGGGCGTCACTGTGGAAGCTGCTTACCGCACAGGCGGGGGTAGCGAGGGCAACGTGGCCGCAAATGCCATCAGCCAGCCAGTAGAGGTCGTGGGGACGCCCACGGGTGGCGGGGCCACTCAAACCATCTCCCTAGACGTTGCGAACACTGTGGCGGCTTCTGGGGGCGCTCCACGGGAGAGCATTGAAACCGCTCGCTTCTTCGCGCCGGAATACGTCAAGACCAATGACCGGGCAATCACCTTCGGGGATTACGTCACGCTCTCCAATGGCTACACCGATGGCAGCAATGGCACGGTGGCAAAGGCCGGAGTCATTTGTGACCCCTCGGACGGGCTGAGCAATCTGGTCTCTGTGTACGTCTGGACAGCCGACGATGACAATGTTCTGGTAGCCTCTCCCGCGCAATCTCTCCTAGACGCTCTTGCTAGCTTCCTGGAGGGCCGCAAGGTGGCTACCGTGGCTGTTGCGGTGGTTCCGGGCTACAACCGCTCAGTGAACGTCACAGCGCGTATCAGGGTGAATTCTCGGTTTACCTCGGCAGATGTGGTGACGGCGGTTGAGTCGGTCATTGACGGGCTTTTCAAGGAAAGCCGGGTGCGCCATGAAAATGAGCTGCGGTCTTCCTGGATCTACGATGAAATCATGGCGGTTCCTGGCGTCGATTGGTGTCACGTCACCGCGCCAGATCCGGCCATTTTGACGGACACACTTCAATCGCTAGGGGCAGGTACTTTGCCGACACAAACGGCAGGTGGTACAGGAACTTCGATTTTGATCCTGCCGACTAACCACACTTCACCCAGCCAAGCGGTTAGCACAGTAGATGACTTTTACTGCAATTACCGGGTTCGAGTGAATGACGGTGGTGTGATTGAAACCCGCCGAGTAGTTTCCTACGTTGGTTCAACTAAGACTCTCACAGTAGAAAATGCTTGGGATCTTGCTGACCCTGCAAGTGCAGATACCTACGAATTGTTCCATCCGCGATTAGTGCGGTTGGAGTCCGGTGCATCGGCAGTCGATGACACTTTTGTAAGCAGAGTGCTAACAACAGATTCGGGAACCGGATCGGGTCAAGCTCGATTTGTCTTGGATTACGACGGCACTGAAAAAATTGCAACACTCAACTCTGACTGGAGTGTGTACCCGGATGCTACTACAACGTACAGCATGTTGCCCGACCTTCGGGCAAGAGATAGCGAAGCGTTAGTTAAGGGAACCGTAACAGTCACGGTTGTACAAACTCAAACTAGCTCATAATGAGTGACATTCGACTCTATGACATGCTTCCTTTTTCGGTCAAATCAAATGACCCAAACGAAGCGATCAAGAAATTCTTTGATGCAGTACAACGCGATTACTTCCGGCTAACTGAAGAGACGAAAGCCATTTCAGTATTGCTTGATGTTGATGGAGTCAATGTGCCTAAGCGGTACAGCGATGGTGGAATCCTGTTAACGACAGGTAACTACTCTGGCTTTAGTGATGACTTGCAACATGGTGAGCAGATCCTAATCGGTACTGCGCAATTCCCAGACAAGTTAGTTTTTGCTCCTGGCACGTTCATCCCAACGGATGATTACTATGTCGGGTGCGGAGTGCTTAACTTGAAAGACCCCACTTCAGCGTCACCTTCTCCGAATACTTACGGTAAGTACCGGGTGATCGTTGACTTTGATGAGTCTACAGGGACAGCTACGGTTAACGAAGACTGGGATGCAGTTTCATTCTCAGACGAAGAGTTCCTTGGTGAAATTGCTTATCCGTTGACGGGTTACTTACCTGCACCGGACTACCAGGATTCAGATTCAGCTCTTGCAGCATCGGGTATGACGTTCTCCCTTCACGGGGATGCTAACTACAACTACGATGCCGTAATCCCTCAAGCACACATTGACATGGAAGATGTTTATGTGGGTATGTATGCAAGGGTGCAACGTAGGCAAATTGATCCAGCCAATGATGAAGATGTTTTGCTTAATGTGCAGACAAGGCAAATCATTGAGTACAGTCCGACAACTGGAGTCTTCCGAGTAGATTCTGCTTGGGATGAACCTCCAACTGTTGCGCATACCATTGGCATTGTTCCAACATTCGTTTCGTTAGATTACCTAGCGCGAATGGTTGGGTAACCTAGAACCAGATGACCCGGAGATTCTTCAACGGCAGCAGATTGCTAATGCAGTCAACTTGTACAAGTTGAAGGGAACACATAAGGCTTACAAGCTCTTGTTTAAGACGTTTGGCTTTGATGTGAAAGTCACTGAGGTAACATCGAACTACACTCACGCGCCGGAGACTGGTTGGTTCAATGTCGATGACAACGATCCTCCAGACGTAACGGCAAGCGAACCTGCTCACCTTGAGTACAGAGACGGCATTGACATCGGCTCCCCGGCTAGCGCAGAGTCGCTAGCTAACGCGGCCATGTTTGTACCTAACCTGCAAGAAGGCACGTCTCTGGATGTGTACTTTGATACGGTCACGACTGATGCTAATGCTACGGCGGCTGTTTCAGGACGTTCCATTGTGATGAGTAGCGCAGACGGTGGTGCTGGTTCAGGAACACTGTTGGAGAAAACTTTTCCGAAGGGTGAAGATACTTCGATCTACTTGTACGACATCTCGCTAGTCATCGGTGAAAGCACAGCCTTTTCCGGTGGTGACACTTTGGATTTAATTACGATGCGGTCTGCTACAGACCCATCTGAAGCAATCTCTTTGCAGTTGATTGCAAGTAACGTCCTAAAGATCACAGGAGACGGCACAAATGAATTCGCATCGACTCCGGTAACAACTAGCCACACTTTCACGGTAGGGCAAGTTGTTAATGTCCGTGTTGCGATGAAGGCCGGAACATCCAGTGATGGATGGTTCCAAGTGTTCCTAGGTTCTGGTAAACCAGAATTGATTTACGAAAGTAAAGACATCGACACTCTAGCTGATGCTGAAGAGTTCCAGCTAGGGGAGACTAATGCAAGTACCCTCACTTACCAAATCGAGTTCAGTAACATCCGAGTCGGCTTAGCTGACAAAGACAAGTTGTTGCAAATCGGCGGTGGTGAAGATGAGACAAAGAAAATCATTGACACGTTAGCGGTCGATGGTGCTTCAGGTAATACTGCGATTCAAATACCTGATTCTGACATTGATGTTTTCTTGAAGCCCTTAGTTCCGGGTGTAAACCTAGGAGCTACGGACTTTGATGAATTAAGAAGACGAATCGAAATCATTAGACCAATCCATGTGGAGATTGGTTTGATCGGCTCCATCTCTAATCTAGATGAGAACTTGTTAGTTCAAGCAGTGAACGGGATTGTGGCATCGCATCTTGTCCCCGATAACCTTGACGTGTCCACAGAACTAACTGTATCCGGCGCATTGTTGACTCAACCAGTCGATAACGCAGCGGTTACAACAACCTTAAAAATCACTCAACCTATCCGATGGGATAGAACGGGTGTTGATACCTACACGTCTCCATTGTTCAAAGGATGGGGTTCGGTAGGCGTTCTGTTCGAGGGGTAAAACCAGATGGCTAATAACATGGACAGTAATTTCGAGGTGTCCTTTCCGATTGCTGGCTCTGCCATTAGTTCGGATGAGATCCGTTCTAACCTAACGGCACTAGGGTCTCTAAGCGTTCAAAGTTTGGGAAGTGGTCAGCAAACTGACCATTACCCGTTTGTTGTAGAAGGAGGTAGGGCAGTTGCAGAGATCGGGCTGACTCGCGCTCACATGAGAGGCGATGTACGGGATTGGCCCGTTGACCTTAGCACCATTACCTCTCCAAAGGTAAAGTTAGGCATCACGCTAACAACTGGTGTTGAGACGGTTTTAGAAGTAACCTTGACTACAGGTTCAGCGGTAACGATTGATGATGTCATTAGCGACATCAATACAGCTTTCGGTACAACTGTCGCCTACCGTCAAGAGGACGCTTCAGCAAGTGGTGTGATTAAGAGTTACTTGCTCATTAAAGCTCCGGCTTACGGTGGTGAAAACTCTTACGTCAAACTGTACGACACAACTACAGCTAGCGATGACGCGAAAGACAAGATTTTCAACTTCTCTTTTCGTGTTGAAGGTGGAGTAATGCCCCCGGCATACCCGTACACCATTACGGGTTCTACACCTTTCGCTCAACAAGTGACCCTTACAAAGGCATCTACTGAGTTTAGTGCTTACGATGAAGCTAGTGGCATTCGCAAGATGCTTCAGTATGATCCGCAAGCGCCTACCGCAGTAGGTTCAAAGAAGCGACGTTTATCTACTACAGCCACGTTCCCGATTAACACGGATTACAAGACGGCTGCAAGATTCACAGTCATTCAAGGAACTACACAAACTAACCAGAAGGTTGACCTAGCTACCTCGAACAGCTTGGCTTTGTCTTCGGTCGTTAGTTCTTTGAATTCGGGATTTGGAATCCCGTCGATTGCTTTTGATGATACGTCACGCTTAGTCGTACAAGGTTCACACTCACCTACGCTGTCTTCAATAGCACCGGATGAGACTACCAACATTAGCAATAGCATTGTTAAGGTTCTCACACCTTCCGGTAATGATGCTTTCCGCGATGTAAACCCGCTCCTGTTTGGTTCCAGTATGCAAACTGGTCTAGGCGTAGTGGGAATGGAAGACACAGTTCTAGATCACGTCAATTACAACCCGACTGGTCATAGATTTGATACTAATGCTGCTGCGGTAGAGTTCCCTTACCACAGACACCAAACTCACTACGGCTCCCACACCTTCTACGGTCAAGGCTGGAGTAGAACACCCATGCTGCGAAGCGATCATCCTTTCGATGAAACGGGTGACGGCACAATCGAATCATGGTCTGGTTTTGGTGGTGGCCCTACATGGGGCGTTGGCTTGTTCGGCCCTCCAGTTCCTACTAAGGACGCATTAAAACGTCAAGCAGGAACTTCCGGGGTCGTAGGCATTGCTCCAGGTGAAATCAGGTATGACCGATTCACAGGAATTCCGTGGGCATGGTCAACTAGACGCCATAACTACACAGACATCCCGAACATCCTGAGCGATGAAGGTACGGGGTGGGCAACTAAGAAGCCGTTCTTCCAAAATAACTTCTATGAGCCTAACAACGAAGGTGGTGTATGGAGACGCGCTGTGCCTGATGGTTACAGGCACGTCATCTATCACGATGAGTTAGAAGCTTACGGGGTTCGCTTTGGTAGAGACGCAAGACCCGCTCCTTACGGCACACGGGCAAGCGTTCAAAACTTAAACACTAACGGTTATCCTTCGGGCTTGAGAGAAGAGAGAACTTTTGTTAGTTCTACCTTGGCTCGCTCGGCGTTGGTTGAGCTGCAAGACATTCGTGATGGATTCTTCCCCACGGATATTTCCAGTGCAAACAACGATTACGGAGTTCCATACACCACAACCTTTAACGGTTCTGGCATCCATCGTACTGAAGCTCGGAACATTAACCGAGGTCATGATAACTGGGATGACTTTAACCGTACTGAAGGTGCTTTGTCTGGTGGTGCTGCTGGCACTAACATTGAACAAGAAAGTGGTACAGGTGTTTGGACAACTGATCCAGGTTGGGCGGTTCTTCACTTCGATGACGAAAACGCTGCATCCGACACATCGGCTTGCGCTAACCTACCATCAACAACTACAGGAGTTACTGAAGCGTTCTACTTAGGCGCTTCTGGAGCTACTGCTAGTTACGATGACATGGTTGTAGTTGCTGAAGTTTTCAAAGCTACTAACAAGGTTGAAAACAATGTCTTCAATGATCGTCCGGCAGTAGGCGTCATTGCGAGGTGTAACGGTAATAAAGCTGCGGCTGACTCAGGCTTCTATGCTGCTTCTATCAGTGACCAAGGTGACTTGGTATTGTGGAAGGACGATGGCTTAGGAAATCTAACCCAACTGCAAACGCTCACCATTGACCCTCCGTTAATGGCTGTGCGAGGTATGGCGATTAGATTGGAAGCGAGGGCTTCAGGTATAGTCAACGCACAGTTGAAAGTGTTCTGGCCGAGTAGCTTTGATAACACGGCTTGGGAAGAAGAGATCCCGAAGATCATCTATGCGGATTCAGCATCTCCTGTAATTGGAGGTTCTGGAAACCGTGAGGCTGGTATCTTTGGTAAGTCTTCCTCCACGATGGATGTTCGAGTCGGCAAATGGATGGCCCGACCGATTGACGGTAATGCTGAAATCATCGGCTTACCTGAAGTCTCTGGTGCTAGACTGCGCGATACGCTTACTGCGGTAACGATTGCAAACAACGCCGACACTTCCGCTATCGTTAGCACGGGTGGGACAATCAATGACTGTACTCCTGACTTCCCTCTGAGGTTAGTCGGTGGTACAAACATGACGGTGAAGATCCTAAGAGACGAAAGAACAATCGTCTTTGAATCAACCGCTAGTGGCGGTGGTGGGGGTGGCAGCGGTAGTAACTCTAGTGGTGGTTCCGGTGGTGGCCCTGGCGGTACAACGCACGGCGCTGGCGGTACTGCTGATGGTCTTGATCCCAAGACTAAGAATTACGCTGCGGATCGGGTTGAGTTTG
>Ga0233415_10000421_pt1 | contig 20355 bp, 18 predicted proteins | sample Na_anoxic_12_MG_FD_188631 | JGI IMG/M metagenome (GOLD analysis project Ga0233415, IMG submission 188631) | Seawater microbial communities from Saanich Inlet, British Columbia, Canada - Na_anoxic_12_MG | ecosystem: Environmental > Aquatic > Marine > Inlet | place: Canada: British Columbia... | reverse complement strand
GTTTTCCTCCAAAGAGAGAGGTTGATGAGGCAGATGCTTCTTGTTCAGGTTGAGCAGAAACAGGTGCTCTTGATGTTGCTTCCATTTCAGGTGCGGAAGCTTCTACTGGTGTAGGTTCAGGAGCAGGAGTAATAGGCGCAGATGGTTTAGGAGGAAGAGATACTGGTGGTTCAGGTGGTTCCGGGTTTTCATCTTCCTTTTCCTCATTTCCCAGCCATTTGGATACGGTAGACAACGGCGACCATATACCGCCACGATGCATTTTACGTTTTTGTGTTCGCTTAGAATATTTCATTGTATAGTGATAGTGCGTGCGTATTTACTCAATACCAATATTTTTTCTATTTTTCAATTTTTCCTATTTTTACTAATTCAATTCCCACAAGTGCCCCTGCGATTTGAGCGACAATATAAGGAATTAAATCAGATTGAGGCATTTTTCCCATCGAAAACATTCCAATAGAAATGGCGGGATTAAAGGCGCCACCAGAAATGGCTCCTCCCAGAGCAACAGCAATGGCTAATGCTGCCCCAATAGCGATATAATTGCCCGTGGCAAAAATAACAAAACTAAGGAATAAAGTGCCGAGAAATTCTACGATATATTTATTCATTTATTTTCGATTATTATTCTTTAAGCAATATTTTATGGGCGAATATATTGTTTATTTCCCTTCAATTAATGCAAAAATAAAATATTGGATATAACAATAAAATAAAATGTCCTGTACTCCCGGAAAATGCCCTCCTGGTTTTGCTTGCAACCGCAAAACTAAAACATGCAAGTCCAAAAAAACTTTGAAAGTTAAAATTTACAAAAAGAAGAGCCACTCCAAGAGCCGTTCGAAGAGCCACTCCAAGAGCCGTTCGAAGAGCCACTCCAAGAGCCGTTCGAAGAGCCACTCCAAGAGCCGTTCCAGAAGCAACTCTTCCAAGAGATACCACACTCCCAAAAGTCGCAGCAGAAGCAAATCTCGCACGGACTCTGCCTATGGATATTTCCTTTTTTAAGTGAATAAATAATCACAAAAAATAAAATTAATTTTTATTTTTGTTAGTTTGGAAATAGATGAAACTAACAAAAAAATAAAAAATAAAAAATAAAAAACAAAATAAAATGATGCGTGTCAAAAAAGAAAAGAAAAAGAAACATATTAAAAGAAAAAATTAATATAAATTATTAATTTGTCAAAAAATGTCTCAACCCAATTTTGAACACACCATCCGTCAATTTGCAGACGATTTATGCACCACTTTTCCCGAATATAGCGAAACAATTGCTCAATGGTGGGACCGAAGTAATGAAGGACAACCGAATTACGAGTTAATTAAAAATTATTGTCGTGATGTCTATCCTCCGTTTTTTATGGATATAATCTACCAAAATGAGGCTATTTTTGCTCCCGATGCCGAACAATCTGTGTTCTTTTTGCCTAACATTGACTTTAAAACCATCTGGAATGACAATATTTCCGACACCACCAAAGAAACCATTTGGAAATATTTGCAATTAATCGCCATTACCATTATGGGTGAGGTTCAAAACACAGAGGATTTAGACACAAATATTTTGGATATGTTTAAAAACCTGAATACGGATGATTTTCAATCTAAAATTCAAGAAACAATGGAAAATTTGCAGACTATGTTTGCCTCTACTGAGGCAAATGCAGATGCAGAGGCCAGTGCAGAAGCGAATGCGGATGCGGATGCGGATGCGAATACTGGTGCCAATGCGAATGCAGGTTTTGACTTTGGCAATTTCCAACGCAACATGGAGAAACTAATGGAGGGGAAAATCGGTCAAATGGCACGTGAACTGGCCGAAGAAACCGCCCAAGATTTGGACATTGACTTGGAAAACACTCAGGATATTCCACAGGTTCTTAAAAAACTGATGAGCGACCCTGCGAAATTAATGAAAATGGCGAAAAAGGTCGGCGAACGCATGAAATCCAAGATGGACTCGGGCGATATGTCAGAGGTTGAATTGCAGGCAGAAATTATGGAACTCATGAAGACGCTCAACCCGAATGGCGCGACCTCTGGGACCGGCATGAACGGAATTAAAGAAATGATGAGTGCAATGGGGATTGATATGGACGCGATTTTGAAACAATTTATGGGCGGGGGTGGCGGCGGCGCTGGTGCCGGTCGCGGCCAAAGGATGAATATGAATAAAATGAACGCCATGATGCAACGCGAACAGACGCGGGAACGAATGCGTGCGAATATCGCCCAGAAACAACAGCAGAAGGAAGCTCAAAAGCAGGCAGAAGCGGCTGCGGTAGCACAGCGCGAACTGGAATATAAACCGATGACAGATGCAGAGATTGAGTTGCTGAATGAAGGCATTGCTCGCAACAAACAGGGGGGAAATGGGGGAGGAAATGGGGGGAAATCTAACAATAAAAAGAAAAAGAAAAAGTAATATAAATTAATTAAACTTATTTCAAATTTTTATAAATATTTAACACCTGTTGCATACATCACATCGTGTTAAATATTTCTACTATTATTAGCGCACTTTTTGCGTCTTATTTTTCCATTTTTTGTTTTTATTTTTATTCTTCTTCTTTGTGTTGGTTTGTTTTCCATCATCCTTTCTTGCAATGGTCTGTCTATGTTGTTGTTGTTGATGATGATGCGATTTATGGGATTTCTGGTGTTGATGCTGCTTTTGCGGCTGCTGTGGTTTCTTATTTTCTTCTTTTTTTGGTTCGGTCGTTTTTAAAGATGGCCGATATTTAAAAAACATTTCTTTATATTCCTTGCTCTGCGGATGCTTGGATAATTTCTTAAACATTTGGCTCTTATGTTGCCGTATTTCTTCCAGCGTTTCTTGGTGTCCCATGCATTGGATGCTAAACCTTTTCAGCAACCCACGATGCGACAACCGATTTTTCGCCTGAACCTCGAATAAATATTTCGACATGCAGAGAATGCGATTCACATCATAATAATCCTGGTCTACATACAAAAAGGCTAAATAATAACTTAACATAGTATCAATGGTCGCAATGCGAATTTCCTTTCCGCCTTCTTTCATCACATTATAACTATGACATGCGTTGGGTTGATAAATAAAGGCAACTGTATCTTTATCTACGCGTATTTCGTAATGCATCGGCACAATTTCGCCAATGGGTTCGTATTTATGAATGGATACACGGGTGCATCCCATTGTTTCCAGGTTCTTTTTGGCAAGTTCGGCCGTTTTTTCCGTTTCTTCACTCAGGACATCAAAATCGGGGATTTTCTTCACTTGTCGTTGCACCTTTGTAGGCATATATTTCGCATATTTGGAAATTGCATATCCGCCGAAAAATACAACGTCTTGGCTAACAAAAGTATTTAATACATTGTCATATATATCCTCATTGCTTATTTCTTGTTCTTGTTCTTTGTCTTTTTCCTTTTCTTTCTTGCTGTCCTCACTGCGTTTGCTTAGAGATTTGGATTTGGATGCAGATTTGGATTTTGACCTGGAAGCCGACACAGAACTCATATCCATTTCCATGGGTCGCTGAAAATCAATGTGGGCACATTCTTCCGCTGTCAAAGGATAATGTTTATTCAAAAGTGTCAAGCGTTTGAATACCTTTTCCCAACGCGACACATCGCCATCAGGTCTTGATAATTCCAGATACATTCCCATACGCAAAAAATTAGGCGGTGAATAATAAATTCCATCAATTTCCAGTGCCTCGCGTTTTAAAACATTATAAATTGTATCGGGCATTTGCGTAATATCCGCAGTGGGAATGAAATTTACAAATAATTTGTAGGTTCCCGCATGAACGCCCGACTTGGCTTCAATTTCCACATATCCGGCCTTGGCATATATGTCAGCCAGTTCTTTTGCATCATTCATCGCATCGGGCGAAAAAAAGTCATAGTCTGGAATATCAGCAACAGGGTCATAAAATTGGTCTTTGGGTGGCAAAATGTTGTTTTGAGCCGTTCCGCCATAGACAATGCGTTTTTTGTGCCGTAAAAAATCCTCCACAATATTCATTATTTTTTTAATTTCGGGCACATTGGTTCCCTGTTCCTTTTTTTTCTGTTCGGCTTTGGCAATAGCCAAGTGCAAAATATCTAATTCGCATTCTTCAATTGTCTTGTTCACAGGACAACTCTTGGGACGCTTCTGTTTTGACATTCTATTTCCAACTTATTTATTATAATGAAATATTTTACATTTGGCTATTGCCAAAACCAAACAAAACAAAAGAATAAAGAATAAAGAAAAATAATAAAATGCAAAAACAAAATAGATAATTTTATTTTGTTGGCTAACAAAATAAAAAATACATCACATATAAAATAAAAAATAAAACACAACCAAAAGATGCAGGTTAATTTGAATAATATCCTGGAACACATAGATATTTCTCAATTGGATTTAAATTCAGACGATGAAACAGAAACACAAGTCAGTGAAAGTGAAGATGATGACGATGAAGGTAGTGATGAAAGTGAAACCGAAGAAGAATATATGCAACGAATTGTTAATCGTACTCATGATAATATTTCCGCCATTACCCAATTATTGCTGTCTCCCGAAGAAACTGCCGATATGGTTGCCAAACTCAGAAATTATTTATACATTGACAGCACCGACCTTTTGGAAAATGGTGCATACTTGCGTTGGATACCTTTGAGAAATACCAATGATATTAAACTTCACGGAGGAGGTATTTTTTGCAATCTTAAATATTACACAACTGAGGAAGGTGAAGAAAAATGTCTGTGCACCTGTAAAAATCGTGTAGGATTTTTCAAGTTTCATTTCAACGAAGCATTGGTTTTTCAAAAAATAAACGATGCATACCAGCAATTGTTTGATTTGTTAGAAATATCCCAGGTGTAAGGCAAAAAATACAATTTTTAATTATATACATATCTACACACATTTATACACATCTACAATTCACCATCACTGTCAATGTCAATGTCACTGTCACTGTCGCTATCAAAGCCATCTATTCGCCAGTCGCGAAATTTAAGAAGATGGCGTGGATGAAAACGATTTTTCATCAGCTCTTCTTTGATGACTAAGCAACGAGACAGCATCGCCTGGTAGTCATAGACATAGACCATAAGGGTGGAGCGGTTTTTAGCCAACTGTTCCCTTTCCTCTTCATCCATCTCATCATCAAATAAAGCAGTTAGCTTTATTGGTTTCAACATACTGAATTCCATTGTGCCAAATAATGGTCGTAATAAAAAATAAATATTATTTTTTATTTCATTTTTTATTTGCCCAAAAATTATTATTTTAATTTTACACCAAACAATTAATTCGGTTTTTCAAAAACATACAAGTATTGATATTCATACTGGCACTGCAACAAATCAATCTTGGCTTTCACAATAAACCCCGTTTCTTCCGCCATTTGGACGATGCGAGTTTCGCTTTCCATGTATAATGTGTGTTCGTTCTTGCGAACCTTGCCATCCTTGTCATTTTTGATTTTTTCCACAAAAGAAACAACCTTATCTTCATCCGCACTTCCTGTTTCAGGTATTTTAAAGTCTGCATTATAAGTGAAATCATTGAATTTAACACTTGTTGTGGTGATGCGTTTCTTTGCATATCGCTGGGGCGATACTAACAGCAACGGATTGCCAGGTGGCAATATCGGGTCAAATAACTCGCGATTTACCACATGAACAATGAGGTAACCACCGGGCATAAGCCACTGCATGCAGTTTTCAAAAAAGGCGCTCTTGTCTTTGATGTAATACAGCGTAAAGTAAAAACAGGTGATATGAGTGAAAGTTTGCGGTTGGAATTGACGCATGTTGAGGACATCTCCCACTTCGAATTTATAGTCGGGATAATTTTTCTTTGCCTTTTTCACCATTGAAGGGGAAATATCCATTCCAATAGCATCAATTCCTTTGGCGGATAAGAGGGCGACATGGTGGCCTGTTCCGCTGCCGATATCCAGCACCACACTTTGGCTTGTTGCGTCGGTTTTGTTGATAATTTCGCCCACTTCGTATTCGTTCTTCATGTTGTTAAAGACCAAGTAATCGTAAATGTCGGCATAAAATGGGTCGTAGATGTCTGGGACCGCAGATTTAAACAAAAACCGGTCAATTTGTTCGAAACCTTCTTGGTTTGATGAAGACATAGATAACTTGGAACGCAACCATTTAAAGGCAATTACTACGATGAAAAATAAAACCACAAAAAATAATACCTTTCCCCACGGACTGAATTTAGAGTATTTTATGGCTACCATTTATTTAATGGTATTATTTTATTTCGTATTTATTTGTTTTTTGTTTTTTGTTTTTTGTTTTTTGTTTTTTTGTTTTTTGTTTTTGTTTTTTGTTTTTGTTTTTTGTTTATTTCAAATAAATAAGTTAAAAATAAAAATTATAAATATAATAGAGTAAAAATAAAAAATCTTGCATTGCTTACATATGAGTGCTTCTGTTGTCCTAAAAGCCTTTAATAACCATTTCGATGAATTTGTCGCCGATATTCAGTCGGTGTTTCCCGCCAATCGCGATGTAGCTACCGCTCAGAACGCATTGGCTATGTTGCGAAAGGGTAATCCCACTATCTTGATTGGTCTTTGGAACCAGCATATTGTTGCCAAGTATGTGGAACAAATTGAGGCGGGAAATATTGATTTTTTCATCAACTATGATTATAGTCAGGACGTCCAAGACATCGCCGATGCTAATAAAATTATGGAATACATTGACAAGTTTAGACAGCCGATTGCAGATATGGATGTAGAAAATCAAAAAAAATGTATGAAATATATCCAAAATTTAACTGGACTGGCCCAAACTTATATGAAAGCGAAATATGGAATGTAATTAATTTTTTGTTTTTGTATTAGTCTTTGTGCGTTTTTGTTTCCTATTTTTGTTGGTCTTGGTATTTTTGGCATTCTTTTTCTCTTTCTTTGTATCCTCTTCTATCACATTTGCTTCTTCTTTCACCTCTATATCTGCTCCTGCATCTACCTTTATCTCTACATTTGTCCTTGATTTTTGCGGACTTTCAAAGTCTTCTAATGTGCCAATTATTTCGGCAACTGCATTCTCGTCCAATATGCTCTCTGTTTTATATACATTGTTTTTTTCATCAACAAAATAATGTATCCCATTAATCTCCCGAATATAATATGCTGTTTTTTTGGTTGCTTGTTGACATTGTGCTCTGGTTTTCACTCCTTCTTCCTTTTTTTTATCAGTATTATTATCATTTTTCGTTATTTCCTTTGTATTTTCATTTGTATTTAGAGTTGTAACCACCTCTGTGCTTGATTTTGTATAATTCATATTTACATTTGGGTCAGTATTAGTATCAGGTTGGACACTTAATTTTTCATCATTTTTTACTTCCATATTTTTCTTTGCATCTGTAAGTGCCTTGGTTTTTGAACGTGTTTGGATTATTGCATTTCTACTTTCGCTTTCCAATGAAGTAATGCTTCCAATAATAACATTATTATTATTGCTCGCATCTGTATCTGTAATCCAACCATACTCGGTTGAATTATGGATATGTTTCCTGCAAAAGTGAGTACCAGATACTTGTTTTCTTTTGCATTGACTTCCATTTTCCAACTTCGACCAGCATTTCTTAGTATCGTATGTTTTTTTACGACTTTGTTTGGTTCCTGGTTTTGTTTTATTGCGTTTCAAGGCTTGGGAATATGCATTGATTACCTTTTTTATAGATACAATGTCTTCAGCAGAAGGTTCGTATTGTTTCAGTAATTCTTGGACATTTGATAATATACTGGTCATATATTATTATTATTATTATTACCCCCAACCAATATTGAATATGTTTATGATTTGATGTATTTATTCATTTTTATTTAAAATCCAAACGAAAGTGTTGTCTTGCAATTCTCAATTTTGAAATTCTTTTGTGTGTGATTTAAATTATCGCTGCGTTTTTTGCGTGTTTTAATTCCATTGGCCTTTTTTTCTGCTATCGCTGGGTCAATAGGTGCCTTTTTTATTGTCTTGGACCATTGTTTCATTTCTTTAAAAAGAACGGCGAAATTAGTCCGAATATAATCCAAGATTTTGTTTTCAATAGACCAACGAATAAAATTCATTTGACCCACAGTTGTAGTAAGGATTTTATCCATATAATTAATTCCAATGCGTTCAGTTCGGCAACACGGGTCAAATTGCTCTTTGGAATACCCCGACAAAGTTGCTTTATAATTCACATGAATGTTAAACCTGTCTGTAATGCCGTTGTTAATAATTAAGCCTTCACTGCGGGCATGATTAATAACTGTCCATTCTAACAGACGCAAAGATATTTTATCTTCGCCAGAAATTAAAAGATACAATTGTTTCATATTATCTATATTGTCATAAAATTGCAACAAACTGTTTAATAAAGAAGCATTAGGAGAATAAGTAGTGGGTTTAGTAGGAGATAAAACATTGAGATTAGCTTGACAATTGGTGGATTTCAAAGGGTCATTCATGTACGTATAGGACTGCGTTAGTATTTCTGTCATTTTGTTTTATTATTTTCCTTTTATTGTTTATTATTTCCCTTTATGCATTCTTTTTAAGTGTTTTTGTCGCATTTTTGATTTTATTTTTATTGTTTCTGGTTGTTTCTGGTTGTTTCTGGTTGTTTTTGGTTGTTTCTGGTTGTTTCTGGTTGTTTCTGGTTGTTTCTGGTTGTTTCTGGTTGTTTTTGGTTGTTTTTGGTTGTTTCTGGTTGTTTCTGGTTATTTTTGTTAGGCAACCAAAAATAAAAGAGACAATATAAAAACGAAAAATATAATACAACAATAAACTAACAAAAATGGCGGGAGGATTATTAAACCTCGTATCCACGGGTCAAGAAAATATTGTATTAAACGGCAATCCCAAAAAATCATTTTTCACAGCAACCTTTGCAGAATATACCAACTTTGGAATGCAAAAGTTTCGCGTTGATTTTGAGGGGTCAAAACAGCTTCGCATGTCAGAGGAGTCAACATTTACTTTTAAAATTCCCCGCTATGCCGACCTATTGATGGGAACTTATATTTCAGTCAATCTTCCTCACATTTGGAGCCCTATTTATCCTCCTCAAACGGATGCAGATGGGTCTGGGTCTGGCACCGCAAAATGGGTGCCTTATGAGTTCCGCTGGATTGAAAACCTCGGCGCAAAAATGATACAAAAAATCTCCGTCACTTGTGGCAACTATACCCTACAAGAATATTCCGGCGACTATCTCCTCGCCGAAGTCCAGCGCGATTTTTCCAACACCAAACGCGACCTATTTGACCAGATGATTGGAAACACATGCGAACTAAACGACCCCGCCAATTGCCAGGGACGCGTGGATACCTATCCCAACGCATTTTACACCGCCAATCCTGCTGGTGCAGAACCCTCTATTCGCGGACGCACCCTATATATTCCCCTCAATAACTGGTTCGGGCTAAAATCCCAAATGGCCTTTCCACTTGTATCTCTTCAATATAATGAGCTACATATTAACGTCACCTTTCGCCCCGTCAATGAACTCTTCCAAATTCGCGATGTTGCTGACAGCGCCAATAACTATCCTTATGTCGCACCCAATTTCAACACATTTTATATGCAATTTCACCGGTTTTTGCAGTCGCCTCCGGACGTTGAACTCGGTATTAATTCTTACACCGATAAGCGAACCCAATGGAATGCCGATATTCATCTGAACTGCACTTATGCATTTCTCTCTAATGATGAACAAGACGTGTTTGCAAAAAAATCTCAAAAATATCTCATCAAGCAAATTCACGAATCCACATTTCACAATGTTACGGGAGCCAATCGCGTAGAATTAGATGCACTTGGTATGGTTTCTAGTTATCTCTTTTATTTCCAACGCAGTGATGCCAATTTGCGAAACGAATGGTCTAATTACACCAATTGGCCGTATAATTTTTTGCCCTACAATGTGGTCGCCGCCCCCGATGAAACGGAAATTGTGTTGCCGGGTGGAGGAACCGATGTTATTCTCGGACCAGGGGCTGAACTCGATGGAGCCCCAACGGGGCTCATGATTACGGGTGTGTATTCCCCGGAAAATGTGAAAAATATATTGGTGGATATGGGAATACTTCTTGATGGGGAATATCGCGAAAATGTGCAGCCAAGTGGTGTGTTTAATTATGTGGAAAAATATGTCCAGACACCCGGTAATGCGAATGACGGGCTTTATTGCTACAACTTTTGCATCAATACATCGCCGCTTGATTTACAACCATCAGGGGCGATTAATATGAGCCGTTTTAATACTATTGAACTGGAGTTCAACACGGTTGTTCCACCGCTTGACCCGCTCGCCCAAAGCATGAATATCTGCGACCCTTCCACGGGCGAAGTCATTGGCGTTAATAAACCGACTTGGCGCATTTATGACTATAACTTTGACTTGCATGTTTTCGAAGAGCGATATAATGTTGTGTATTTCGAAGCGGGAAATGTGGGAATGATGTATGCGGTTTAGATTGGATTGGTTCTATTTTGCCACATCCTTTTTTGTTTTTGTTTTTCTTTTTTGTTTTTTAATTTCTAACAAAAAAACAAAATACCTAACATATTCATTTATATTCATCATTACCAATCAAAGTCCGTGTCATCCTCATCTTCACTATCAAACCCATTAATTCCCCAATACCGAAATTTGCCAAGGTTGCGCGGATGAAACCGGTTCTTCACCAAGTCTTCTTTAAAAATGAGACAATGTTCTCGCATTGCATCATAATCATAGGTGAAAATATTGGGATTTCTTGATAATTCATACCAACAATCCGTATTTATTTTTTCGGGATGTTTTTCTAAAAGAGGAATGGCATTGGGATTGCCGGATAACCTAATCCAATCTATTTTTTCGGGTTGTTGTTCCAATAATGGAATTCCATTTGGATTTGTTGACAAGTAATCCCAATCTATTTTATCCATATTTTTTTCCAACAAATGTATAGCGTTTGGATTATACGATACCCAACTCCAATGTATTTTATCCATATTTTGTTCTAATAAATGGACCGCATTTGGATTACTCCCTAACCAACTCCAAACTATTTTATCCATATTTTTTTCCAATAAACGAATTCCATTTGGATTAGCAGATATCCAAAGCCAATTTATTTTATCTACATTTTTTTCCAATAAATTGATTGCATTCGGATTTTGTGACAAGTTATACCAATTTATTTTATCAAAATTTTTTTCTAGAAAAGTAATTGCGTTTGGATTAGCAGATATCCAAATCCAACTTATTTTATCTACATTTTTTTCCAACAAATGTATGGCGTTGGGATTACCAGATAAACGATTCCAATCTATTTTATCTACATTTTGTTCCAACAAATGTATGGCATTGGGATTACCAGATAAACGGGTCCAATCTATTTTATCCATATTTTGTTCCAACAAATGTATGGCGTTGTAATTGAGTGACAATTTAGACCAATCTATTTTATCCTGATTTTTTTCCAACAAATGTATAGCGTTGGGATTGTGTGACAAGTTAGACCAATCTATTTTATCCTGATTTTTTTCCACAAAAGGTTTTAATTTTAAAAATTGCATCATTTTAACTAAGTTGGTTAAAGTATAAAACTGATGATTTATTTACTTTGATACATTTACTCACTCGATAAAAATCATTTTTTTGAAAAATTTTTATTTTGCTTTTTGTTAGGAAAACAAAAAAGAAAAATAAAAATAAGAGAAACATAAAAGAAAATGAGTAAATCCCGATTATATTTCAACAAAGCCTATCTAAGAGAGTCGTATTTACACGACTCCTATTTTAAATTCATTCTTCAATTGCACGATTATTTTATAGATTTGCCCGAGCCTCCAACTAACAAAACCGAAAAACAAGCCAAAAAAGAACAAAACGAACACATCAAAAATAGCAACTGGTATAAGCATAGTAAATTAAAGGTAAAAGATTATGATACAATTATCTCCAAACACGGCTTGTTGCGTGGTGGAAACAAACAAGACAAACAATACCGAACCTATTCTTATTTAACCCTTTCGCCACATGCTATAATTATTCAAAAACGTGTGCGCGGTTGGATACAACGACATCGAAATAGCTTGCATGGTCCTGCGTGCTTAAAACGTTCGCTTTGTAATAATCAGATGGATTTTTTGAGTTTTAAACCCATTTCGTCTATTCCTTTAAAATCATTTTTCAGCTTCCGCGATGAAGATGGATTTATTTATGGTTTTCATGTGGAAGCCTTTTATTCCTTACTCATTGATGCTCTAACAAAAAGAATTGCATTAAAAAATCCATATAATCGCAAATATATTTCAGATGATGTAGTGCGCTCTTTAATTTGTCTCCGTTCTGTTTTGAAATCTTTTTAGTTTGGTTTATTGGTTTATTAATTTATTGGTTGATGATGATGGTTAAGATTATTATTGTGAGATTATGCTGAAACACTCGTTATAAAATTAGTCATAGATTGTTGATTTTGATTTTGATTTTTTATCGGTTTCGGTCGCTTTCCCTTCATCAACTCCCTTTTCTTTGGTTCTGTACCTTTTACTGCTACTATTGCTACTGTTTCCACCCTTGTCTCAACTTCTGGAACTGGAACTGGAACCTTAAAAGTGCCAAATTTAGTAATGTCTTGGTTCTTATCGGCTTCATTTTTTAATTTTTTGATAAACGGGTCAAAGATAAGTGCTGCGGTTTTCTTTTCCCGAAATGCAGCCATCTTTTTCAGCAACTTTTCATCCAATTCCTCTGGATTTAAATCCTTATTTTTTGGGTCATTGATAAATTTTTCCTTTACCAATGCCAAATCCTTTTCAAACTGTCGTAATGCTGTCAGTTTTTTTTTCATTTTCCAGATATCTTCTAAAGCCAATGCAAACAACTGCGATAGCGGGTTCATCAACTGATGGGATATATAATGTGTGTAATCAATCTTACATGTGTCTGCATTCGCTTTAATGTAGCTCGGTATTTCTATGCAATCGCCTTGAAGGATTTTCGGAGCATTTTTCTTTTCCGCTCCTTTGAGTTTAGATATGCGCACCTTTTCGGGATTAATAATATATACAAAAGGAATGCGGTCTCCCGATGTGGGTTTATTTCCCGGTTCTCTCTCTGCAATCCGGTCAGCCAGAACCTTGTGTGCAATTTGCTTCGGATTCTTATAACTGGAATTCAGCGACTTGGTAATCACAAACTGGTCCATCGGAATTTTCCCCGAAACTAGTTTTTCTAGGTATGCATTCACTTCGTCTATCGCTGCACTCATATTTTTATCTTTCATCAAAATATCCGTCACCCGACCAAGCAAGTCGCGCGTAATAGGTGCTGTGTCGCGTTTCACCGCAGCATTCCCCATATTACATCTTTTGTGTTTTTTCGGGTTTGTCTCATATTTTTCACCAGAATATTTCTTCTTTGAAAGCAAAATAAACGGCCAAAATGTCTTTTCATATTCAAAATCGTGCGGTTGTTTCAAAAACTTGGATACCATACTGCAAATCTCCTGCGAAAGTTCAATCGTGATTTTCATGTTTCGCTCACCTGTGATTGGTGTTTTCTCTGGATTGGTCTCGCGACAATTAATTTTGAAAAACACGGAGTCCGTATCGCCATAAACATACTCTGCACGAACCCATACATCGCCGTCTTCTTTTGTAGTCATCAGGATATCCTCGTCTCCGTAGCACTCTTCAATGATGCGCTTGGCGAAAGTCAAGCATTTGCGTCCAATGGCCGTAGTGGACGCGGCTACATCGGGTTCATAGAAGGTGCTCGTTTTCGCCCCAGTTTGTCCGTAAATAGAGTTGGCTGTCACCTTGTATGCCAATTGTCGCTGGTCCAGAATTTGCTTCATAAATGGGTCCGGTTCCGTTGGAATTCGCTTTCGCGTATCCTTTCGGGCTTGTAGCAATTCCTTCAAAATCGACGGCAAGATGCCTTCTTCTGTCTGTTCGAAACGGCAAATTTTCATGCCCGTTAGCACCTTTTTAGGTGCCGCCTTGGGTTTCGCCGGATTGACAAGCCAGCGATAAGTATTGGAAGGAACATCCACATACTTGCGTCCAGGCAAGTTATCGTAAATAAATTTGTTATCGGCATTCTTTTCGCCTTCGTCTCGCAAAAATACTCCCTTCAAATCGTAATATTTCGCCCACACTTTGGTGCTCATACACAGGTTATCCGAACGCATGCCAGAGGGATACAGAGATGCAAAATCTCCTACGGCTGCTCCATCATCCAGATATATTCCCGTCTTTGGAAATAATACCACCGCACCCTCGTATGCATCATTCTTGTTGCCTTTATTAATGACAGGCATCAGGACGTTTTTCTCTCGGCATTTTTTCGCCAAGAAACTCGTGAGCTTAATACCCTGTCCGCGAAACACCAGATAACTCATCGGCACACTACACAACTTCGCCATTTCCGACAATCCGGTCAAAACATCCACCTTATTGAACAGATGATGCACCAGATTACAATCCTGAATACAGTATTTCGCAACAATCATGCGTTCTGCGGGACCTTCGTGGGTCAACCGGAAAATATCCTTGGGACTTACATCGTCCTTGGCCAGTCCCCATTTTATTTTTTGAGCGGTTAGTCCCTGCATTTCTTCTTCGTTTAATCCTTCAATCTCAAACCACTTTTCTTCGCGGTTAATATTGCAGATGCAGTATTTTTGACCTCCGTTAAAGTATTGAGTGGAATGATTTTCCAGCATAAAATGCACCCAATTTCCCACACTAATACCCGTCATATTTTTCGTTTGACACCGAACAATGTCCGTCTCTGTATCTATATTTATGTCCGTGCCCGCACATTTATCAACATATTCTTTTCCCAAGACTTCGTCGCCGATAATTTGGCTTGCCACATTATCCAATTTATAGGACGACATAATCATGGTTCGACGAAAGTAATTCAACATATCCACTTGTAGTCGCCCAGGGATTTTTATGATGGATAAATCATAGGTGCCAGTGGAAATGGTGATAGAACTCCTTTCGATATCATGCTTGTTGGTTCTCTCATTCCACTGAGCGCACAATTCGCCCTTGTTTCGCGAAAGTGTCAAAAACTCTTCAACGCATTCACATTCCTGGGCGCGGCGAAACATAAACTCGTAATCAAAACCAAAGATGTTGTATCCCAGAATAATATCGGGATTTTCGCGATGCATCAGCCGCGTCCATGCAAGCAACACTTCGCGCTCTGTATCATATACTTCTACCTGCGAATTTGGTGTCGGTAATCGGTCACAGGTATTCAAAACGATACAATGATTTAAATAACATTCCTTTTCACCTTCTCGCAAAAAGGTGCTGCCAACAAACGTCACTATGTCACCTTCCAATGCGGGAAAGGCATTATCAAGCGAAAGTGTCAATTCAGTCAGCTTTCCTTCTTTTGAAAAGGTTGGGTCATTCAAAACATCCACAATGGTCTTATTTTTCTTTGAATACTGAACCAATTTTTCATTTATCTCTCGGTTATGTAAGGTGTTTTCAGATACATTCACCTCTATTTCCATTTTGTTTTCTTTGTTGTCGTTGTCGTTATCATTATCTCCGTCTCCACCTCCGCTGTTGTTATCTATTTCATCGTCGTCATTATCGTTGTTATCGTCGTTGTCATCACCATTGTCATTGTTATTGTTGTCTGTGTTTTTTCCATTTTTAGCATCTTCTTTGCGTTTAAAATTTTTGCCAAACATATTCGTCATAATGTTATTGTTTTTCAATGCTTTAATATTTTCACTCGTAGAATATTTGGAAACGGTTGTCGTGAGCCACTTGGAAATGTACTGGTCCAGTTCTTTTTCTGTTGGTGTTTTTTTCGGAAAAACAATGTCAAGCTGCGAAATAGAACTAGTTGTGCAGGTTTTTGACTTGGGTGTTTCAAACACAGCACGTATCATTGTTTCCAAACGTGTTGCGGTGATTTGATTTTGATTGTTGTCTGTTGCAGTTCCAGCAGCATTAGTAATCTCCAAAATGAGTTCCAGCATTTGGCTCGCAACCTTTTTGTAATTTTTAATGGGAATAGGGAAGTCTCCATGACTACTACTTGCTTCAATATCAAAACTCTTTTTAATAAATGGCGGTCGCTGTTCTCTTCCGGGTATTGGCACCACATGTTTCTGTTTTGCAACATATTCATGCATACAATGCGTCTTTTTGTCCTTTTCGCGAATATTTTGAATAGCCTTGTCCGGCCCTACATCCACATATATCCATCCCGAAGGACTTATATTGCGAATATGCAAGTATCGCAACACAGGCGGAATATTGGCTTCGTATAAAATTAAATTGGCCTTTCCGTATATCAATCCATTTGGTCGCAATCTGCGTTCTTTGGGTCCGTTTGGGTCCGTTTCATCCACTGCGGCATACTCATACCATAGATTTTTTGCTTTGTTATATGCAGTCATGTTTGAAAAACGCACAATCATAAAATTATATTTTTTACCATTATCGTATCCATACAATTTTTGACCTTGTTTTAAAGAACTACCCGTGACTCCATTGGCAAGAGATTTAGGTATTTTGGATTTCAAATAAGCAAAGAAATTCGCCTTTTCCTTTCCCTTCCAACTATCAGGGACTTTTATGTAAAAGAAGGGTTCAAAATCATCCACCAAAACCGAGGCGTCTTCCCCTTTCATGTTTTTAGCGAAAATCTGGATGTGAAACACTGGGACGGTTGCATCCGTATTAGCCGAATTATCGCTTTCACTATCATCATTTAGAAATCCATATTCATCCTTGCTTGCTTGTTCTATTATGTTGAAATCGCTTATGCAAAAGTCGTGAATGTGTTGATTTGGATTGTCTTGACTTTGTTTTTTGCTTTGGCTGCTATGTTTTTTTTCTGTATTTTTTGTATTTGTTGCATTTGTTGCATTTGTTGCATTTGTTGCATTTGTTGCATTTGCTGCACTTTGTTGTTCTGTGGTTAATGATGACGACGACATGAGAATAAAGAAATAAGGATTAGTTATTAATTATATTTTGTAAATGCTTATTTTTCATTTTTATAGAAAATGATGTAGATATAAGGAAACAAAAAATATATTCTAAATACAAGAACCAAGAACATTATTTAGCAATTTAATTCATCAACCCATACATCATCCAGCCACATTAACTATGAAATTTTATTGGACCATATTTATTTGGCTTCTTTTGAACATAGCAATCGCCGTCACTATGGATTTTGCGCTTTTCACCCAAACTACCGAGGATTCTAAAGATGCATCTATATTGGAAAAACTCATTACCTCTGAATTCTGGGCGTCCATTGAATGGATGTTTTTAATCCCGGCCAATCGCATGGGCAACACCTTTTTGAACCCCGCACAGATTTCCCTGTCTTCCTACGTGTTTGACTTTTTAGGCCAGATTTGGTCCAACGTGTATTGGCTGAAACTGCCGACTACCATTGACGACTATGTGGGAATGGCTCTCATTTTGTTTGGAATGTATATCGCCAAGTTTAAAGTTTTGGGATAGATTTTAGTTTCTAAAATGCTTTTTCTAACAAAATGGTAAAAGAATGTGATTGATTGAATGAATGATTAATTTAATTTTATTTGTGTAGTTAGAAATAAAATTAAGTATTTATTGGTATTTATTGATGTTTATTGGTATTTATTGATGTTTATTGGTATTTATTGATGTTTATTGGTATTTATTGATGTTTATTATCATTATATCCCATCTTGTTTCAATTTCACGTTGTATTCAATATTGTTGCGTCGCATCTTGTATTCCTTATAAGAAATATTCTTGGACGGCTCAACCGGTTTTGTTTCATCGCCTTTTGCATCGGTTCCTGCTGCTTCTGATGTTGCGTCCGTTTCTGTTGCATTCAATTTGTCCGCCTTTTTCAAGGCACTATCCACATAAATCTTTTTCAAGATGGTTCCTACTTCAACCGAGGCTTCGTTTTGGTCCAGTTTCCCTTGCTCTATCTTTTCCAAAATATCAATAAAAGAAAACAACATTGTCATGTCAATCTCATTCTTGCGGATTTTGTTGTAAATATCCGTGTAATAAGTGCATAAAAAGGAGCATTCAGTAATGGCTTCAATGGCGACATTTTCCGGCTCATCGGGATACTTTTTCATCAGCCCTTGAAGTGTAGCAATCTCTCGGCGAAAGATGTGGCTGTGTTTAAGTTCGCGAATTAGGGGCGTCTGGTCGATATATGTATCCTTGTTGGAGTTAATCATTTCATTTAGTTTTAACTTTTGCTCGGTATTCATATTCATTGTTGTTTTTGTTAGATAGTTAGGTTAGTTATAAATTATTGATAATGTAAATATTATTTTTATTTAGTTTATACAATTCTTTTTTGTTTGTGATTTTTGTTTATAGTTATTTTATTTTTGATTTTGTTATGTAAGTTTGAACGAAAAAAATAATGGAAAGGTGTAGCAAGGTGTAAAATAATTACGATAAAACAAAAAATATAAAAATAAAGGTGTAATGTAAAAAAGGAGTATAATCAAATCTTTACCCTTGCTTTTACACCTTTATTTTTATATTTTTTATTATTATCATTCATCATCATGCCACCATTACGTCCGCCCCCATTTCGTCGTCAATTAAATATTGATGTTGAAGAACAATTTATCCTTTTGTTAGCCCAGGGTAAAAGTCTAAGGGATGCATTTGAATACATTTATGAATTTAAACACCACCCCATCACTACTTATTTTCCTCAATTTTTTATTTTAGAAAATGTTGTTCGTGATTCTATATCTTTATCTGCATCTAAACAGCTAACAAATGAAAAAATAAATAATTTAATTCAGCGGTTGCAATATGAATATGAAATGATTGTATCTACCGTCTCGCTAATAACAAATTTTTCATTAAATGAAAATCCAATGAATTCTTTATTGGTTAAATAATAAATATGTGTGTGATATGTGTAATGTGTGTGATGTGTGTGATATGTGTAATGTGTGTGATTTTATTTGTTTTTTTGTTGAATTATAAAAATGAAAATTGCATGTTCCATTTTTATGCATATCAAAATAATTGATAATTATATACGTTTCTCATCTCTTATTATTTTAAACAATGGCTTCACTATTGAAATGCATTAATAAGGAGAACATTATGCCCTCCTCCACTTTGGATGTCCTTCCAATGATGGCTCCGGTGCCTGTGCGTTTGTCGCCTTCAAAGGCCTCTCATTCTACTTTGACCACATCGTTTGCTCCTACTTATACTCCTATGTCTCGTCGCCCTACTAACTGGATGAGCCTCTATCAAAATAGAAATCATATGTTGCGTCAAAACTTCAAATTTATTCGTCTTTGCTGGGATAATACACTTATTGAAGCAATGAATTTTTATGCAGAACAACCGGAAATAGACATTAGTTTTAATAATAATGAGGCCATGAAGGCAGCCTGTGAAAATAGCAACATTGTCTTTATGAATTGGTTGTTTAATATTCATCCCATTCATACCATATCTTGTGAGGTTGTTGAAAAGGTCTGTGCAAAAGGAGATTTGAAGGTATTACGATGGATGCATCAAATGAAATTATTGTGCGATATTCCAATGAAAGTGGCGTATTTCTTGGCGGTAAAAAACGGGCATGTGGAAATGACTAATTGGATTATCGATGAATTTGGACTTTAATTAAATTACACTTTTACTGCTATCATACACTTTGCATACCACTAGTGTTCTTACAAAATTCATATCTGCAATGTGATTTGCAGAAATACACGGATAATACGGCTGGTAAGTAGAAAATTTAACATAATTTAACTTCATTGTTGCAAAAAAAGTATCAATAATATCATTAAGAACTTCAAGTTTCACTGCATAACAATTCTCATGTTTTTTTAGCGTCCAATATCCATTTTGAATGTGGGCGAAAGTGCATGAACCTGTTTCCAAAGAATTCAGTAATTTCTTGTCAATGTATGTTTTGAGTGTCTCGCTTATTTCATCTGGTGTATTTATTTCAATTTTTTCCAATGGCTTATATTCTAATCGCGACTTTTCAACTATTGAAACAATAGTGTCGGTAATATAATCCTGCGTGTCAGTTAAAAAAGATTGTATCATGTTCATATTTGTTTGTGTTTATGTTTTTTGTATTTTTATTTCTATTCATCTTCATCTTTTTATATTTTTTTGATTTTAATTTATTTTTGATTTTAATTTATTTTTGATTTTAATTTATTTTTGTAATTTATTTTTTCGTTTTTATCACTCTTTTTGCACCACTTGTTTTTGCTCTTGTTTTTTTGGTAGTGGTTGTATCGCCATCCGCGATAGATGCACATGCAGCATTGCGTTCCACTATAT
>Ga0233415_10000420_pt1 | contig 20440 bp, 45 predicted proteins | sample Na_anoxic_12_MG_FD_188631 | JGI IMG/M metagenome (GOLD analysis project Ga0233415, IMG submission 188631) | Seawater microbial communities from Saanich Inlet, British Columbia, Canada - Na_anoxic_12_MG | ecosystem: Environmental > Aquatic > Marine > Inlet | place: Canada: British Columbia... | reverse complement strand
CACTGTACCTATAGCTCTTCTAGTCTGTGTAGCCATCTATAAGCTCCCTATCAACTATAGCGGTGTTATGCCATCTATGAATGCGCCTAATCATCTCCACCTCCTCAGTTTCTGGATTGTAAAAGGCCACCTCACTATCCACACCCACTATAGGACCAATAACAACACCACGCTTGGATAGCGTCTCACTAACAATGTTATATACTATATCGCATAGCTCACCACTAGGAACATCATACCCACTAGCATCATCCAGACAACAAATGTAAACATCACTAGGCTCACCAATAGCATAGAACAAACGCACATCACTAAGAGACTCTGGAGGAAGCTCACCAACAACTATAGCCAGCTTACATCCAAGAAGCTCTTCCATCTCCAGCCTAGTCACTACTTATACCCCTTCTTCTTAGAGGAAGACTTTCTACGATTACTATTTGTGTTCTGTTTAGTGGTGCCACTATTAACAGGCACTGTTGACCCACTAGTTACACCGCTTGGCACAACCTCACCCTTCTTCAATGCACCGCTTAATGTCCTTCTCAACTGTCCCATATTCTCCTCTTATATTCCTCTTTTAATTATGAACTTATGGTGAAAAAACTCTTTATTTTTTTTCGCGATTATAGGGGGAAAAACTCTTTGTAAAATTTCGCAGTTATAGAGACCTATATACTAATATACATCTCCTCTATTTTTTGCCCCCCCCTTAGTGTCAAACATACACAAACCCTACAAACACTGGCTTTCCGCTCCCAGGCAGGTGAAGACCCCTATGGATAAAGGCGATATAACTTTTTTAAAAAAACTATTGACATAATCGACTGATTTGATATGATGGACACATCTTTTAACCTTTAACACACGGAGACACACTATGTTCAACACACTAATCACAATCACGATCTATTCACTTATCTCTATTCTTGTTATCCTGTTCGCAAGCCTTATGGGGTTTATGATAGCTTCAGTCCCATGCCTTACAACCGCCATCATACTTAACTTGATATTTGCCCTTCTTGCTATCACTGTGACCCCTGGATGTAAGCCATACCTTGAGGAGCTTGCTTAACCCTCTTGGGGGGCTTCAGCCGGCCCCCCTATCACTTCCCCCTCTATCACCTCTTCATCGTCATCAGGGTCAAAGCCCAGCTCTTGCATTAGAGCTTGTCTCTGTGCCTGTATCTCCTCCAGGGACTGACTCATGTCAGCATACGCAACAATGCCAGTCGGTTGTCCAGCTAGGACATTGATCTTATCAGTCGCAATACCCATAATCGTGCCTATCTCTGACAAGGACACCTTATCCCCATGCTCTACCACTCTCTTGATCTTTTCTTCTACTACAGGGAGCATATCATGGAAAACATCATGCCACTGAGAAGCCATAACACCTTTGAAATCTGCTGGTATCAGCTTATATCTTATCTTATAAGCATCTTGACTCTTTAAATACCTATATATAGTAGCTCTACCAACACTGTATTTCTTCTGCAGCTCTTCATCTGGTAAACTATTGATATATTTATCTATTATAAGACTCTTGAGTCCTAGCTCTGTCCTTATATCCTTGCTAGGAGTGTTTATGACAGGATGCGTCTCATGTGTCTCAAGTTGATTTGGATTAGTATCACTCATAAGAGCATTATATGCACGTAGCTTTTAGTTGTATAGTGTGTTCATATCCATACTTCCTAAAAGGATGTTGTTACAGCTTTTCAATGTGTCCCCTTGACCAGAGAATGACTGTTCCCGTAGGGAATTCATGTCATTACACCCGTCGCCTCCCCGTGATAACACCGCTGTGTTGAAATGTGGTTGCTTTGAAAGCTTGTAAAGCAGCTTTAAAAACAAGCTCATTTTAACATGGATATGCAATTCTGTCAAGTGCGGATGGAATGTTGCATTATATCAACCACTTACAAGACCCCCATTTTAGCCTTAAATGGCGAAATGCATAAGAATAGACAAGATCACAAGCAAAATGTCCTTGTAACTATCTGATATAACATAGGAAGTAGGTTTTCAGCTTCAGTTTTCCACAATCAGACCACAATCAAAAAACGCTTGTATGTCTCTGATATAACTAGATAATCAGCTCATGGACAGAAAAAAACCGCAAGCAGAAGTGTTTTTTTTACATTTTATGCTTGCAATTAAAAACTACCTGATTTATAGTGTACTCAAGCGTCACGGAACAGCCCAGAATCCGAACAGGAACAGAGGCCAAACCAAGACGTAAAAAAAAGATTGACTTAAATTTTCACCTGATTTAAAGTGGTAACAGTTCTTTGACAATTTGATACGCGGGTTAGAGTCCTTTAGGAGATTTTAGAAAGCCTTTAAGCGTGAGAGTGGTCGCAGCTTAGCAACCTGCTACCCTGTATGGAAACTGATACAGGTAGATGACCACTGGGGTTTATACCCTAATGCAAGCTTATAGTCAATATGAGCTTGTATGAGTGTGTAAACAACAACCTATAACAAGGGGACAAGACACAATGGCATATATACCTAAAAAACGCTGGGATTTTGGAAATGTGAAGTTTAACTTAGAAAAGGGCTATGTTATCGCAGACCTACAAGGTGATTGCTGGGAGGTAATTGACTACAACGAATATACCGCTACTGGTGGCACTGATGAGATTGACACACCATGCACCATGAGGGGATACAAGGTGAGACAATATAACAACCTTCCATGTTTCGTGAGAAGACAAACAGATTATTTTACAATAGAAACCATATAACAAAGGAGATAAAAACATGGAAGAAGCAACATACGAGCGTATGATGGTAGGGATTAATGATCTTATTGCAAGAGCTAAAAAAAAATCCATAGAAAGTTCCACGCTTGAGGAAAAGGTTAACAACGCAAGGATTGAAAAAGATTTAATTGAGTCTTACAGGCTATTGCGTAAACATGTTTTTTTTATAGTAGAAGACTAAACATTTGTTTTTTCATACAGGCTATAAGCTCTGTTTATAGTCTGCAATGGAGATGCAAACAAACAACAACTAAACAAGGAGACAAAAACATGCCACTAACAAAAAAGGAAGTTGAAAGAATGTTCAGAGAGCAGGAGCTGCCATATATTAGAGAGACTGAGAAGGAATATGGGAATGGAGTTGATGACACCATGAGGCGGGAAGCATGGAACAATTTTGTGGACTACCTGAACCGAGATGGCCAAGTAACAGATTGGCAAGCGTTTAACTGGACTAACCCATATTAGGAGGATAATAAAAATGAATATACCTAACTGCATAATAGAAATAACACGCATGTGCAATATGACCTGTGACCACTGCTTAAGGGGAGATATGCAAGACATGTGCATGAAGGAGGGACACCTTGATAGTCTGTTTAGTAAGGCAGATTATATATCCACTCTAACACTTACAGGTGGTGAACCTTCCCTTAGACCTGATATAATCAGGCTAGTGTTAAACAAGGCTAAACAGTATAATGTTGAGGTGGGTAGCTTCTATATTGCGACCAATGGCAAGGGCATAACTTCAGAGTTTGTTATGGTTTGCCTTGAATGGTTCTTGTATTGTGAAGAGAAAGAATTTTGCATGGTTGAGCTATCGAATGACAATTTCCATGATGACTCAGACAATGAAAACCTATTGCAGGGCCTCTCCTTCTTCTCTCAAAGGGAGCCTATGAGAAGAGAGGGTGTTATATCAATGGGCAGGGCGCAGGATTACGGCATAGGCATGCGCTCCTTGGACGTATCTGGATATGAGATTGAAGAGGGAATGATACTAGACGGTGAAATATATCTCAACTGTGAAGGGTACATTATATCAAGCTGCGACCTGTCATATGATGACCAAGAGGAATTCACAGTGTGTCACGTTGACTGCTTAAGCATTAAACAGCTTGAAGAATATACAGAAGCATTGGAGGCGTACTAATGGACCTGATACTATCAACTAGCCTTGTAATAGGCCCGATGGCAATAACATTAAGCATTGCAACCATTAAACTATATAGGAGGCTAACATTTTAAGAGGATGGAAACACTATATCTATGCACCTTGAGTTTGACCACATATCTATATCAAGGGAGGAATGAAATGATAAATATACACCAACAAGGAGAGAGAAAATGAAGACAATAGAGACGCCAACCGGTCACATATGTATTAAAAATGGGGAGCTAAGAAAGCCACTTGAATTCCTGTCTTTAGGAGACTATGGACAATCTAACAATATCAAGGCTGATTTCTTGGGATTTACAGATGAAATTAATTCTGTTGATCATGGCGAGTTGCTGCCACTTGAAGAGAAATGGGTAATAACTATATCAAGTCAGTATGGATGCAATATGGGTTGCACTTTTTGCGATGTCCCAAAGGTTGGACCAGGGCTAAACGTATCGGTAAATGATCTAATCATGCAATTTGACTCAGCAATGCGACTACACCCAGAAGTTAAAAGTGGTAGAATAAATCTACATTATGCCAGAATGGGCGAGCCCACATGGAATAGGGATGTTATAGACTCGGCATATTATTTAAAGGGAATGCTGTCAGAAAAAGGTTTTGACTTCCACCCTGTGGTGTCTACGATGATGCCAAAAGCCAATAAATGCCTAAAGGCATTCCTGAAAGACTGGTTGTATTTTAAGAATTATTTTTGTTCTGGTGACGCAGGCCTGCAATTGTCAATAAATTCCACAAGCCCTTTAGCTAGGGAAGTTATGTTTAACGGCAACGCACTATATTTAAGAGAGATATCTGATATGTTCCTAGAGCTATTGCAGTATGATGAATTTCATGGAAGGAAAATAACTTTAAATTTTGCTTTGACTGGGGCCGGAATAGAGGCAGGATATTTAAGAGACCTATTTTCACCAAAATATTTTATGTGCAAACTTACTCCTATTCACGACACAAATGCATGTAAGAAGAATGGCATAGAGGCAAACGGATATGATTCTTATGAGATCTATAAACCAATAGAAGAGTCTTTAAAGAGTGTTGGATTTGATGTCCTTGTTTTTGTTCCGTCTAAAGAAGAGGATGAATCAAGGATAACATGCGGGAACGCCATCTTGAGCGATAAACAACCCTAACCCCGCCTCCTTCGGGAAGCAAAGGAGCCTATCATGACACTAACAGAGAAAGGATTTGAAGCCATAACCAAATACAAACCAAACAGGCGCAGGATGGAGCTTACAACATGCCAACAATGCAGCCTCGAAACATCTTTAATACAGGCTAATGCAAGCCTTGAAGCCATGTTGCAGCCTGGCAGACTGGGCTATGTGTCTATGCAGCACTATAGGGATATAGAGCTTAAATTGGTGGACAATGACATTTTAATCGATTACATAAGGAGGGCAATTTGAAAGGCTTTATAACATCAACAATAATTATGGCAGTGATTTGGTATATAACAGCATGGGCGTTTTTTAACATATAACAATAAGGAGGGAGACATGAGCGAAAAGACTATTACAATTGAAGGTAATGTGTACATATCAATGAAAATGAGCGACTACAGTTGCTATGGGTGCCACCTTGAAGACCACATTCATTCCCCATGCGGTGATGATCCGGCCTACAAAGGCATACACTGCGAAGATGATGAAATATGGATATTAAAGGAGAAAAAGAACATGGAACAAAAAATAGAGGTTGGTATGTGGGTGCGGATTGATTCTATTATTGGTGACTTATTCAGTGGGCATGGCAGGATAGGCAGGGTGGTGGAGCTTGGGAGGCGTACCGCCAAAGTTGATGCCAATGGAGAAATACTTATGCCCTGCCGTGAGTCATGCATGCCACTTGAACAGTACACCATATCAAACACATTCACCCCTGAAGCCCTTCTAAAGGCTGAATCATGTATAGATAGTCATTTTCTAAAAGATTTCAACATACTGCTCAAACATGCTGGCGATATATTCTCCCCTATAAAGGAGCTGCCTGCTCATTTCTATGAGTGCGACACAATGAGGGACAAACTTATGGGGTTTGGCTTTGTTGAAAAATTAAAAAAAAAGGAGAAGGAGAGAACATATAAGATAGGGGATAGGCTTATATTCAATACAACAGGGGTTGAATATATAATTGCCTACCCTGAAATTGGGAAATGCTGTTTAATAAACATGGACATAGGTACCAGCAATTCAGATCCTGTTAATGTGGGCAGTGTTCATGCAATCACACAAAAAGAACTAGACATCATCTGCTGTGGTTCTGGGCGTTTTACTCTTAAGGAGGACTATGGAAAAGAACCATTTTAAGGCCAGAAAAGGCAAGCCATACTATGGCCCATTATTCACAGGAAAGTACACTGGCAATTATATTAATGGACCAGTGATGGGCTTTATGTGGGAGGTGTACACAGATGCAGAGGGGCTTGTGTGGGTGGCAGGGGAGGCCCCTGAATATTACAACCTGGGCTATTAGCCCATTATCAAAAATCTAAAATGGAATACAAGGAGATAAGAGAAATGGACGGAATTACAGATGCGTTAAAGAATTTAAGACAGGCGCTTGAGGATCAAGCGGATTTCCACTGCACCTCTGTCACTGTGTTTTTTAACTGTGAAGGATACGATGTAACCCAAACACACAGAACGGCAGATAATCTCAAGGAATCAGGCATAAGTATGAGAAATGTTAAAGGCGAGTGGATTAAATAATTGACTAGAGGAGGGATGATTGTATGGGTGATACTATAATACCATTTTTTTTCGGCATAGCGTTTTCACTTATTATTTTTGGTGTAGGCATAGTGCCTTCTATTAGTCATGAAAACTACAAGCAAGGGCAAATTGACTATGCAAACGACATAATCAAATATGAGCTGAGAGAGCAAGATAACCACGAATATATATGGGTGGAAAAGGAGGACTAGACAATGGAACATTGCGTGAAATGTGGAGCGGAGTTAATAACCGACTACGAACACTTATCAGGAATATGCTGTGCATGCATGGCTGTCGATGACGAATACGAATGGGAGGAGGGACCACAATGTCAGCAACAAAAATACCAACAAGACACCTAACATTTGACAGGCCAATATCCCTTGACTTCTACGAGGAATTAAGGGATGCTGGCATAACTATTGATGAACTGGCTAATATGGCAACCGCTGACAGGCAGTATATCGTAACAATCAAGAACAAACCCACTACACGGCTAGGCATGGTCATTGCAGAGCTGAAAGAGATGGTGGAAGAAATGAAACTAGAGGAGGAGATGGAGACATGGGAAGAGTAATAGAAATTGATGGTGTTGAATATGAGAATGTTGAATATAGTGATGTGCCTGAATATGATGGTGATCCGTGCATGGCTTGCGACTCTTGGAGCGATGAAAGCGGATGTATAACTTCAATGGGATGCAAACAATGGCACCTTTTAAAACGTGTTACACCACCCCTTGGTATAAAGCCCAGGGATATACACAACCTAGACAGGATGCAGGACATTGTTGACGCTATGAAAAGTAAAGCTGACAATGGCGAGTGGCCTCTTCCTGAATGGGTGGAGGAGCTTAATGATTCGGTTGTTGCAGCACAGGAAAGGGAGGGGTTATGAGAGGAGCTTCACAAGAAGCGATCAATCAACATAATGAGGATGCAGAGGACAGGCTGGTTGGTGCTATAATGATTAGGCCGGACATATTGCCCAACATCAAATACCAACTAGACACCTCTGCCTTCTTCTTCGACAGGCCAAAGAGTTTATATCAGGCCATATTGAATGTTGAAGGAGACACCATTGACTTAATCACTGTAAGGGAGGAGTTAAAAAAACTAAACAGAGAAGAATATATCAACTATATACATGAAGTTGTTAAAGACTCTTCAACATCGGCAGGCTACCAAGCACACATTGATGTTATAAACAGCACATACAGGCTCAGGACTCTTGAGAGCGATTTAAAGAAAGCTCTTTCCAGAATACAAAAGGCAGACAATCCGCTGGAGATAGCTGCATCCCTTAGACAGGAAATGCAGGGGTATGTGCCAGACATTGACATGAAGGACAATGCTGATAAAATTATGGAGGCATACAGGGACATAGAAAGGAGGGCAGAGAACGACGACCCCTATGTTGGTGTCCTTACAGGCTTTAGTGGCATAGATAGAGTGTGCTTTGGCCAGGCTCCTAAAGAAACAACATACATAGGGGCTAAAAGACATACAGGTAAAACAATATTTGGCTTGCAAGTGGCTGATTATATTGCTAGAAATAATGATGGTGTGTTTTTGTTCTTCTCCCTGGAGAGCAATGCAAAAGCTCTTATACACAGGTGCTTTGCAAGGATGGCACAAATACAGCTCAATAAAATTAGGACTGGCCGCATATCGCTAGAGAGTGACTGGAATAAATTAAGCAAATGCGTTGATGAGATGACAAGATGTGGTCTTCTATTATATGATGAAAGCAAGTTCAGATATATAGAAAACATCTATCAGCATTGCGAGGCAATTAGTCAAGAGCATAATATATTGGGTATTGGCATTGATTATTTGCAGATATTGAATACAAAAAAGCCATATGCTTCAAAACATCTCAGATACGGAGCTATAGCAGATGAGCTTAATTTCATGGCCAAGGATTTTAACACGCACATATTCTGCATGTCACAGCTCAATGATGACGACATGCTGAAGGAAAGCAGGGATATAGAGGACTGCGCTACTAATGTGTGGAAGCTAAAGAAGGCCGTGTCAGATAATTTTAGTGAAACGATTGTCCTAGATTGTGTTAAGGGAAAAGAGACTGGCCTATTTCAGGTTGATTTATCAATTGATGGTGCATTAATGACAATGGAGGAAATATGATCATAAGGATACCAGCAGATTGTAGCAAGTGTGACAATGTCAAATGCAAGCTAAGGAATAAATGTAGGAGATGGCTAGCAGTGCCACACGACAGGCAAGCTTACGCACATTTTAAACAGCCAGGATGCGAACATTTCTGGCCTATGGAGGAGCAGACAGATGAAAATAGAGATTAAAAACAGATACACAAGAGAAGCAATGATATCTGGTGAATACGAGTCTATTAAGGAATGTATAGCCGCCCTTAGGCACTCCGACCTGTGGAACGCCGACCTGAGTAAAGCCGACCTGAGGCACTCCGACCTGAGTAAAGCCGACCTTAGGCACTCCGACCTGAGTAAAGCCGACCTGAGGAACTCCGCCCTGTGGCACGCCGCCCTGAGGCACGCCGACCTTAGGCACGCCGACCTTAGGCACTCCGACCTTAGGAACGCCGACCTGTGGAACGCCGACCTGAGGCACGCCGACCTGAGGAGGATAAAAAATTACTCGGAGAGCCATCAAATATTTCAGCATCTTGTAAAAGGGCAATCCATAAAAGTTTTCACGGAGTCAGAGTGGGCTATGATTGGAAAAATTATATTGCATATGCCATGTTGGGACACTATCAAAAACAAGTTTGGTCGGTCCTTTTTAAGGGTGCTTGAAATACTTAAAGATGCAGGTTGGCCAGAGTATTATGATAAATATGTCGAAATATTAGGAGAGCAGGCAGATGAATAGATGCGGTGATTGCTGGTGGCACAGTAACAGTGATGATGATGTATGCAGTGTTATTAAATCAGATTGCACAACTTGCCGTGCAGAGCGACACATCAGGATACCTGCAGCCTACATATCCGAAAAAGAATGGATAAACCAATGGGAGGGTGAATAGATGGGACACACGCAGGACACGCCACACATGAAGATAGCGGACCTAGAAGACACAATCACAGATCTACAGATATCGTGTGATGGTTTCGCAGAGCAGTGCTCTAGGTTAAAAGCCAAGATCCACAACATAGAGGAGGGGTTAAGGCGGTTGGAGATCTTCTTAATGGACGGCATGGATAGAACTATTAGCCCAATAAACGATGATGGTGTGCCGATGTTTGCTTTATGCTCATCTATAGAAATAACTAAGTTTAGAGCTCCAACCCTTGCAGAACTAATAGATAAAATACTAACAGGAGAGAATAATGGATATAAAACCGGAGCATAAAATTTATTTAGAAGGTGAAGAGATCGAGCTTGAATATTGCAATCAGATTAATTGTAATTTATGCCATGGAACCGAGCCGGAAAGCTATGAGCCTAGGGGATATGGATGTGAAGCGGCTGAAAAGTTCGCTATTAAATATGCTCACCTATCAGTTGAAGACATGAGCGAAGATGATTTTAACAAGATCAGAGGTTATTATGAACAACTTGAGCAGGAAAACAGAGCGCTTCAGATATCGTGTGATGGTTTCGCAGAGCAGTGCTCTAGGTTAAAAGCCAAGATCCACAACATAGAGGAGGGGTTAAGGCGGTTGGATAATCGACTGCAAACAGACTCAACTATTGTTCATGATGGCTGTGACTATGTTCTATTTTCTGATGCTCATGACGATATAGATAAACATACCCTCGCAGACCTGATCGACGCAATACTAATAGGAGGTGGCACAGGTGAAGCATAAACTACGCCAAACCCTATCACGCCCAGGCCGTAACCCCTTTGCAGGGTACGACTCATGGAAGACCAGCCCACCAGAAAATCATGGGTTTTATTGCTACTGTCCAGGATGCGAGAAACGGCACCATACAGACGATGTTGACGACGAGACATGGCTAATATATTGCGAGTGTGGAGAAGATTTTAAACCTGAAGAATAATGCTAACGCAAGATAAGGAGAGAATAATGGAGAAAAAAGAGATAACCCCAGGCGATTTGATGGACTTAGCCATTAAGCTAAATTGCGATGATTTTCATGTATGGATGGATTATTCAGGTCACATTGACGGGGTGCAGATCCGCATCCAGCCTGGAGGCTATAAGGAAGGGGCTGAAAGTATTTATTTGGGTGGCATGGGGGTACCCATTATGCCCCTTGATGGTGCCCCCCAGGACGTGCAGAAAGGTCTGGCGGATCTTAAGAGAGAGCTGCTGAATGAATATGAGAAATACATGGAATAAGGAGAGAGTATGTTGCAGCTCATTAAAAACGTGCATACAGAGGAGCTTTTGAAAGAGCCAATGGCCTTTTGCCTGCTCACCCACATAGCACTAAGGGCCACAGCCAAAACAAGTTTCTCAGTGGAAAAACTGGAGAAGGGTGAGGTGTTAATAGCGCATGATGAGCAGGCTATGGGCATGACCTATTCACAATATAGGGCAAACATAGAAAAGCTTGTGAAATGGAAGCTAATAAAGGCCAGGGGTACAAACAGAGGGACGGCAGTTAAGCTGAACCACTGCAAGATTTATAACCCCTATCTAAAGGCAGAGAAACAGTGGACCAAGGAAGAGATAGATCTTTCTAAGGATGTAATAAGCCATCTCAATGCTGTTGCCAATAAAAGCTACAAGCCTACAACATCAAAAAACATTAAGCTTATAGTGTGCCGTAGCAGGGAGGGGTTTAGCCTGGATCAGTTTAAAGCTGTTATAGATTGGAAAGTTAAGAGCTGGACTGGTACAGAGTGGGAGAAGTTTATTAGACCAGAAACATTGTTTGGAACAAAGTTTGAGAGCTATTTAAACGAGGCACCATCGCCTAAGCAGAAGAAAGCTGATGGGTGTGTGATGTGTGGAGAAATAAAAAGTGTTATGCGTGTAATTAATGGAAAAAAACATTGCATTGATTGCGCAGATATGTTATAAACTATATAAAAACATTTAAGGAGGACGTTATGGGTACATTGAAGATAGTAAAGGTTGCAAAAGACAGTGCTTGGTATGGGGATAGGGCTTTAATAGAGGGTAAGGTGGAGGGATATAGAGGCATCATAGTTGATGGAAGTGGCATTCATGGTTTTGATTGCAGCTTCACACTTGAAGATGGGCAAGTTGTTGAACATATAAGATGTTCTGATGTGGAGATTGATAATGCTAAATTGGTGGCCCTAAAGGACATGAGCATTGAAGCTTTCTGTGAGGCAACAGATAACAGGGATGAGGTGTTCTGTGCAGGGATTACATATCTGATAGAGCATGAGGTTAGCGAGGATGATGAGCAGATATGGATTGAACATCTTGACGATTTTAATCGTGAGCATCCCCTCTTCTGGCAGTGGCTAATTGATGAAGGGTTTATCGGTGAGAAGGAAGAGCTTAAGCCATGCCCTTTATGTGGCAAGGATGTTAAGGTGTATGCTGCTAAAGATTGGTATTGTGATAGTAGTGTTGGCGGGTTTAATGTAGGCTGTTCCGTTTTAAATGGCGGGTGTGGGTGTTCAGTTGGGAATCCAAAATCAAAAGAAGGAGTTGTTGAGAAGTGGAACAGGAGGGCTTAAGCCTTGTCAATACATCACAAGATTGCTACAAAGGAAGGCTCCTATGAATGGGTGGAGCTAACACCGATGAAAGCTATAAGGGCATTTTGCAAGCAGTGCATGGCATGGCAGACACAACTGATAGAAGGCTGCACGGCTAAACACTGCCCATTGTTTCCTTATAGAAGAGGTAAGAATAAATCAATTAAACGGCCTGGAAACAGGCCCCCAATGAAAGGAAAGAAGGATGGCAAATAAGGCATACATACTGAACTACAAGGACTTGGCAAGGAAGCAGGACGGCACCCCATACGATGCAGACAGAAGCTTTGCTCTTACATTCGAGGGCATGGTTGATGAGGATGGAAGGGATGCATGGGTGTTCTTCCCAAAGGGTGTTGATAAGGAAGGGGACAGGTTTGCAGAGATTAGCACACAGCCTGACAGCAAGAAGGTGAGAGTGCAGGAGTGGCTACTTGAGAGCAACAGAAAGGGCAGTGCTAAATATCCACCAGTGGACCTCTACCCATTCATTGATGACCCCAACTATAAGCAGCCAACAGTGGAAGAGGTGAAGGCAAAGCTTGAAGAGGGAGATGAAATACCATTCTAACACCTGGGGCTTCGGCCCCCTTAAATAATACATAAAGGAGAAGAACAATGCAAATAGAAGTTGGAAAGAAATATAGGATTGATGAGCAGCACATCCAGGACAGTGGGTCATGTTGGGGTATTCGTAGTGATATAATGAAAAAGCTTTTCCCTGACAACATTGTAGAGGTTTTTGGAATTAGTGATGGCGCAGCTGATATCTCAGGCGGCTATAATCTCCCTGTAAGGATATTGCTTCCACTAGAAGAGGTAACAAAGAGGCAGAAGGACATTAAGCTGCTCAAGGAGTCTGAGAAGAAGTGGGCTGGCATTGTGTATGATGGGAAGAAGGATTGTGGATGGAAAGATTGCCCATGCTGTAGTGTGTATTACAGTGTTAGTTGTAGTGGTTGCCCCATAGGAAACACTTGTAAGGGGATAGGATATACAGAGTGGCGGAACTACGAAGGATATACAGAGTGGCGGAACTACGAATGTGATAATGGTCTTGTCGTGTTTGACGCTAAGAGTGAAGAGCTTGCCCTCAATGTTCTCTCTAATATCGGCGATATAAGACGTAAGCTTGAGAAGGAAGAGCAGGTGGATGACAGTCTTGAGTGTTATGAGTATGTGGTTAATGGGAAACCTACTGGCATTAAGGTGGGAGAATACCTACGGCTAGAAATAGGAGAGGTGAGATCTGGAGATAAGCTTCCTGGCTCTACACTTATAACATTAGAGTCTCCTTATACAGCAGTCCCCACTCCAGGGTGTGCTGGCACTCCATATGGTTTTATAAGTGATGGCCCAGATGTATTAAAGGAATATTTCAAAAGGAATGATGACGGTTCTATTAAGGTGTATGTATATGGATAACCGGCCTGTCCCTTTGGGAGCCGGAGCAGGGCATAAGCCTTGCGACAATTTATGTAGCATCCTCATCAGGTGTAGCATGTAAAAGGAGGCCCTATTCTGGTGATTCCAGATTCTCTTAATATTTGCAAATCATACAAATAGCAGAACTTATAGGGGTGGTTGGTGGGAGTAGTGCCCCTCCCTCTACCCCTTTTACTTTTAGAGAGCATGGGGCGCAGACATGAAGAAAACAGACACAATAGTGTGGAGCGATATAATTAAGAAGCTTGGACATAAAAGCAGAGAAGAGATGATGAAGGCGTTGAAGGAAAAGTGTGGCCCTGACTGGAAATGCGCCGCCCTTCTGTCTGAAGTGGCTGGAAGGCCAATATCTGAAAGCTCTTTCCGTAAGTTTCGATGGAGAGTGAGGGATGGTGTTGACGAGCTGCTAACTAGGACATGCAAATATTGTGGTGAAGAATTTAAGGTGTCTAGGGCACATCATAGAAGGCATCCATGCTTTAAGGAAGAGTGTATAAAGAAACACAAGAAGAAGCGTATGGATGTTAACAACGCAAAATCAAAGAAGAGAGTGGCAAGGAAAAGGATGGATGAGTCTAGGGGTAAGTGCTCAAGGGATGGGTGCAACGCTCCCAAAGGTGATGGGCTACATTTTCTATGTGAAAAATGTTATGCGGAGGGCAGTGTATGGGAAGGTGTCTAAACCAGGAGGTTATTCTATGCCACGCAAAGTAGAGAAGCCATATAATGGTGGCCAGTGGACGGTGGCCAGGAAGAAAAGCTTCATCATATCAGCTCTTAGAAAAGCTAGATGGCCTGTTAAATATCAGGTGCTAAAGGATGCATATGTGAAGGATGGCATCAATCCAAAGACTGGTAGGAAGTGTAAGCTGTATAGATGCGCTATGTGTCGTGGGTTGTTCGTGCAGAAGGAAATGGCAGTGGACCACATTCTTCCTATAGTGGACCCAGAGGTTGGGTTTGTTGATTATAATACATGGATTGAGCGATGCTTTGTAGAGGCTGATGGGTTTCAGGTGTTATGCAAAGACACGTGCCATAAAGAGAAGACAGACAGAGAAAAGGCCATAGCTAAAGAGAGAAGAAAAGTAAAATAGTTGTTGCAAAAAGATGGCATGTGATGTAGAATGTTCAAAAACATAAAGGAGGAAGGCAATGTTTTTTATAATTCTTTTAATAATGTGGGCGTTGAAATGCTATAGCACTGGTACATTAGCCGTATTAATAGCATCATATTTAATACTTGAATAAAGGAGGAAGGCAATGAGATATTTTTCAATTATAATGATAGGTCTTTTTATTGCATGGAATGTGTGGGATATTGGGTCTAATAGAAAAAACATACAAGAGAACTTTGTGTTCATATCAGACCTAACAGAATGTATGACAGAGCTAGACCGGAGGATGGACAGTATGGAAGACAGGCCAGAGATTAGCATTAGCTATGGCACTGTTATAACAACAGAAGATGAAATAATAATTCAGGAGGAGGAGAAGGATGGGGAATAAGTTAAACGAGATACAGCAGAAGATTAGTGTTCCAAAGAATCAGAGAAACACATTCGGTAATTACGACTACAGGAGCTGTGAGGATATACTAGCAGCAGTGAAGCCATTGCTTGGTGAGGCCACACTAATACTCACTGATGAGCTTGTCTGCATAGGGGAGCGTTACTACATTAAGTCCACTGCTACACTAAAGGACGGAGATGATGTCTGGTCGGTAAATGGGTTTGCCAGGGAGAGTGAAACAAAGAAGGGGATGGATGCTTCACAGATTACAGGTAGCACCTCTTCTTATTCACGCAAATATGCCCTTAATGGCCTGTTCCTGCTTGATGATGTTAAGGATGCAGACACAATGGACAACAGAGAACCTGCTGCTCCAGCTAAACCAACCGATTTCTAGGAGGAGAGATGACAGATGCAATAAATCCAGACCACTACACGCAACATCCTTCAGGTGTAGAGTGTATACAGATAACAGAACACATGTCCTTCACCCTTGGCAATGCTATGAAATACATCTGGAGGGCCGATTTAAAGAATGGCATTGAGGATTTGAAGAAGGCTATGTGGTATGTGCATAGGGAGATTGTAAGGAGGGAGGGAAAACATGAATGAATATGAGCATTTACCAGAACAACTAGAAGGGAAAACACTGTTCAACTTCCTTACATGCACACGCTCAGTGGACAACCTAAAGATTGTGGCTACATGGTGTGAGCATTTTGAGGAGAAGGGTGTTCCTTTTATATTGACACAGCTTCCTACTAAGATGGTGTTGTGGAAGGAGCTGGTGGTTGGAGGTGGCGATGGGCCAGAAGATGAGCCTTTTAAGAAAGGGCAAATGCAGATAAGGGAGGTGTAATGGCAGACATGATAGACCACCTCACTGTCCCTATAGATCCAGCCAACGCTGTCATTGTAACTAGGGTGGAGAATGGGTTTCAGGTGACAAGGTTTGAGGAGTGGGACTACTACGAAGAGGGTGATGTTAAGGGTAGGATGAGGACGCTAGTCTTTAACTATCAGGAAGCATTTAATAATACAGAGAACTTCTTTAAATGCGTGGAAGACACATTGTGGACCACGCTAGAGGAGCTTGATGTGTATAACAGTAAGCATAATAGTCATAGGATTAATATATTGGTGGAGGACCAGAGAGATGAGGATTGAAACTGATTTACCAACAGATAACATGGTGATATTAGTTAAGGATGGCTCGGAGTATTACGATGAAGAGAAGGACAGCTTTGAAAAGGAAGAGGTGTTGTTTAAGCTGTGTAGGGAGGGGAAGATATTAATTGATGCCCCTTCTGAGCTTACAACGCTATCTATAGAGGACTTTGAGGAGGTGGTTCGTGTCTACACGAGCTATTTCGATAAGGAATAGAGTGTGGGTGTTCTTGAAGACTATTAAATACTGGCTTCAAGGGCAAGACTGGAAGGAGGCTAATGAATATGCTAAGTCATTAGTTGTTGGATGGAAAACCTATAACTAGAAGGAGAAATAATATGTCAAATACAACAGTGAGAACAGGTGGGCCAGGGCTTCTAACATTATTAACAGTGTTATTTGTAGGACTCAAACTAGGGGGTGTCATAACTTGGAGTTGGTGGTGGGTGTTATCTCCAACATTAATTCCTTTAGGATTGACATTGTGTGTTTTGATTGTGGCCTTATTTGTAGCCATAGGACTAGCATGTTTTGGCAAGTGATAACACCTGAACAGGTGGCGGCAATCATTTATTTAATACAAGGAGTGATTACATGAGAGGCAAGCGTGTTAAGTTTTTAAATGCTGTTAAATTGGCACCACACACTATTAGCGAGATGATGAGGATTTATGGCGATAGATATGTGCAGCTACCAAGACCAGCTTCCAATCCATTTATGCTAATCAACCAACCAAACGCTAGGTTTAGAATGCTGAAGAAAGCCTGGACTAACCAGGAGATGAGGAGGGTGGCATGAAGAGAATATTAGTGATGACGGACACACATTGTGGCCATAGGTCTGGCCTTACACCTCCAGAATATAACGGCTTCATAGGACGCAACCCGTGGGCAGATATGCGTTCAGTGCATTGGAAGTGGTTCAAGGAGACAGTGGAGAAGTATAAACCCATAGACATACTCTTCAACCTAGGAGACAATATTGATGGGTCAGGGCATAGGAGCGGTGCTTCTGAGCTTATAGCTGTAGACCCACAGGATCAGGTGGAGATGGCCGAAGAATGTATTAAACCTATAGAAGCAGGTAAAATATTCATGGTGAGGGGCACTCCCTACCACTCTGGTGCCAACACTGATTATGAGGACATTCTCGCTGATAAAATAGGAGCCTGTTCCATAGAAGATCAGAGCTGGATTGATGTTGAGCTACCAGATGGATGTATAACATTTGACCTGAAGCATAAGGTGGGTGGTTCATCAATCCCTCATGGCAAAGGCAACTCCATTGCAAAGGAAAGGTTGTGGAATCTGATACATAATGATGACCACACAGCACAGCCAAAGGCAGATGTCTTTCTAAGGGGCCATGTTCATTACTACTACCATGTAGAGGACACGACATACCATGCCTTCACTTGTCCTTCATTGCAGGGGCTTGGTAGTAAGTATGGCAGTAGGCAATGCTCAGGTATTGTTCATTTTGGATTCCTAATCATTGACCTGCATAGTAGGGATGAGTGGCTGAAGAGTCCTAGTATTACAAAGGAGTTATATTTTGGTGAGTTTCAACAGGCTAAAGCGATAAAGGCTTAGACAAGTAGGCACAAGGAAATTAAATATTAACTTTTAATGGAGATGAGAGACGAAAACGTTAATTAAAACAGGTTTTATTATATTTGTTATTTTCATGTCATTTATGTTCACTTGCTCAATAGGGTCAAAAAAGAACCTCGATTATGTAAAAGATAGAGCCGAAGATCGTTGGTCAGATCTAGGATTCAATGTGGTTGGCTATGATGGATATCAATGGGGGTATACTTGGTGGCTGTCCCCATCTCATGGAGGAGCTAAAGTGTGGTATATCCTTGAAAAAAGCAATGGTAATGGAATAACTTATAGTGGATATTTGAGCCGTTGGGGTGACGAGATACATATGTATAATCTGAACGCTGTAGACGCAATTAAACCATAACAGATAAGTCCACCCTGGACGCCTCTCATGGAAGCGCACTATTCGGGGTGGCACCTAAAGGAGAACCATGAAAACAGACCTGCTAGATATACGGAATTGTGACTGCATGGATCTGATGGCAGAGTATGAGGATGGGCATTTTGATTTGGCGATTGTGGACCCGCCATATGGGATCGGAAGGTTCTCGACTAGGGTTGAGTGTAAAGATAGAATCTTGGATTCTAAAATAAATAAATGGGATAAAAAGCCTAATGACAAATATTTCAAGGATCTTTTTAGGGTTTCAAAAAATCAAATCATATGGGGTGCAAACAATTTCACGCTACCACCAACAGAGTATTTTTGTATCTGGAACAAAAAACAGACGGTTGACAATTTTGCATCGGCTGAATATGCGTGGGTGTCTATGGGCCTCAAAAAACCAGCAAAGATATTTGAATACTCTATACATAAAACAATGCAAGATAGAAAAAAATCTGGTGGGAAGATACACCCAACACAAAAACCAGTAGCTCTGTATAGATGGCTCCTAAAAAAATACGCCAAAGAGGGTGAAAAGATCCTTGACACACATATGGGTAGTGGATCAATAGCAATAGCATGCCATTACATGGGTTTTAATTTAACGGCCTGTGAGCTAGATCCTGATTATTATCAGGCGGCATGTGAACGGATAGACATAGAGACAAGACAGATATCATTATTTTAGATAAGCCACCCCTTGCAAGGGGATATAAGGCCCGCATGAGCCAGCCTGGTCAAATCATGCGTAGCTTGCCTGCCATGTGTAGGTGGAGTAACGAAGTCACTTTGGGTGGCTTCAGCAAACAGGCTGTGTGTCCGAATTGATTAAGGAAGGTAGCGAAAGCTGGAGGTCTACGATAAGGTGAAGCCTCATATGCAGGGTTCGAGTCCCTGCCACAGCCAATAAATAATAAAGGAGAATAGATATGAAGAAGAAGGTGAAAATAACTATAGAACTGGAGGACTGACATGCAGGAGGAAAGGAGGTATGTAATACCGACGTCCGACGATCCAGACACCAAGCAAGGAAAATGGTGCACCAACTGTCAGAGGTACCACCCAGTAGATGAGTTTGGAGTTAACAGGACAAGACCGGATGGCCTACAAGGCGCTTGTAAGAAGAGTAGGGTTGGAGAGAGGCAAGCTTACATGAAGAAGAATAAGGAGAAATGGGGTGATAAGCATCCCCAAAAGGAGAAGACATGAAACTAGAAAAAGGTGTTACAATAAGTGATGTGGAGTTTAAGCTGGTGCAGGAACCTGATTGCAATCAGAGGCCAGGCAGCGACTATCAAGAGCTTACAGTGAAGCTGGTTAATAATGGTGTAGCCTTCTTCCCTGTTCTTGAGAGTGACAGGTGGGCCTTTGATGAAACAGACTGCTTCCAGTTTATAGGTGAACTGGCAGATATGTTTAATAAGATTAATGATGAGGCCATGAAGAGTGACGAAGATGAGCCAACCTAAGACATGCCCTATATGCTTTAGATGGAGAACTGAGGTGCCTAAGATGGATCCACAGCTACTAGAGATGGGGAAGTGTTCTGGATGTTGTGATACAATGTGTTATAGCTGTTGGCAAACTCACCAAGGCCCATGCACCAATTACGCTAACATTGGGAAGCCTGTTAAGGACAGGTTTATAAAGGAGGAGGTATGACAGCAGATGTTATACAACTAAAGGAATGGGTGGTGTGTAGCGATTGCCGGTGGTTTATGTCCGAGTCTGGACCAAAGGAGTTTGACAGGTGCCAACACCCAGACAACATTGAAAAGAAAGAGGGCTTCAACTACAAGACCGGACCATACACACTAACACATAACAAGAAACACCCTGCTGCACTAAACAGCAATGGCAAGTGTAAATGGTGGGATGGTTAGATAAAGTGCTTGACTAGAAAGAAGAAGTGTGGTAGTATTGTTAATGTAAATTAGACATGCACCCACCCTTGTGAAGCGAGTTCTCCTTTCTCAAGTAGCGGGGACGGGCAGGGAAG
>Ga0233415_10000419_pt1 | contig 20479 bp, 38 predicted proteins | sample Na_anoxic_12_MG_FD_188631 | JGI IMG/M metagenome (GOLD analysis project Ga0233415, IMG submission 188631) | Seawater microbial communities from Saanich Inlet, British Columbia, Canada - Na_anoxic_12_MG | ecosystem: Environmental > Aquatic > Marine > Inlet | place: Canada: British Columbia... | reverse complement strand
AAGATTAACCCCTTTAGTGGGTTTGCAACTCCATTAGTCTCTCCTGGTCTTGGTGGTTTGGGTGGGGGTCTTGGTGGTGGATTTGGTTTGCCACCTATTAAATTCCCTTCTGGATCAATAGGAAAGAAAGGCCCTTCTAGAAAGATGACTGGAATGGGTGATGCATGGGTTGGTTCTTCTTATGCGGCTAAAGTTTTTGATATTAGGGGTAAAGAAGGCAAGGGGTCTATGGGTGGAATGTTTACAGGTTTAGAAATTAAACCATTAACTCTTAAAGGTGAGGCTAGAGTTAGAAAAAAAGGAACTAAAAAGAAGAAAAAGAGGTAATTCTAACGTAAGTATATAAAGAACTTTTCTTTAGACTTATTACACACCCAATGGGACAAGAACAAGAACAAGAGTATCAAGAAGTTGCACCAGCTATGCAATATCAAATGCCTTCTGATAAGGCTGACCTTCTAGAAAAAATTAAACCAGACTTAATTGTAGAAGTTATTAGAAATAAGTTGATGGGGCGAAGAGAAGACCCAACAACTGGTGCATGGGTTGATGTTCCAGCGCTAAAAGATAATGCAATTACTGAACTTGGTGCATGGGAAATAACAAACCTTATACTTTCCGTCGCTAATCCAAACGTTTCTATTTCTAAACTAAAAGATCAGGAGATTAGAAAAAGAGCATACTCCATTATGTGTACTGCAATTAGAATGTGTCTAGCAAACTGGAGGGGTTATGGTATAACCAATAGAGCACAAATTACTTATATTGCAGATATTGTATTTAGTGTAGTGTTTATTACAATGAAACAGGCAGATGCTGAAGGTGTTAGAAGAATGATTATAGGAATTAGAAGCGAGAGCTATCATCACTCAGATGCTGACGATAAAAAAAGGGGACTGTTTAGAAGAAGATGATATTACACATCAAGTATAAAGGGGGTTTGAAATAAGAATGGGTTTTAATTTAGGTGGAATGGGCGGAGCAATTGTTTCGTGGGGTTCTTCTATGTTATTTTGGGTAATCGTTGCGGTCATTATCTTTGGTGTATTTATTGGATTTTTATATATTAAAAAACAATTCTCTTATAAGTTCCCAGTTTGTGAAGTAATTGGAGTTGGTGAGGGGAAGGTAATGCTTGAAAAATCTAAGGCTGGTTGGTTTAAGAAGAAGAAGTTCTTCTTTGGATTAATAGAAACAGGTGGGGAGCAAGAGATGCGTGTTAAGCGCGGAGGAAGAAAAGTACAACAAGTATCATCTATGGACTACCATGACATAAATGGAAAGCGTGGGTTAATTGTCAAGAGAAAGGACGATGATCCAGAAGTGTTGGTTCCATTATCAAAATTTGAAATATCAAACGAAAAACTATTATGTGAAATTGCGCCAGCAGATTATAGGGACGCTGCTATTGATATTTTAGATGAGAAGCGTAAAGAAACTTTAACATGGTGGGACGAAAACAAGTCTACGCTATTATTGGCTGGAGTAATTATCTTCGCATTAATATCTTTGATAATCATCTTTAATTTTGCTAAAGGTGAGAGTGCTGCATGGAGAGATGCAATGACTAAGGTGAATAGTTTACCTGCTAGTGGGAGTGCTCCATAATGAAATTTATTTATTTATTTTTATTTTTATTCTTGTTTAGTTTTGTTTCGGCAGAACTAAACATCGGTTACGATGTAGACGTGGATGTGAACAATGTTATATTAGATGTTCCAGAAACTCCAATTAATTATTCTTTAGTCAATGTAAACAACTCACAATACTTACAAGGCTACACCCCCTCGACGCTTTATACTTATTATAAGTCTCTTTTTGATGATATTTATTGTGAATTAACTGGGTGTACAATGGAAGGTGATATTGATATGGATGATCATGACATAACTAACGCAGACAACTTTAACATGACCGGGGTATTCAGACAAGGTGTAGATGGTAATATGTTTGTCTATGATACTGGTGATGAGATACATCATGTAAATGCAGACCTAGAAAAGTTTGATGAATTAAGAGTTAATACTTTCTCAACAAATTTAAACCTTACAACTTTTTATAACTCTACTGGATATTATATTAATATATCAGCAAAAGATGGCGGAAAGATTTCTTTCATAACAGCAGTTGGTCCAGATGCAATAAGTGAAACTTTTGATGAAACTAATTATGTATTAGAATTAACAGCAGGAACAAATGAAACTCCATTGTTAAATAGAATTTATGCTTACATATCTGGGGGAGAACCAGTCTGGGGAGTTTCCATAAGCGGACCAACAATTAAACACGCTATGGCTGCGAGAATATTACTTGGTGCTGATGATAATGTTCCCTATGCAGCATCACTACAAGAAGACGGACAAGAAGGATTTCTAAAAAGAGTTCAAAGAAGATTTAGAAAAGAGGGATTATTGTATGAAAGTGGATTTGATTACATAGCAACAGCAACTGATTTAAATATAGGAAATGGTAGTTATATTAATGGAATTTATGATAGCCTTAACACAGGAGAGATAAATATATCAGAGGGATTTTATATAGTTCATACAAATGGAAGCTATCAGTGGTATAATGGATTTGATGAAATAACCGAGTATTCTGATGGAACTTCTATTGGAGTTAATAAATACTTTAATATTATATTTGGAGTAACTCCTTATAATGGTGCTACAAATATTTATGGAGTTGTTCAATCGGAACCAAACACAGAATATACATCTGTAGCTTTAGCCTATGCAGATTCAGATAATACAGTTAAGGTTTATCCATCAGAAGAATTTCTTAAAACATTCTTTCTGCCAACAGTAAGAATTGTAATAAAAAGAGGTTCTACTGCTCAGATATTACCCAACGGATATTATGCAGAAGATTATAGAGGTGGAGTTGCTGGTGGTGTTTCAAGTGGTGGAGGATTAAGTGAAACAGATCCTATTTGGACAGCAGATAAACCTGATTATTTTAGAGTAGATGGCACTTCGACAATGCAAGGAAATGCGAACTTTGGTGGATATAATATTACTAATGTTGGAACTTTGTTTACTAATAATATTGGTACAGTTAGTTTAGATGAAGTTCGTTTTGAAGACCATATATCTTTACGAGGTAATGAATTAAGAGAAGTTTCATCTATTAATGGCGGAGGTTCAACTATCGACATTGAAGATGTTTTTGATATGTCTGGTAATGACATATTAGATGCTGGTAGTATTCATGCTACTGATTATAATATTGCTTCGGGTGCTAAATCCTTCAAAATAAATTATGTTGTAGATTCCACATTCGCTACAGCATTTAAGATAGATGGTGAACCAGCAGACACAGAAGACACTTCAATGATACTAGCACTAGGTGCAGAAGACTTCATAGTAATGGGCCCTGGTGCTAATGGGCAGCCATCTAGTGGGCTTCCTACTGGACGCTTTGATGATATGAGAATTGGTGCAGAGGGAGAAATATATTTAGATGGAAGTGATAGAACTGTTAGTGTAAGTAGGGATTCTTATTTTGCAGGTAATCTAGAAGTAACTGGTAATATTGTTGCTAATAATTTTCAAAGTGGAAATTCTTTAGCATTGTATGGACAGAGTGAAGCAGAGTTTCAAGTTACTCTTTATTATAAAGACGTAGTCCAAGATGGAGGAACATCTTATGTATTAAGATTATCTGGCGCATATGATAATGATACTAATGCCGATTATGATGTAGAAATAGATGGTTATAGTGCAAATGTTTGGACATTTAAATGGAGAAGAAATGGTGGGACGTGGACAACAGGAGTTCCAGTAACTGGATTTTTTAGTTTATTAGAGAATGGAATAAAAGTTTCTTTCTTAGGAAATGCTTCAACAGTTCCAACAATTGGTGACGCTTATAGCTTTACTGCTGTTGCTGAACCAGTATCTTCTTTGTTGGTTGATACCGTAAATGATTTAACTTCTGTTGGCGGAAGACTTTTAGTTAAGCGAGGTACTCCTACGGATATTGTAGCAAGTGGAACAATAAAATTAGCAACCCCATGGATAGCACCAAATGAAGACTTGGTTCCAACACCAGTTCCAGAGGGATTAATCGAAGCTGATGGATGGACATTGACTTTTACAAATGGAACATTAAGCGGAAATACATATAATATAACAAATACTTTAAGAGTTGGTTCAGAATCATCTATCGGTATAACAATAACGTCTGGATGGGCGATTGGAGATTCTTTTATCATAAACGGACAAACTCCAAATCTTGCAATTTTAGATGTTGATGGAACATTAACAGTAGATGATATTTCTACATTTAATGGACAATTAATAGTTAATGATTCATTAAAATTAGCTTATGAAATTGAACCCTTATCAGTTGGACAGGGATTAAAATTTAATAACGACTTTCAAGAAGTAGATTTTAATTTTAATGATTTAATAGATATAGATGATATTTTTTCAGAAAGTATAGATTTGGAAAAATCATCTATTGCGGTTGGCTCTCTCGAAAAAGATGTGGCATTATCGATAAACAATGGTTTGGGAGGAACTATAACTGATAAATATCTTATTGAAGCAAATACAAGTGGAAACACAAATGTTGTTAATTTGTATGGAATGAGGTTGCTTGATACCTTAACGTACGCTACAAATAATTATGGAATAACTTTAGAATCGGACCATGCAGGATGGGGTGCTGTTTGGTGGGGTGCAGCAAACGACATGAAACAATGGTTTGACGGAACAGATGGAAACATAGATGTAACATTAACCTCTCCGAGTTCAGAACTTAATATTATTGGTAATATTAATAATACAAATTACAATATGACTTCTAAATATTATTATGGTGATGGTTCTTTATTGACTGGAATCTCAGGTGGAATTTGGACTGATGTTTCTGGTGTTGCTACTTATAATGGAAATGTTAATGCAACTGGAGATATGATAATTGGGAATAATATTAATGTCGAAGAAAATATAACAGCTTCTAAATTATTCACTTCCGAAATTTTTACTGGGACAGGAACTGATGCTTCCATTGGAACAACTATTAAGGATGGTATTCGTTTTGAAGCTCTAGCAGGAGGAGCTGTTAGGAATATTAGAGTTGTTTCTAACGGATTAACTGTGCAGGATTGGAATTATGTAAACTTTGGAACTCCTTCAGTACAAACAAATCTTCCAGGTAATCAGAACATTGCTGGATGGAGTAATGTTGAAGGGGTAATTAATGCGAATGGTGGTATCTCTTTGGATGATAACGATGAATTTAATATTGGAACAGGTAATGATGTTACATTTGATTTTAATAGTGCTGATTTAATTTTAGCCTCTACTGGTGCAACCGCAAATGATGAATTTCTTATTAATAATTTTGATACTGTTTCTATTAGTGGTAATTCTGATATTGGCGGTAAATTAAATGTGTCTGAAAGCATTGAATATAATGGTACGTTAATAACGCATTCCCCCTTTGTCACTTGTGGTGCTGAAGAAAATAAATGTTTCTTCGCCGATTTTTCAACTGAAACAACTGGATGGTGTAGAAAAAGTGGGAGAGGTGTTTGGTCTTGTGATAGTGATAATATTGAAGTTTTAAAGAAACTTGAAGTTGAAGTTTCTAGAGAAACAAGTAAAAATGTTTGTAAAGAAAATAATTATTCTTGGTCTCGTGAAGGTTGTTATGAAATAGTTAAGGTTAGTAAAACAAGGTCCCAAGTTGCAGAACAATACAACGAATCTATTTATGAGCAAGTTAATTCTACTCGTCGTGTTCTTGACGATAATTTGAATGTAGTTGTTGAAACATATGGTAAAGATGTTTTAGTTGATACAATTCAAAAATACAGATTAAAGAAAGATTGTGGATGGAATGAAAAAGATGAGTATTATTGCATGGAGCGTGTTTTACGATGAAGAAATTAATGATTATAATACTTGGTTTATTATTATTTAGTGTTGTTGCTGCTGTATCTATAAATCAAGTATTGACTCAAACTCAAATTAATGGAATAGATGTTTCTAGTTTTGATTTACAGGTTGGATTTGTTAGAGATGGAAATAACAAGATTGTAGTAGCTTGTGAAAATAAGATATGTTCTGTTGATTCCACAATGCTAAGTGTTGATAAAGAAATGTTAGTAAGGGAGATTTTAAATAATGAAACTAAGAAATTAGTTAATGAAAGTTACTGGTCTGGCGATTATGTCGTTGTTAATAGAGTTAAAGAAATTAAGTTTAGAAAACAACCGTGGGTAAATATGCGAGATGAAACAAATGCGCCTTACACTAGTCAACAACTTGCTAAATGGATAAAAGCTCGAAGAGGAAAATTTGTTTCAGAAGAAAGGAAATACTTAGAAGGGATACAAACTAGCGAAGATATAGATTTAAGTGATGTACTTGATAACTTAGAATAAAGTTCGCATAAGCTGAAGATGACGTAACTATTTAATGGTACGAAAATTACTTAAAGGGTAATGATTTAATACAATTACTCCTTCGGGAGATTAGCTAGATAAAATGAGTGAGATAATAAAACATAGAGTGAGTGAAAGTGTCGGCAAAGAGTCGAAGATATTTCTACATAATGGTTATAGATATGCTGGTAAGATTACAAACTTCGATGAGAAGTATGTTGAGCTTATAGATTATAGATCTGGCTCATATAAGATTATTGAATTCTGTGATATTAAAGATATAGAGGTTAAGAGATGAGTGCTGTGACTGTTCCTACTAAAGATGTTTCTCATGGTGTTGAGGTTAAGGATTGTTTTAGGAGAGAGTTAGGATACAAATTAAGTTTGGAAGATATGAATGCAGATTATATAAAGAGGAGTTTAGGAGTCGATGGTTGTTGATAAAGCTCTACAAGAATCCTTTGATAGGATTAAGGATGGAGGCAAAAGATATACTGAAGAAGATTATAAACAAAAGAGAGCAGAGCATAAGGCAGAGGTTGAAGAAAAGGAACTCATACAACTTAGGAGTGAATGTTGGCAATTTATAGCTACACGTCAGGAAGAACACGCTACAGAGAATATAGTTGGAATGGTTGAGGATATGGATTTTATTTATACGACTAGGGATGATATTAAATCAGAGATTTGGATTTATGATAACGGAATATATAAACCAAATGGAGAAAGTTATATTAAGGAATTTGTTAGGAAGGTTTTATTGCATGCATACACACCACAGAGGGCCAACAAAGTTATAGCAAAGATTGAGGCAGACACAATGATTGATGCGGATAAATTCTTTAATGTTAATTATGTAGATGAGGTTCCAATACTAAATGGGATTCTTAATATTAAAACCAGAGAAGTTACCTCATTTGATCCAGAGAAAATATTTTTCAATAAACTTCCACTAACTTATGATAAGGATGCTACCTGTGAAGTTATCGAAAAATTTTTTAGTGATGTTTTGAAAGAATCTGATGATGTTGCTGTTGCCTTTGAGTTATTCGGTTATTGTTTATTAAAGGATCATCCGATAGAGAAAGCGTTTATGTTTGTTGGTAATGGTAGGAATGGAAAGGGTAAGTTTATATCTTTGTTGAAAACATTCTTAGGAGCAGAGAATTGTTGTAGTGTTCCATTAAATCAACTAAGAAGTGATAGTACAAGTGTCTGTGAATTGTTTGGGAAGATGGCAAATCTAGCTGGTGATCTAAACAACACAGCATTAAAGGAGACTGGATTATTTAAGGAAATAACTGGGAGGGATATGGTTGGGGCCAAGAGAAAATATCTTAGGGACCTATTCTTTACAAATCACTCCAAACAAATCTTTGCCTGCAATGAATTACCAAGAGTTTATGATTTCTCGGAAGGCTTCTGGAGTAGATGGGTATTGTTGGAATTTCCAAATAGATTTATTGAACAAAAGGAATATGATTTATTGGGTGAGGATAAAGGAAATTCAAAAGTTAGAGATACAGAAATAATTGATAAATTAACCGAAGCTTCTGAGATGTCTGGATTATTAAATGTCGCACTAGATGGTTTAGATAGAGTTAGGAAGCAAAAAGATATTAGTAGTTCAAAGGGTACAAATGAAACAAAGAACTTTTGGATTAGAAATTCTGATTCATTTAGTGCATTTTGTTTGGATATGTTAGAAGATAATTATGAGGGATTTGTTTCTAGGAAGAAATTAAGATCTGAATTTATGAAATATTGCAAGCTACATCACATCAAAGGAGCATCAGATAAAGGTATGAAAGTGGTTTTGGAGGATATGTTTGGAGCAATTGAGGGTAGGAAATGGGATGGGACAACACAGGAATATGTGTGGGAAGGTATCAGCTTTAAGAAATTAGTTGGATTAGTGAGGAATTCCCAAAACCCTAGGAAATGTAAATTACAGGACTTTCCAGAAAAGCTCACTAATCCAACTAATTTACAAAAAACACTAAAAAATGATTAATCCTAAAGAATTAAAACCAATAGAAACTGTAATAGAATGCCCAGAGTGCAAAACAAAAATGGATGTGAAAAATATAAAGCGAGCAATTAAACACAGATTGGATCAAGAACTCGATTACATCTTAGATAGAATATGAAAAACAACTGCCCCTTCCTACAAGATAATAGAGAATGTACATATAAAAGGCATGGATATAAGTCTAAGAAATTACCTATTTGTATCTATGGAGAATGTAAGAAATGTATCCTATGGCGTAAATCCTTGTCTGAAGCAATAAACTTTGACTACAAAGGCTCTCAGAGGGATTCTGGGCTATATGAGGATGAGGATGACATTAAGAAAAGCTAACTGTTGCATATGTGGTGAACCATGTACTGGCAAGATGAAGATTAGAGCTAGAAAGAATAAAGACTATATTTTCTGCACATTCCATTTTAATTATTACTTAAACAAAACAATGAAGGAAATAAGGGAAAGTATCAAACTAAACAAATATTCATTAAACAGAAACATTTAAATAGTTAATGATTCTATTAATAACATGATTAACGAAATAACAAAAAACGCTGAAGTGATCACGAAGGCTTTATTTCCTGATGAGAGTATGAGTATTTCTGACATGGAAAGAGATTTGCCACTATCAAGGGGTCAGATAAGAATTGCAGTAGCATACTTATTGGGATCTAAGCTTGTTGGAGAAACTAAATACGGAATGGCCAAGGTCTATTACATCGCATGAGAAAAGAAGTAGACTTTGGTTTTGGCGTATCAATTGAAACAATAGAAAGTGATTCAGCTAAGATTCACAATCTAAAATCGGATAAAGAAAATGTATTAAAGTCTGGAGATTTCAGATGTGCAAGTTGTTTAGATAGATTTGATAAAAATATTAAATGTCCACATTGCAACAGTGGAAAGATGGAATGTTTAAATCTAAATAATGAAGGAGGTAAATAAAATGGACGAAAAAAATAATGAAGAGTCCCCAAGCGTGTTAACCAAAAAAGTTGGAAATATCGAGCCAGAGAGTAAGAAGCTTGTACCAGCACAGGTAACTATTGTGGGAATCAGAGAAGAAACAGAGAAGCCAGATGGAAGTAAATACAAACTACCACTTATTAAGTTTCTTTGTAAACACCCAGATAAACCAGAACCAATTCAGATTTCAAAGGTTAAGGTTCTGATTGGTGAGATTGATTCTGACGAAGGACAAAAAGCAGTAACTAAGACTGCATGGGGAGTCACAGATAAAGAAGGAAATATCCAGATGGGTTCTGCACTTGATGATGCTTTAAAGTTTTTTAAAGTTGACTGCTTAGCAGACATAGAGGCAAAGACATGTCACACAGTTGTAGAAAGTAAAGAAAGCTCATTCCTTTGTCTTAAACTTTTCACTTAATAACTAGGGAAAAAGAACTGATTTATTATTAGCTTAATCGCCTCGCATTGAAGGGGGCATTCATACTCTTTAAAGAGAGTTAACTAGGGCGTCCTTTGGTGTAGGGGTTAATATCCCCACGTCCTTTCATAATCATTCGAGGTCTGAAGTCTGATAAGGTCACTTCCTCAGTGATTGCACACAGAGACAGACTAGCCAAAGGTAATAGCTTGGTGATTGGGTCTTTCGGGTTCGAATCCTGCCGTGTGCATTGGGGAATAGGCAGAGGAGACTGGGTCAAGCGGTTCGATTCCGCACCTCTGCTGAATACCCACATCATAATCAGCGAGGTAAAGATGTTGTTCGGGCCAAACCCGATGCCTCATTGATAGAATGTGGGGATAAAATGGCGCATACCTAACCCCACACTTAAAATCACAAACAAAAACAAAATGGATATACACCAATACAACAAAGAAGCGGATGACATAGATGAGATACAAGCAGAAGATCGTCAAGAAAGAATGGCCAAAGAAAAGGCTAAACGAAGTCATATTAATTACCTTCTTAATAAAGAGAAGACTGCTAATGCAGAGATTGCGTCGCAGGAGGAACAATGAATTTAAAAGAAATTATAGATGATGTATTAATATCATATAAAAATAAAGATATAGATTTAGAACAAGCAAGAGACATTATACTAATGGAAGTCGGTGCGTACATTCATGGGAAGGTGAAAGCATGAAGCCTAAATTCTATAAGTGTGAAATATGTGGAGAGAAAGTGTTTAAAGAATATTGGGATGGAACAATAAGAATTTCTGAAGAATTTCAATGTATGGATGGATTACAGATAGGACCACACAGATGTTTTCTTGTCCATGGGAAGGTGAAAGTATGAATAATGAACAACTAAAAGAATTAGAATCTAAAATAGTGGACTTAATAGATCAAAACAATCCAAGACCAGATATGTTGGAAGCAATAGATGTACTAAATAACATAAAGAATGCATTCCATAAATATCTTGATGATAATTTAAGTTCATTTAGAAAAAGTTCGCCTAATACAAGGAGTGGGAAACAATGAATATTCAACGGTGTTATTTGGCTGGGCAAAGAGGCAGGTTCTTTGAGAAACCTCTCCGTAAAAGGTTAGCATATGTTATCTCCCCAGCCGTTGAGAAGGAACAAGATGGATAAGATTTTATTAGGAGTATTAATTGGATTAAGTATGTTTGATATAGCAATGTTATCATTATTGATAGCTATTATATCTACTGCCCAACTTGATATAAATGAAACTAAAACACCTGATTTACACGTAAAATCGACTGCCCAAAATGAATAAACAAAATATAAAAAATATACTTGAAAAAGAAATACGAAGACATTACGACAAAGAACAAAGTTATAGACTTCTAAACAAAGGTTGCAAAGGACACAAATTAAAAATAACTAAACACCTGCACAAAAGACACCAAACAATTAAACTAGCAAAAAGTCTAGGATTTGGATATTGTGAATGTTGTGGTAATTTAAAATGAGTAACTGCAATTACTACTCAACCTCAACTGAAAAGATTGATTGGAGAATGCAACTACATTCGTGTAACGGATATTCATTATTGCAAATACTTAATCACCATCACTTAAAAAAGAAAGGTTTTAGATGTCAATGGGAAAATAAATCATCAGATTCATATAAAAAAGCTAAGGAGGCACTTAAAAGATTGCGGCAACGTAATTGATAGTTTTCACGAATAATGGAAAATAAAGAATACGAAATATGCAAACAAGCATGTGAGAACACTGGATGTTATTGCCCACCTTCACATGAGTTTCATTACAACAGAGCAAATACACCAGCGTATCTTAGAGCTTATTATTTTCTAAAGGGATGGATAGAACATCAGAAGGAGGATTCATATTCTGATTAACATGGGAACCAGAGAAGTATTAATAAAAGCAAGATGGAGAAGAGATAACTTAAAAGACATCAGAAAGGAGAGGGCAGAGAAAACTAAATTAGCAAGAAAGGCATTAAGGATTCTTGCATTCGCCTAAGCCTTAAAATGAATAAAATAATATTTTGGCTTTTCGTTCTTACAATATTTATTGGCATCCCATTAATATTGGAAATAGCGAATGGTTTCGCCTAGGCCTTAGATAACGTATGGGAAAATACACTTGTCAAAACTGTGGGTGTACCTCTGGTTACCACTGGGATGAAGGAGATAAATACGGAGCATGTAGAGTTATTGGCAAAAGATGGTGTAAAGAGTTTGTTTGGTCTGATCACGATTATAATCAATATCTAAAAGCACATGGATTCGCATAAGAACTAGATTCCGTAATAGTACTAAAAAGCAAACATTTAAATAGTACTAATACTTAATAAAACTATGAAAACAACAATCACAAAAGAAAGGGATCAACACCGAACAACAATCCCCAAAAAACTATTGGAAGAATCCAAGAATGGAAAAGGAGATATAGTAAATTGGGATATAAAGAAAGGAAAACTAAGTGCTAAAGTTATGACACATGAAGAATTTATGGAAGAAGTAGCAGAAGAATCTAGCTTACCTGCAAAGACCTGTAGAGCATTAGCACCAGAGTCTCAAGAAGACTTCGCAGTTTATACCACAAACGAAGGAGAGAAAGATGGAAATTGAAGAGATAAGAAAATTCAATAAATCATTATTGAATATGAGGTTAGGAGATATACTTTCAAAAGAACTACGTAGTGAAATAGTTAGAACTAAAACAATCATAGCAGATTTATTCTCTGTTCTTAGGAGTCCTAACGGATTTGGACAATTGAACAGATTGGCTGAAGAAAAATTAAAATCATTCGCACAAGAAAAGGAAGGTGGACAATGATATTATTCAACAAAGATTCTGCAATTAAAAAATTCTTAAATAAATTAACATGGAAAGATATAAGTATAATTTGCATATCTTTCATAGCTGGGATTGCTTGGCAAAACATGTGGACATGGATGGGTTCCTAGATAAGCAAAATGGAAAAATATAAACTATTAACAATAGGGAACGATATAGGTCACGAAATAAACGACGCATCTAAACAGGAAGGAGTAACCAATGAATAAATATTATAGAAAGTTAATTAACTTTTGTATTTACTGGACTTGTCCAATGTTCTATTTTAATAAACAATTCGCAAATGTAGCCAATGATGAATAAATTAGTAGGAATAATATTTGGCAATAGAGAATTAGTATTAACTGATTGGATAGGGTTAAGTTTATTTTGTATTTCAATAATAGGAACTGGAATGATTTGTATAAAGATAATATTAAACAACACAAAGGGAGAAAAACCAGAATGATAAACATCCCTGATTACATAGACTGTAAGAACAAAGAGATTGAAGTCTGTGATTATTTACTAACAGATGGTTGTCCAAGTACATGTGCCTATGCTTTGGATATAGGTGGAATAGGTGTTGGTGCATCGGACCAGGGAGTTGTAAATTTACTTAATAGGATAGTTGAAGAGGAGTTAATAGATTCACAAAAGAAGCCTATTGCACAACATTTAAATAGTTCTATGTGTAAGAAGTAGTATCAAAGTGGTGCAATAAGTGGTAAAACTAATAAAATTTATATCAACAGAGGAGTTTAGAAAGATTCTCAAGGCAGAAAAGAATAAGAAATATATGTTAGCTTATATTTTGGCATTCGGTTCTGGGCTAAGAATATCTGAAATTGCTGGATTGCGTGAGGAAATATGCCCAGAATGTAGAGGAGAGTTGAAAGATAATTTTATACTTAATGAAATCACTAAAAAGAAGATAAAGAAAAAAGAATGTTTGGGATGTGGTAAGTTTTGGGATTCTACTAAATGTAAGCGGTCTAAGGATGTATGGAAAATAAATCCATTGGAACCAGAACAGATAAATCTACAGACAAATCAAATCAAAGTTTTTGGTAAAGGCGGTAAAGAACGAATTACAGTTATTAATCCAGTATTCCCCATAAGACAACATATGTTGAAGATGTTACCACTTGGGATACCAAGGACAACACTACAAAGAAGGTTTAGAATATTAGCATTAAAAGTTCTTAAAAGAAAGTTAAATTTTCATGTATTAAGGCACGGTTTTGCTAATCATTTTTTAAATGAAAGAGATCCACCAATCCCAATGCCAATGGTTCAAGGATTTGGAGGATGGGCAAGATTAGATACTGTTGGTATTTATGCTAAGGCCAACCCACAGCAGGCTGTTAATAAGGTCTGGGAGGGATTCTAATGAAAAAAAAATATACAATAACAAGACCAATAACACATGAAGAATTTGATAAAAGTATTTTAATTTTACAAGATAATGCAAAACTTGCAGCTAAAGATATTTATAATTATGGAATATCTTTAACAGAAGTGTGTAGTAAATATAAAATAGAAAGAAGGACACTACAGAATCGTTTTAAAAAAGTTGGTTGGACATATATGTGTTTAAGAGAAGGTTTTGTTTCAAGGGAATTATCAAAGGGATTTACCATGAAGTCTATCAGGGAAAGACTTGGATTGTGTAATAATAATAGATTAAATAATTTAATGTGGGAAAAAATACGTGGAGATGTAAGACCAAGTATAAGATGGAAGATATTAAAAAGAGATAATTTTAGATGTGTATTGTGTGGTTCTGACGCTACAGATAGAAAATTACACATTGATCACATAATTCCAGTTAGTCAAGGTGGAGATAGTAAAATAAAAAATCTAAGAGTTCTATGTGAAACATGTAATATTGGGAGAAATACGGATTTAAAGCATAATAATGTAAATATTGCACAACTAAAGGAGAAAGATTCACACACAACTAAGTAAAATAGTTGTGCATAATGACCCTTTTGTGAAACGATGGATAATAATATAATGAGAGCTTGCGCATGTTTATTCTGGGCCATATCCTGGATATTTAATATTACACTTGTTCCATGGCTATCAAGAACTTTTGGCAATAGTGCATTCTATGCAATATTGATACTTATCCCATTAACAATTGCTGCAATGTTTTTTGTAAACAGTTTTGATATTGTGAAACTAAATAAAGGAGGAAAATTAAATGGTAAGAAATCCTAATGAATACGAAAATCCAGAGAGTGAAGAGGCAAAGAAGATACTAGAGAAGACAGCAAAGAAAGAAACTAATAATGTAAAACCAATGCTTCATATTGTAGATCAACTTCCAACACAGGAAGTTAGACATGTTGAAAAAGATGGGCAGACCCACGAGTTCATCACTATTCAAGAAGCAGTGACTACGCTTTGGAATGAAAGAAATAAAAAATAAAAATTTACTTATTTAGATAATTGATTTATTATCAAAGTTTGGTAGTTCACCACAGAAGTTTGTGTCTGTTGGAAGAACTACTTTACTTTCTTTTTCTTCGCTTGCATTAACAATTTCCTGGGCACTTGTTTCTCCAGTAACTTTATTCATTGGCTTATTACAATCCTTACAGACTTCGTCTCCATGAACAGTTTCTACATCAACAGATCTACCGCATCCGCTACATACTAATTTTGTCATATTTTCCTAACCTCCTTTTCAATCTTTGGTGTGTCTAAGACTTCGACCTTAACCCATTCGGCATTATACTCTTCCGAATCCTTAGGTATATTAACTGTCCTTTGTTTGTTTGTTTTGTTCCCACGAACCTTTGCTATTATCATAATAAGTTATATACATTATCCTATATAAAGGTTTGCATTACCCAGAAAAATTAATCTCAATACATTCGTTTTCCTCGCACCATATATCATTATTAATCTTTGGCTCACATATTTTTGATGTCAAATCTTGACAAGTCTTACAGGGATCATTGATTGCATTATAACTGTCTGCCATATTTAACATAATATTAACAGCATATAATCCAGCCAGAACAACCAATACAATAATCAATATAAAATGGCTAACCTTAATTGCTTTGCTTATATTCATATTAAATATTTTCTCCCTTCACACCGTTATTATTAATTGATGTTCCGCTTTCCTGTTTCCTATTATTGATTTCTCTAGTATAGTTGCGTATAGTTCTTTCATCAACCTCAAAGTAATCTGCTTGTTCTTTTTGTGTCATCTTTACTCCCTTCTCCATCCACTTCTCGATAATCTTCATAGCAAACTCTTTCTTTATCGTGCTTGGAGTTTTCTTTTCTTCTTCTTTATCCATACTCATTATTGCAATATCTTTCTTTCTATCATATTTAACTTCATCAAACACTTTAGGCAATGCTTCTGGGAACCTACCCCTAAAGTTACTAAACTTCCCATAGTTTCTTTGCTTACTTTTACGCCAATCATGATACAACTGCTCCTTTCTCTTCTTACCAAAGTATGCAAACCTACCGATCTCCAATTCATCCTTTGCATAAGCATGTATCAATCCAATACTCCGATCTATCACAAGGTACTCATTCAACTTAAAGAATTTAGGTATACAAATAACCCAAAAGTGTCTCCGCTTTCTAGCAACCATCAATAGCTTCAAGAACTTCTTCTGGTTCTTATTCCACCATTCATTTGCTAACCCACCAAGCGCACCCTCATCCCAAAGAATGATTTGCTCTTCAGTATGCATTGCAAACTCCAACAACCTATCTAAATCAAAGAACACATTAGCAAGAGTTAATGCCCTTCCAGTTTTAGAACTAACGTATGCACCAATATATGCCTCCAAGTTACTTTTACCATATCCCTCATCTCCATCTATTAGAACCAGGTTATCAAACTTCTTTTTTCCAGTCATACGATTAACCATTAAATCAAGCTTATCTTTTAGATATTTATCTATACTATCGTATGGAAATTCAACACTAACTGGATCTTCTCCAGTTGCCTCCTTATATGTTTTTAATATAGGGGCATCATTAATATCAAACTTCTTTGCACCAGAATCATAATCCATCGAATGTTTCCTTTGCACCGAACATCTTATACTTGTCCATTTTTTTGTTTAACCAAATGTTTATTTTTCTAAGGACTGGATAAAGTTCTGGGACCTCTTTTCTATTATGATACAGTCGTGGGTTACCTTCTATTATTTTATTCATATCAACTATCATGGCGATGTATTCTTTTTCATCAGTATCATCTAGTTTTGTAGAAACCTCAATGTATAATGAATCTAACAACTCAGTCCACATCTTATAATCACGATCCTTTCTTGCCAATAATATTCCAAGCCTAAGCTCTCCTAATTGTTTCGCATACTCTTGTCGTAGGTCATAGGTTAGTTGGTTTGCTTCATCTAATGCCATTGGAGTGTAATAATATTACAAATAGTTTATTTATATACTTGTGTTAGTTTCCGTAAGTATATAAATAAACTATTACTTGATTCATCATGAAGTTAGCAAACCATTTATCAGTTCTATTAATAGTGTCCCTCTTTTTTGCAGGAGTGTCCCTAGTCCAAGCAGAAACACATGAGCAATCAACTGATGTAGATTTAATAATTCCATGTGCATATTCAACTGGTGAGATTTGTTCTAATGCTGGGATATGTAATGTTTCGATACAACATAACAATGGTTCATACCTTGTAAACTTTCAACCAATGACAAACATGAACAATGGAGATTTCAAATATTCATTAAATATAAATGATACAGCATTATCTGGAGATTATAATGGGAAGGTTTATTGTATTGATGGAAGCTATAATGGCACAGGATTTTTTACATATTCCATAACAACTAACGGTAATGAAAAACCAACAGCTGGAGTAATTGTTTTATTCACAGTCATATTCTTAATAATTATAGGTGGATTGATTAGCTTATTAATGTATACTGTATTCCATATGATCCAGTGGGACTTCGATGCTAAAGATTTAATCTATAATGTATCACTATATCTTGTGACCTTTGCAACTTATATTTTATCTAAAGAATATCTAGGCAATGCATTCATAGATGATATTCTAGTATGGCTTATTGGAATCGGTGCGATAACAACAGTGTTCCTTCCAATCATAGCATTCATAATGACATTTATTAGAGGAGGGTTAGAATCTAACGAACCAAACAATGGCAACTACTAGACCAGTAAGAATGAAAACCCCACCAGAATTTAGGGATTGGGTGGAGAAAAGAAAACACAACATAGAAAGAGTTAGGGCAACAACTGGTGCAAAGTCAAACCTAACAATGATGGAGACAATGAGAATAATCGCAAGAACAGATGGCGTGGATTTACCAGAATTTATAATAAAGGAGTTAAAAAGAAAAAGATGAATAAACTAGGACAGGCAAACATCGTTGCATTTATCGCAGTAGTCGTAGGCATATTTATCCTAGCACCAATAATGTTAAAGATAGTTAATTCAACATTGGATCCATTAGAAGACACACTAAATAATACAAACGTAGAGGCAGGGAATAGGGTTGGATATATTCATGATGTATTTTTAAACTTCTGGGATTATACAATTGCAATAGCATTTTTAGTTAATGTTTTAATGATGTTAATATTTGCATTCCTTGTAGATAGCCATCCAATATTTTCAATATTGTATATGACCAGCTTAATATTTACATTTATGTTTAGTCATTATGTGGTAGTGCCAGTTACAACAATACTTGGTATGTCACAATTCCAAACAGAGGTTGGGCAATTACCAATAGTAAACTTCCTAGTATTGAGGTTTGATATAATACTACTGGGCCTTGCAATATTAACAGGTATAATTATGTATAGTAAGTTTAAGGGTGGCGGTGGTGGCATTACACGATGAAGAAAGTATTTCTATTTATATTTCTGGGTATATTTATGATTAGTTTCACCAGTGCGTTTAATTGGAGTGATGGTATCAATGCATATTATGAATTAGATGAAACTACTGGAGATGTAATTGACGCTACTAGATTAAATGATGGTACAAATAGTGGAAGTACAAGGGGGGTTAATGGTAAACTCCCAACAATAAACCCTAAAGCATTTTCCTTTGATGGTACAAATGACAATATAGAAACAACTTGCACAGACTGGGGAAGTGAGGTAAGTATTTCAATGTGGGTAAATTTTAATTCAACTACAGATTCAAAAAGGATTATCTCGAAAGGTTCAGTATTCAATATTTATCCTCAAAATAATCATATTGCTGGAGACATTGCTGGAGCTGGTGGTGGTGGTTATTCTGTGGTTGAAGGGACTACTGTTATTAATATTAATACATGGTATCATGTAGTCGCGACATTCTCTGAGGATACATTTAAAATTTATTTAAATGGGACACTAGAAGATACCGATACCGATACCTTGGCATTAACAGCAAACACAGATGAATGGATTATTGGGGCGAATATTGGGGTTACCCAATATCATGAAGGGTATATTGATGAAGTTGGGATATGGGATAGAGAATTAACACCAACTGACGTATCTGAACTTTATAATTCTTTTAGCGGATTGCCATATCTTGGCTCAAATTTAATCGTTGATTTGTATTTCCCACCAGAAGACGTTTTATTATCTGATCAGGGGTTATCATTCATTGCGAATTATACTGTGAATGGTCTTAATTTAACAAATGCAACATATTATGTGTGGAAGAATAATGGGGTAACTTACGATGTTTTTAATATAACAACAAACACAACATTTACCGCAAACTCCACATCACAATATATTAACAATTTTACATTAGGTGAATATAAGTGGAATGTATTTGCATGTGCAGAAACAATTGGTTCTGATATTTGTGAATGGTCTATTCAAAATTATACCTTTGAAATTGGAGCAAATATAAATTCAGAAACATATAATTCAGAAACATATGAAACTACAGACGAAACATATGAAATAAACATAACACTTTTAGCTGGTGTAATTCTATATGAGGCCATTTTAAATTATGATGGTGTTGAATATATAGGATCCTTTACTAATATTGGAAATAATTCATATTATCTAACTAGGACTATAAACGTACCAAATGTAGAAGTAGATTCTAATTTAGAATTTTATTGGACATTCCGATATGACGCTGGCGGTTCTGTAACACAAAATTCCACAACACACAACCAATCAGTTTTAAATCTTCCATTAATCGTAATTACAGATGGAAGCTGTGGAGTTGGCATGGTATCTTCAATGTATTATAACTTTACTAACTCCGAAAACCTAACAGCTATTAATTCAGACATCGCATATAATTTTCAATTTGGTATAACCAATTTATCAACAATGGTAGTTAGTGGTAGCTTTTCCAATAAATCATCGTTTAGAATATGCATTAATTCCACAATTGATAATTATAGGCTTGGGTATGGTGAAATTGAATATTCACTAGATTCATATACTACACGAAGATATTACATGTATGAAGAACAGTTATTATCCAATACCATACAATCAAATCATACATTATCATTGTTGCCAAGTGTTGATTCGACATCATTTATATTTGAATTTAAAAATACTTTTCTAAATCCATATACTGATAAATTAGTTATGTTGTTGAGATGGTATCCATCAATTGATGAATATAAGATTGTTGAAATGGGGAAAACCGATGATGACGGTAAAACTGTTATGAAGGTACACACTGAAGATGTAGATTATAGGGTTGGTCTTTATTATTTAAATGGGTCTTTAATTAAATTAGCAGAGCCAGTAAGAATGGCGTGTCTTGTGGACCCATGCACATATACA
>Ga0233415_10000417_pt1 | contig 20492 bp, 36 predicted proteins | sample Na_anoxic_12_MG_FD_188631 | JGI IMG/M metagenome (GOLD analysis project Ga0233415, IMG submission 188631) | Seawater microbial communities from Saanich Inlet, British Columbia, Canada - Na_anoxic_12_MG | ecosystem: Environmental > Aquatic > Marine > Inlet | place: Canada: British Columbia... | reverse complement strand
AGCACCCTTTAACATCACGACAACCGAACCCTCTGAAGTCGCATCGACGACCACATCAGGCAATCCGACTTGATAGATCCCCGGTAAATTCGTAGCGTCTACCTCAACGAATCCAGCCGATACCCAGGTGCCAGCAGTCATTGTCACGAGGGTTAGAGCGGTTGCTGTTGCGTCACCCTCTGCGATCCAATAGCCCGTGAGCGATGCGGAATTGAACACCAGCCCAGCTAGACCGGCACCTGTAGTTGATGAGCTGTCCTGTACGAATACGGTCGCGATCTTGCTCGTCGTGCCTTCTTTGAGCTTCAGTTTCATCCGTTCATGCCTCCCGACATTCCGACCCTGAGAAGTCCGCCACCGCCGCCCGCCGCTGATTGGACCGCACCACGATTTAGGTTGAGCGTTTGGGAACCAATGGCGGCAGGAAACGCACCACCGATAACGCTCCCAACATCCAGCGGCGTAAAGTCTCCGGTTGATCCATCGGTGAACGGAGTGGATCCTAGAGTCTCGTTGCCAGAAGCAAAATACGAGTCAATAGCATCGTATTCTGTGGTGTTATTCCAAAACGAGTTGCCGGCGAATATGCCATGCTCTGCGGTCAAGCTAACCCCATCTAATCCGATCCCACCGGCACCTGAAAAATCCGTAATGATGTTGTTTCGGATTGTGACACTTAGTGAGCTTTGGGTTTGAATTCCATACCCAGTGCTGCCCCCGCCATAGATTGAATTGTTGTCGATGGTGTAATAGTTCTTTACGGTTATCGCGTTCGAGGCCCCATCCAGCTCGAACGTGTTGTTCGTCACGTAAGAATGCGAATGTGTGCTCCCGTTGTAGCACGTGGTGAAGTCTCTCACGGCGCCGTTGTAAAAACGGCAGAAGTGTACATGCCCGGCGTCGGTGCCGGTGGCGCAATCATAAAACGTGCAGTAGTGAATACCCCGGCCCCCATTGTTAACTGCCATGCCCGTTGTGTCGTGAAACGTGCATCGAATGGCCATTTGATTGGTCTGGGCAATGTCTAAAAATGTCCCTGTTCCGTTTTTACATTCGAGGTCGACAAACACGACGTAAGCATCAGCCGCACAGAACGAATGCGAGCCCCCGTTGAAGTCGATTTGGCCTAGTCCTCCATCGCCAGCCGCTGAAGTGTACCCCTGGAAAATCAACGGAGTTCCGCCGCCTGGATTTCCGTAAGTACCCGTATACGTCAATGCGGATGCGACAACCTCATACGTGCCAGCTTTAATGTTGAATCGGTTTCCGCTCGTCCCGTCCTGTGTAGCGGTATTCAGTGCATACTGCAAATCGCCGTACGGATCGCCAATGGTTCCCGTCCCGCTGTCAGCGGCAATGGACGGATCGATGTAAATTTCTGTAGGAGCGGCCATCAGACAACCTCCGCATCGAATACCGCACGAGCCCCAGCAGCGTCAGTGACCGAACCATCTTCGATTCCAGCGACAACGGTGTTATACCCGTTTGCTACTTTCTGGTTTAGCGAATCGGATGCAAACCAAACCCGTCCCGCTGTGACGTGTTGCATGTTAGGAGCTACGCCGATCAATACCTCGAACACGGAACGAGTAACCACCCCTAGCTCGCGGAGCTTCTGCGTGAGTGCATCAGGCCAAACACCCGCTGCGGCAAGTACCGTGATGTTTGCCTGCGTTTGATCTTCCGCAAAATTGATGCCACCCGTGGCAAACGCCGTCCACATCGACGCCATAAGTGGGTCGAGTTCTGCGACAGTTCGCATCGTCCCGAGCATGAGTCGAGCGTCAGCATCGCCCATCGTTAGAATTAAGTGACGTGATGTCTTCGGAACTTGATCTCGAATCTCAGTCGTCTCCGCAGCCAACGCATCGACAACACCTTGATCATCGTTAGCGTCGTATGCCGCAGATGCATCAACGTTGGCTCGAATTAGGTCGTATATTTGCTGACTCATCTATTCACCCTGTACTTTTCGATGTCCATATATACCCTTATGCGTTTTCTCGCCGCTCTAAAAACGACTGCAATTGAATTATTGCTTTCGTGTTGTTGTCAATGGCCTTGCGTGTTTCCTTGCTGGATTCTTTGGATTCCACCATTGACTCTCGAATCAATGCCGAATCCTTGGCGTAGGGCGATGAATTTTCGATGTACTCCCGCATCTCGTTTTTGTTCGGCTTGCTGAACATCTCGGTGGTCATCCATGCCGCCCAAATGATATGGAGGCTCGCCCCACCCGCTAGCACGCCCCAAGACATGCGGTTTTTCCAGTCGCTGAAGGTGTGATCGGTCACGCTGGCCCCTTGCTGATTCCGTGACGTAGTGAGACCAATGCGAATGCCTGAAGGAATAACTCAATCACTCGGTCCTGCGAGTGCAAGCCCAATGCAACCCCGGCAATGGCATACACTCCAATAGCCGCTGCGGTCAGATAGGTTTTGTAACCATCAAAGTATTTCCACATGCTTTCACCTTATCGACGGAATCTCTGAAACAACCTACCGACGAATCCACGTACGCGACGATTCCCTCGCTGGACTATCGACCGCGATCTCTGCGTAATAGCCAACCCAGCGGAAGAAACACGACGCACAGGCGACATCCTCACCGGACATTGTCCATCGGGACAACCTGCCGTAGCTAATAATTCCGGCGCGTAGCTCACAGTAGCCACCGAACCGTAGTCCGCAGCATTGAGCGTTTGCCCCGTGTTGTGCAGATCGCTGTGTAAGTCCTCGGCCTGCTTTCGAGTCAACCCGGAATAATCGCCCACAATATCGTGACGGTGATTCGCGCCGCCGAGGTGGCTAAAGATATTCCCTGTTGGATACGTCCACCTACTTCCGTGCTGTGGATCTGGAATTGGAATTGTTGCCGTCTCTGGCGAGTAATCCAGCACCGGAATCGTTGCCGTCTCTGGCGAGTAATCCTGAGCAAAACACGGCACCGACAGCAAAACCAACGCGATAAACTTCATGGATCAATTCCCTTTTAGACGTTTTCCCATGGACGCAGTTGGATCAGTTTACCATCAACGACGACGGGGATCCAAGTTCCTAGTTTTTTGCCATCCGAGTCTTTAGCCGTCACTAGTATATTGCCGACGTCTAGCGTGATTCCATCCGCTGGAATTGGCTCCACCGGAGGAGGATTGATCGGACGACCACCGTACCACCGCTGCAGCGTCCGATAAGATGGATCGCTTTTCGTCCAGCCATCGAACGAATTAAGCTTAACAATCGTCGGGCTCATGATACCAGATTGCGTATGACGTAGCCCGAAATTATGGCCGATCTCGTGGCACCACAATGCCGACATTTGCACTAGGCCAGCACGACCGTAATCGGGATCGATCTTGCAGAATAGACGTTGTCCGCATGGTCCATTCGTGAGTTGTGCGAGCCCAATAGTTGATCCTCTAAGTGGCTCCCAGTAGCTCCGAATCGTCTCGTGATCGCCTGGTTCGACTCGGATCATCCTGGCACCGATTGCAGCATAGGCCGCCACAACATCGTCAATCATCTGCTCGGAATCAGCAGCAGAAAACGACGACGGACGACGATCATCATCGAAGCTAAAACGGATCCCCTCTGAAAAGCAAGGATCGTTAAACGTCCCTTGTCCTGCCGCCTGGTGATCGGGACAACCGCACCGCTCAACCAGTAGACTGGCATTCGTAATTGGACCAAGATCGCCATCCACCTTGAGACTCATGATCTCTTGCCACGATGCCACAATGTTAGCAATCGTCGACTCGTTGACCACCGCCTCGCCCGGCTCAATTCCCTGGGCCAAACCGTGACCGTATTCCAGCATCTTCCGCACTCGGCTATCAAGCGTCATCCTAGAGCCCCTGGAATAGTGCAATTAGCTTGACGATAAATTCCAACCACTTTTGCAGTTTGTCGGGATCCAATTCAAATAGCCCCGACGAATCAGCATGTGCGTTTATCCCGGCGACAACCTCATCTAGAGTACCGGCGATCTCCTCAGGTGTCGAATACTTCCCGCTTGCCGCACGGGTCAGCAATTCCGCACTGACACCCTCTCTCCACGCCTTCCATTTTTCGCCCGTGCTTGTCCGTCCGACGATCGCATTCGAGCCTAGCGCCAAGGACTTATTCGCGTTCTCAACCTTAATTGATCCGTCTGTGACGCCTTTTGCAACCGCGTCGTACAGCATCGCAAACGCCTGAAGTGTTTCGGGCTCGTCGTCTACGGCAGCGGTTAGGCTTTGCACTCGCTTGGAGAATTCCGTCAGATCGCCCGTAGTAGGAGGGATCGAATCGACTTCCGGCCCTGCCACCAGCGAGTAAACTTTGAGTTGTGTGACGGTCGCCGTCCCATCCGCCTTGGCCGTAATTCGCACAACGTACGTCCCAGGCGGCACATCGATCACGACCGGAATCTGTCCGGTTGCTGCCAGTGCCAAAAACAAAAGAGCATTCATTTCTTTCCCTCAATTTAGTTTGGGTCTATGCGTTCTCGACAAACGCCTCAACGTCAGAATCGGACATCTCGTATTCGCTGACTTTCCGCATCGCTGAACGGAGTTTCTTCCCGCGTAATCCACGAGACTTCATCTCACGTCGAATTAGCCACCGTCCGACAGGCCGATTCAACGCGATCGCCGTAATCGATTCGTTGTCCCTCTCCTCTCGGCATTTTTGGATCATCTCCACGATCATCGTCACTATCGCAATCCATTCCATGTCTCGTCTCCTAATTCGGTTTTTGGGTCGCGTATTTCGCGAGCTAATTTCGCTGCATCGTACCAATTAAAGCTCATCTCTGGGTCAGCAGCATATTCCCCAAGCAAGAGTAAAACGTCGACAACTCGATGGTCGTCGTAGACAAATATCCACGTCTCAATCGGTTTCGACAGTACAGCAATTAGTCTCATTTTTTCCCCGACTGCACCCATCCCAACACACCATATCTATCTCTCACACTGAATGGATGCAGTGAATACGAATCCCGAACCGCTCGCAACCGTGGCGCCACCCAGTCGTCTAGCATCCGAATCTGTGTCTCTGACAGGCTGCTGATGGGCATCTTTAGCATCTCCAGCACAACGTCTTCGTCCTCGCATGTGGGTAGTCCTAATCGATCTAGCATCTATTTTCTCTCTAAAGGTTTTTCGGCAGGCAGGGAAATCCATGGACTGGAATCGATGCCAGCCAGGTAACTAGGGTCCAACCGTTTTCGTCTGTCTTGAATCAACCTCGTTGCGCAACTCCCCCCACCCGCTCCGCAGCACAAAGCCCTGCAATCAGCCAACCCAATGACTCCTCGGCACCGGGTGAATTAACGACGAATCGATTCGCCGCCGTCTGCTAGCTAACGCCAATTGCGTCAAGTTCATACGTCCAGCAGATACCGGATTTGGACACACCCTATTCGATCCTCAGATCCAGGCAGGTAGCCGCACACGTTCCTGTTTTGCCATCAGTGGCTATTTAATAATCTCACACAACGCATTGTTCCACGCCGTCCATTTTTCAATGGCTCGGTTTGCGGAGTCAATCTTCCTCTGTTCGTATTTCTCGTCGATGGTTCGCTGTGTCTCGTGGTGGTACAGTTTCTCGCTTATGCGTGTCATCTTATACTGAGCATTCACGAGTTCTTTCTTTCTGACTTGAATCGTGCGTTGAATGTGACGCCGCAATTCACATAGGGGCGGTGGGTTTATAGGTTCGCCGCATGTTGGGCAGAATTTGGTTTCTAAATTTTCGCAACACTCATTCATCTGGATTCGATCCTCAATGCCAGTCTAGGGCTGTATGTCGCTGAGTGTGGACTTGCGACAGAATTGGGTTACTCACCGATAGGCAAAGAACACTCACGCAACGCTTCGGCCAAGCTGTCGAATTCCTCACCCTGAATCGCTTCGCTAGTGAGAGTTGCCCATTGGCGAATTAGATCCACTGGGTACCTGTCAATTTGAGTTCGGCACCGATCCTTGGCGTTATCCAGTGACGCGACAACTAATTCGTCACCGACCCACTCATGCCCGTACGGGTATCCACCAAATAAATTCAGGTGACCAGAGACTATGTATAAGACGACATGTCCCGGTGTTATCTCCGCTGGTGGATCCTCTTCAAGCATCCGAAACTCGTAAACATCAATTTCTTCAATCATTCGCTCACTCCATAAAAAGACCCCGCGCCATGCTGACAACATGGCCGGGGCAATGATCGGAGCATATTCGAGGAGCAAGGACTCGAAGGGGATGCGTGCCGATAGTTTTGATTGTAATCATATCCTTGCTCTCGGTGAATTCGGAGTGTCAAACCCGATTGATTCCAGCTTACCGTTTAATCGTCCTGTGTCAATTCCGAATCGCCCGGCGTGAACTCACCAGCGATACTCGCGAATTCCTTCATGCTCGTGTGTTCGCACTTACCGCACAGAATAACCCCATCCTCACCGTATTCGACTGGATCCATATTCCACCAGTCATCATGTATCGTGTAGCAATACTTGCATCTGAATGACTCTTTGCATTCGCTGATCGGTTGGTTCTCCACTATTACTCGGACACTGCCATCAGGCAGGTGAATCGTTGGCTTATGTGACGGTGTGTTTCGCATACTCATTTCCTTTTTTAATTCAAATTCAAAGAGGGGGAGTGAACTCGAAGAACCCGCACGATTCCAGACCGATCAGGCATACGCAAGCCTCATTCACTCCCCCGACTCACCACGACTATTCGGAATATTCGCCTTAATCCAATCCGCCATAACGTCCTGACGATCCGCAACCCGTTTCAATTCCTGCCGCAATTCGTCGATCTGCTCAATCACGTCAGCTATTCGATCCGCCTGGAATTTCTGGTTGCCCGTCACCATCGAGCCTAATCGATTCAGAGTCCGCTCTATCTGTCGTTTCCATATCGCGTTGCTGTCCCACTCCATCGGAATCGATCCTAAATATGTGCCCAGCTTTGACGTGTAACGACCTTCCGAATCGTCGTGGCTGATACACCGTATTCGGGAGCCACGTCCTTGAATAGCAATTCAGGGTTGTCCTCAAATCGTTGCCGGATCTCTAACACGATCTCGACCGTCAACTTGCTCAATGGATGCTGATTCCCCTGCCGAATTGCTAGCCGAATTCTGCTGTGTCCTTGCGCTAATGGCCTCATATATTCATTCATCAGTACGGTGCCTCCTTTGACTCTGTTACTGCCGGTATGGATTGTCGCCATCGGAATAATTCCCAACAGTGAACCCATACGTGTCACGTACTCGCAACTTCGCGTCTGGGTGACCATACGGAATCATCCTGTAGTTTCTGCCGGCCACCTCGATCGACGAGGGAACGCGAAGCTGTGTACCCTGTTTGTCAGCCATCTTTTTCGCGATGTACCACGCTTGCCCCCAAGTGCCACCGCGCCGACCGACGACGAATAACGCCGATATCATCATCTGTTCGCATGTCTTTTTAGCTGGCTCTTTCCGCTCTTTTTTCGTCACCTCTTTTAATTCGCCGCCAGTGAATTCCAACCCCTGGCTCTTCCGCTCTTTCGCGGTTGGCTCGTATCCGCAGGCGTTGCATTTTCCGCCTCGATACACTGCCTTGCAGGATGGACATTCCACCGTCGATCTTGGCTCATGATCCTTACTCGGACGCTCACCCCATTCCAACGTCCATTCGATATCGTCGTCGAAAAATCCGTGATCCCGAATCCCCGACGAATGATCCAACACGAGGCAATCCTTTTTCGCCGGGTGAATTCGGGATCCACGCCCGATCATTTGCCGCCACCGTACGACGCTTCCGACTGCGGTACACATCTGGATACAACTCACGCGAGGAATATCAGTGCCACGCTCGATAACGCCCACGTTGCAGATATAGTCGATGGCCCCGGCATTCAGTCGCCCGAACAGCCCTTGTCGATCCTCGTCGGATGTTTCGCCATCCACGTAGTGTGCGTCAATTCCGCTGGCCCGCAATAATTCCATCGCATCTTTGGCATGTGTCCGTCGTGGGAAAAATCCAACCGTGGCGCGTCCCTCTGCGAGTCGCTTCCAATCCGCCACCAGATCGCCAGCTAGCCCCGCCATCGCTTCCGATACGCTGTCCTGTGTGTAATCGTCGCCGCTCTTGACGAGCTTCTGTAATTGACCCTGGGTGCACTGGTAGTACCGAAACGGGCTGAGGTATCCATTCTCGATCAGCCATCCCGGAGAAGGCCCGTTGACGATCGCCTTGTACACCTTGTTGAGTTCTTTGTGTTGTGGTGTCGCGGACAGGCCCAATACAAAGCAAGGCTTCAGCCCCAATTCCCTACGCTTGGTATCATGGGCGGCCAGAAACGTGCGTAGCTTGCTGACGTGAGTATGTGTCTCATCGAAAACGACAAGATCATAAGTCCAGTCCGTGGCGTATGTTCCACCTTCGCAATACCAAGAGTTGATTGTGTCTATGGACGCAACCTGAATTCCGCACCCTGGCGAAGTCTCGCACCCTGCCATGATCAGCCCATGCGGTAGCTCAGGCTCTTCCCCGAATGAATCCGACGCATTCGTGACCAAGCCCCGCCGCTGAACCGCAAAAATCGCCCTCCCTGATTCGCCCTCTCGATTCTCCCGGTTGGCGAACGATCCCATGATCCATTTAGCTAGCCGAGTTTTGCCCGTCCCCGGAGGAGCACACAGAATCACCCGGCGATGTTTGGCGAGTGCCGCTCGGATGTCGTCGCGCATCGTCTCTTGATGGCCGTAGAGTGACGGTAATTCGATCATCATGGTAGTTACCATAAATCCACTCCCTGCACCAACTTAACCAACCGATCACGCTCGTCCCGATTCGGTGTCAATTGGTGGTAATCGCAGATCGCCCGTGCGAGCTTGTCACGATACTGATTCGCTAGGTTCTTGCACTTTTCGGGATCCGGTTTCGATGGCTCTTCGGGCTCTGGAATCGATTCATCCACGTCCTCCCACTCGGTATTCGTCGCTCCAATATCCTCACCAGCCGAGTCCATGCCATCCTCGGCAGGCTGGTGAGCGGTCTCCTCTGGGGGCTCCGTGCCGTCCGAATCCGTTCGGCCATCCTCTCCTGTTTCGTCGTGCTCAATCGTTTCCAGCTTCGGTTGGCAGTCCTCGATCAACTGCTGTGCGACCGAATGACTGATTTTTATTCCCTTCGCGGCCAGCTTCAAAGCCTTCTTTTTTGCCGCCTCATTTTTCGCAAGTGCATACATAGCCGACACTTCCATTTGTGACAAATTGTCACAAACCCCGAATGCATCCAGCGAGTCGATGGATCTGTACCCAGTCTTTCGGCTCACGCCTTGAGCCTCGATCCACTTCCCGAATGACCCAGTACCGTACTTCGCCAGAATCGCTTGAGCCTCCAGGCAAATCCTGCCGAATTTCAAAACCTCTTCCACGGCTCGGCGTTTACTCTTGGCAATTTGCCCTTCGAGATTGATCAGCTTCCCTTTGTCATCCAGATCGACTTCCGAGTAGTCGAATACCTGGTGGATTAATTCCTTAGACATCGATTCGGTATCTCCATAAGTGCCCCCCTGTGTCGCCCAGAATTTAGTCACCACAACGAACACGGGGCATAGAAACAGGGGGGGCTTGAATTGCTAACGTGTAAGGTGGTGAGCCCACATCATGCCGAATACCTGGAATCGAGTCAAGCGGAATCTGTATTCCGGTCGTCGTTGTCACGCTGAATATCGTCGTAAACCTCCTGGCGATGTACCGGCATCTCAAGCGGCGCCTCAATTCCTAATCGCACTTTCTCACCTTTAATAGAAACCACAACGAGCGTGATGTTTTCGCCCAGCTTAATCGCTTCGCCCCGCTTCCTTGTCATGACTAGCATCTAATCTTCTCCATTCCAGAATTGATCTTCCAACCAAGCGTAGAATTTCACCCCGCAGATCTTCTCCGCGTCATCGGGTACGTATTGCCGCAACCGCTGAATCTGTGCAACGTAGTACGCTTCGTTCTTCGTCCCATGGAATTCTGGCCGAGGGTTGTTTTCATACCACTTCGCCAAAATTGGATGCTCAGATCGCAACCAATCCATCCAGCCCGATGCGTTCAAATGGGGAGAAACGTCTGGGCAAAATTTGTGACAACTCGCACATAATGCCACTCCATTTAGGAGGTTGTAGCGTGTTCCATCGAATTGCCTGGGCACCAAGTGATGTGCTTCGACCTTTCCCTTACCGCAGACCGCACAACGGTTGGCCCAGTCATCTCGAACCGCTCTAGACCAAAGGCGATCGGCCATATCTCGCAATCGCCCCTTCGCTGGCACTTTGGAATTGGTTCGCTTCCTGCGTTTCGGCATCAATCAGCATTCCTTCGTGTCTTCCGTGTATCAGCGTCGTAATCTGGTTGGTACGTCGTCAGAACAATTCGCCCGGCTGGAATCGTAATATTCCCGTGCTTCGGGTGCTCGATCGTCCGTTCCTTTGCCAGTTTCAATGCAGGTCCCATCAGCCCATCGTAATCCTGATTCCATTCAGCGTGACGGAATAACTCAACACCATCCAATGAATCCAGGCAGTGCCGCGAGCCTTCCGTATTGCCTGGAACCAACTGGCGATCTTTGTCGGTTGGCTTTTCAATGCGATGGTAACCATCTGGAATCGATTCCACGAGGATGATACTCAAATCGCCTTGCGGATAGCCGTCGTTCGTTGATGCAGCATCGGAAATTGTGTGAGGTTCACCGGGTTGAATCTTGGCGAGCCCATCACGGATATTCGCTGCGTGCTTTTCAATCTGGTCAATCGTAGTCGTCACCATTTAAGTCCTTGTCACGAGGTTATACGGCACCGGCCCTTGTAGCCACTTCGCCGCCTGTTCACATGTCTGGATTTCATCCGGCACACCCATCGCAAATACTCTACCAGTTGGGCAAGTCGCAACGAGCCGACGTTGACCGGTTGCTTGATAGAGAGCTTCTTTCGTACCCTCAATTTCGTTGTCGCGAGAGTCGAGGCATTCCGCGTTGCTCTCTCGCAAGTATCGAGGCCACCCGAATCGATCGATGCGAATCGCTCTGACATCGGCGTTATCCTCTTTATCGATCTGCTCCAGTGTTTGCGTTTCTGGCGCCATAACGATCTGAGCGTCTACCGGAATTCCGTCGATGTGCCATAGAGAAAATAGCGGCGAGTAGTATACGCTCGGCCCTGATTCGTTGTGCAATCCGTTATCGCCCCAGTGAATCTCCGTAGGACGTCGCAGAATAAATATCTGACGCTTATCCCACATCCAAACTGGACATAGCCTTGTCCACCGAAAGAACGTCTCCTGTTCTGGAATTTCTGGCACGCCCAAAATTGTCGCCCCCTCGTACCATCCGGCCCATGATCCCCACCAGATCCCGCAATAATACATAAGATTCGCATCCAGATTCGTATCCAGATTATCCAGATTCGCATCCAGATTCTCATCCAGAGCATCCAGATTCACACCCAGATTCGCCAGATTCACACCCAGATTCGCGTACAGATTCGCATCCAGATTCGCATGCAGATTCTCACGCAGATTCGCATGCAGATTCGCATGCAGATTCGTACGCAGATTCTCATGCAGATTCGTACGCAGATTCGCATGCAGATTCGCATGCAGATTCGTACGCAGATTCTCATGCAGATTCGCATGCAGATTCGCATGCAGATCGGCATCCAGATGCGCATGCAGATTCACACCCATATTCTCATCCAGATTCACACCCAGATTCCCATCCAGATTCGCACGCAGATTCGCGTACAGATTCACACCCAGATTCTCAAGCAGATTCGCACCCAGATTTGTATGCAGATCGGCAGTGGTCAGCCCTGATATCACCCTCGCGATTAAGGGTGAATCAACCACCCATACAGGGACGGCAGGATGTTTAATACGTTCGAGCGTAGCCAATACCTCGGCTCGAATATCCTCAACAGGATACTGAGCCGTTTGCTCCTCATTCAGCCATCGCAAGCGGCATGCTTCTATCTGTTCCCATTGTTCCGGCGTCGATTCCGTTATCTTGTTGTCCATTAGATTCTCGTTGTCGTTGGAATTTGCAGATCCGTTTTTAGCAACACGAGCTGCCGCGTGATGTCCGCCTTCGGCTCAAATTCAATCAGTGCCTCACGCTTCTTTGGACGAATCGATTCGTGATCATCCTTCGCTGCCTGAATCGCACCCTCGACTGTGCCGAATTCCTTGATCAGATCCGCCGCACCCTTTTCACCGATGCCAACGGCGCCTTTGATTCCGTCCACTGGATCTCCCATGATCGCCTGGTATTCTGCCCACTGATCCGGCCTAATTCCGGTTGCCTCCGTATGAGACCTAGCGCTGAGCCACTTGTAGTCTGGAATCATGTCGCCGCTCGTTTCGTCCTCGGACCAAGTGACATCGAGTAGCATGTTGCACTCGTCGCTAAGGCATTGACGCAAGTCCTTATCGGCAGAACTAATCGATACTCGCCCGTCGAATTGCTTTGCAAAACTGGCGAGTAAATCATCGGCCTCAAAACCGTCTTGCGAAACGCAACAGTAACCAGCCTTTTCCAACAGTTCACGCACCAGCGTCAATTGGTGGCCCAGTCCCTCTGGCTTTGGCGGCCTGTCTTTGTACTGATCTTCCCACCCTGCGTTTCTGACTAATTCCTTCCGATGGTTTCGCTTGCTGTCGAAGCAACAGACAACGTCAGTGAGTTGTTTCTCTTTCAGCCTTTCAACGAGTCGTCCAACCCATGACGCCACCGACATAGCTGATTCCAATTCCGCACCCGAATACCAAAACCGATGCAAGTGAAAATGCACGTCAATTGCTAAAAGCCAACGCTGTTGCTCGTCCCAATCGGCCTTGCGTGATTCGTCCGACGTCAAACCCTTTTCGACGATAGCCGCGAGTCGCTCGTGACGATCCTGGCGTCCCGCATTTTGCATGTACTGCGTGAAAGTAACGTCATGCAATCGATCCGCCTGATTTGGGTATGCTCTCGCCACGCCGGCAGCTCGAGCAATCAGGCCGTGTGAAACCCATTCGGGCCAGACCTGATAATGATTATCCGGCCACCGTGCCTCCGCATATCGAGCGAGGTCGCCAAGCTGAAACATTACATCGCGTTGTTGCTCGGCCAATCCTGTACCGTACGATTCTGCCTCTTCGATCGTCATCATCGAACAGTCGAGGAATCGCTTATTCATTCGCTGAGGCATTGACGACATCCTCCTTCGCCTTCTTCTCGTGTTCGACGAAATGCCTCGTAGACGCCCAAGCGATCGTTGACGCAGAGTTAGCCACCGTCATGCACCAGAAACCCACACTCTCTAACTGTCGAGTCGTCGGCTCGTCCCGTAATCGCCGCAGTGCATCCATTAGATATTCTATTTCGTCGCCATCATCCCCCGTCCCGAAACCGACGGAATAATCAGTACCGTCTAATTTGATATTCCTTGGATTCGTTTTATTCGCCATTTCATTTTCTCTTTCTGGTGCTTCGTTCATGTCATCAGGATCGATTCGGTGGTAACGCCTCAAATGTCTCACTCCTCGAAAGGTACATCGGAAGACGGCGCCAACTGACTGACATCAGACATCTCGTCGAAACTGGCGATTTCCCCGGATGACAAATAGCCAGCAAACGCCAACGCACGTCCCACCGCGATCGTTTCCTGCTTCTCGAATTGCTTAGGTCGTACACTAGCCTTGTCCATGCTGTGACCAGTGAATATCCCTCGGGACGTTGTAATACGAGCCGAGAACAGCACCCATCCGTCTTTGAATTCGCACTCCGTTTCAATGCTGCACTCGGTGTTGTCCCGATGGAATTCGGCTAGCCGCGTAGATACTTTTGCGTACTCCACGCCGCCACCAATCTTGATCGTTTCCGCTATTCGGGAATCATTCATCTTCGGTTTGCTCCTCTATGTTGAGTGTAGGTATTCGTCGTGCGTCGTCGTACATGTCCTCGATGACAACACACGAGCAATAGTATTTTCCGCACGTATGGCAAGTTTGCGGATCACTCATCGCTAGTACCCCGATAGACCCGCCCATCGGGCAAATCCCAACGCCCCCCGCTGGGCCAGGGTCATCCGCGAGAGGATGACACTGTCGTCCTCGTAACCGTGGGAGCCATCGCCCTCCCACTCCGCTGCTCCTGCCTCAGGGAAAAGGCCCGGTGCTAGCCTCGTGAGGGTACGCCCGAGGGCGTACCTGATTCGCATGCCCGAGGCCCCAGAAGTCCACCATCGCCACTTACTCGGTGTGAATAATTTCATCGTTCTTCTCCTTCGTTGCAGCGAGTTGCAGAAATAAAAGAGACTGGTGCTGCAACACCGGTCTCAGTGGCCAATTCTGCCTCATGTAAGATCCCGGATCAGGCGACTGTTAACGCCTCAGCTACACGCTGCCCTGTGAACATCTACAGAACCGCAAGGTCACCGGGTTATTGTTTATTCGATCTTTGCTACAGGTCCGCAATGCCCGCCGAATTCCGCGTGCTTGCGTATGTCGAATTCCTCGTCTGATTCTGGCTCGTCAAACAACATGTTTTCGTTTTCCATCTCAGGCGAGTATTCCGCCAAGTTTTTTTCGGCTTGCGAAAAATACTCCGGCTTCAGTTCGCATCCAATGCCACGCCGGCCAAGACTCACCGCCCCGTATATTTCTGATCCGACGCCCATAAATGGAGACAACACTACCTCGTCTAAGTTACTCCATAGAGTTACAGCCCTGTCGACTACATCAAGTTGTAGAGGATGCTGGTGCCGCTCATCCTTTTCGCCACGGGATTCGTCGTACGGCAGGACGCGATCTAGCCGGATGTCATCCCAAAAACAGCTCGCGTAATTCCGCCATATCCAATGTGAGTATCGATTTTTGATCTGGTTTCCATCGAATCCGCGTAGTGACTTTAGGTCCGCTGGCATCTCTCTTGAGCCAGCATATTCCAAGAGACCTGACGGATGCGTGACAGGTATTTTATTCTCGCCCTTTTTGCGGAACGGAATCAGATAATCCCCGGCAGCGATATTGGTCTTTGTCGAGTCTTCGACTATTTGACGATGTGCCAATGCCTTACTCATAGTGCGATTACGTACCGCTAGTGGTTCTTTCCAGATGCAAATCCTAGGCAGGTATTCAAATCCAAGCTTCTCGTGCATCCGAATGATGTCGCCGGGGAAGTCCGAGTACCCGCAGATGTTCGCTCCCTGCTTCGGTACATCCATGCAATGGACCGCCGTTATTCGACCTGGCAAGGTAACCCTAGCTATCTGCTCAACGATGAACTGATAATGCTCGAAGAATTCCTTGTACGTTCTGGCATTCGATAAGTCGCGGAGACTGGAGGAATAGTTGTATAGAGCACCTCCGTTCTCGGTGGCAAATGGAGGTGAGTACACTGACAGGTGAACACTACTATCGGGCAGTGACTGGAGTACCTCCGCAGAATCGCCGTTATAGATCGCGTACCGATCCGTCTTAACTTGTCGGGTCACAGCCATTCGGGTAGCTCCTCTTTTTGGTCAAAGGTATCCATCGACATTAAATGTAGTGCATTGTGCATGTGATTGACGATCGATGAAAACATCGTTTCGGCCTGGCTCGACTTACGTTTCAGCGAACCCAATATTCCACACTCGCCCTCGTTGACTATCGTAGTAACGTTCACTTCGCTCTCTTGTCCGAATCGATAACACCGCCGAATTGATTGGTAGTACTGCTCGTAGGAATGGCTAGGAAATGAAACGATGTCGCTACAATGCTGCCAGTTCAGCCCCCAAGCTCCGATCTTTGGCTTAGTGACTAATCGATCTATCTGGCCTGTCGAGAACGCTGTGAGGATTTCCTCTTTCTCTTCATCCCTCATCGATCCCGTGACTTGCTTCGCTCCGTCGACAACTTCTGTCAGTCGCTTACTCTCATCGTTGAGTTCACACCAGCACACTACCGGCCCCTCAACGCCGTTTGCAATCTCCGCCGCTTTATCGCAGCGTTCAGGAATGCTATTCCGCCTCTCTGCCCGCTGTTCGTTGAGCGTCTTTCCGGGCATCGAAAAGAGCATCCCCGGCCTAGTCTTTTCGCAGTCGACCACTAATTCTCTCTCAATCAACTTTGGCAGAATGTACCCATCGTCAGGAAACCCTAAGTCGCTTGGTCGTCTCATTGATCGAGCCCATGAACAAACCCAATTCCAGAACGGCTCTTCCGCATGCCCCCTGAATCGGTACTTAGTTCTCCCCCATCCCAAATGGTCCTTAGACGTTTCCTGTTTGAAAAACGTAGTGATCATGTCACGGAATCCAAGTAGCCCCAGTGCCTCGGACGATGTGCCTAGCTCCCAGTAATCATTAGGGGCTGCGGTCGCCGTGCAAAGTAATCGGTATGGAATCATACGCAGGAACTCGACTACGGAGTCCTTCCGCTTGCTCCTGAAATCCTTGATACAGCTGGATTCGTCGCAGACGACACAGCAGAAGTCGAGATGACTGAACCTATGCAGTTGCTCGTAATTGGCAACGACAACAGTCGCCCCCGACGGCATCTCGCCACTTCGCGAACGAACGGCATCGATCCCAAACTTATCCGCCTCTCTGACTGTCTGAGCCCCAACAGAAAGCGGAGTCAGTATTAGAGCGGGCTTATTTGTCGATCGGACAAAATGATTCGCCCATGCTAGCTGCATTGCGGTCTTGCCTAGTCCGCAATCCGCGAATATTGCCGACCGCCCCATATTGATCGACCACTCAACTAGATTCCGCTGAAACGGAAACAAAAAGTCAGGCAGGCTCTCAGCCTCAACCGTATCGCCCACCGCATCGCGATACTGCGTTTTTTTGGCGATGAAGTCTAAGTACTCGTTGTTCATTGCTTAACCCTCCATCCACCGTCGTTCAATTCGTACGCTGGCAACCGCAACGCTCGCCGAATTTCAAACGAATCAAACCGGTTGCCGCTCAGTGCCGCTACTGTATTCGCAATCGCCTTCGATGATCGTGGGTACTGCTCCGATTCGAGCAACGCGATAGCCCGCTGAATAAATTCGTGCATTATGATTCCAACCACATAGCAAATAGAAAACCAAGCCAGCCGCCACCGCAGAAGACAACGACTCCCATCCATACCGCGAGCGAATTCCACCGCATCGGCTCGTATCGCTCAATCGGTGTTTCGTCGTTGTGCCAATCGGCCTCGTTTTTTGTCGTCATGACGCACACCTTGATTCCTTCCTGTTCACACCATCGGATAATATCCTCGTCCGTTTTACGCACCTCTAATCGGTTGTCCATAATCATTTCGATTCATTCCTTGCATCGCACTCAGGACAGAAAAAGTAGTAATAGCCCTGCGAGGCTATCATGTTGGTATTTGCAATCTCTGATTGGAGCTGACGTATCGCTTCCTGAGCCTGTGCGAAATTGACGCTCAGCCGACCGAATGCGTATGCGTAAGGCGTATCGTGTCCAGCCAGCGGACCCAGTTGATCCAGTCGCTCGGTGATGTATGCATCGTAATCGATGTCCAAAATCCACTGATATCTTGATTCGCTCATATGTCACCCACATCCTTGATTGTTCGATTCGGGACGGTGCTCACCACCTTCTGTTCAACGCCCGAAGCTTCTGGTCTCTTGCTTGTGCAACGCTTACAAATTCGGTTAGCTGCACTTAGCGACCGGAAGACCTTGCGGCAACTCAGACATGTGCGGTCGGCTGGTTTGTTTTGCGTTGTCATGGGGATTTGGTGGTTAGCTGCTACGAAGACCTAATATGAAAGGAGATGACTGCAATCGGCTTTCCGTCGTCGCTCAATTGTCGGCCTCGGGTACCGACGTCACCGCTGCAGCAGCAATCGGCCATCCCGCACAATTCGCGTTTTAGCCGGCGGGTCTGGTAGTCAGTCAGTACTAGCTCCACGTAGTCGCTAATCGGATGAGTCTCTCGTGATCGAATAGTGCATTCCGTGCGGTGAAAATCGTTACGCAGTGTGTAATTCGTCATTGTTTCGCCTTTTCGTTGTGGTGAATGAAACCGAATTTACTCCTGCACCCAGCATCGCCGACCATCGACGTCGATGACGCCAGCACCACCGTCGATCTCAGCAGCTGCGATGCTTTCTGCTAATTCGGCAGCGGTGGCGATTCGAACGATCTCACCCGTGCTGTAATCCATTAGGTCAGCACAATGCCGGAAGGTGCGGAAATTCGTGGTTACGTCGTTGTAATGCGTGTTCATGGTTTCGCCTTTTCGTTGTGGTGCTTGCGTCTCTTGAATTAGTGCCCCCCCTGGTCTAGCCCGGTCCAGAAGGGGGCGGTTCTATCCGGGTTGCCTTAGTTCATTTCCTTGGCGAATCGCTTCGCATCGCTGAGCTTTCCCCATAGAGGCCCTACGGGGCGGAATTTGCCGCTTGTCATCTCCGTCAGTTGCCAGCAACCGCCACTACGAGAGGCGATCTTGTGAGTCAATTCGCCATTAGTGAAGACGCCCCATTCGGCAGGGTTATGGTAGATGCCAGCATTCCCGATACCCTTCCAGCTTGTTTCCGCATTGCGAATCTTTTTGACTTGTGTCGCTTCGCTCATCGTTTTCGCTCCGTTGTGGTGTTTGCTTTGATTTGCTTAGTGTATTACACTATATCGACAGCGTCAATAGTGTACGACAATAATTCCGAGAATAATTATGGCCGCAGCAAGCAAACCGAAACGAGGAGCCCCACGTAAAGGCGAGAAAGCCCGCACCCGCGTCCTACAGATTAGACTGACGCAGGCGGAATTCGCCCGCATTCAGCGGAGGGGTGGATCAGTCTGGGCTAGAGAAGTGCTGATCGAATCCGCTAAGAGATAGCGTGATCCACGCAACCGTAGAAGTGCCGCTGAAGTCGCATGCGTTGGCGCCACTGCTGGCCCGGCGGAGAAACGGTACGCTGCGGAGCTATTCGGGGTCAACTAGGTGACAACCACACCCAGCACACTCGCACTCGTCGCCACATCTCACGCCCAAATAGATTCAGTGCACGCTGCCGCTGTCCGCACTTGCAGCCCTTACGTTTGCTGACGAATAGCTGACGCAATAACCACGCCACCCAGTCACCGAGTCCACGTAGCGGCTCGATGATCTCGCCCGATTCCAGATAGACGCGACCACAGGCACAATACAGAGGCCAAACTGATGGAGTCTTACGATCCTTGTTGCATAAGTCACAGTGGATCACGTGCATTCCGCCGTTAATGTGCATCCGCTCAAATCGCACTCGTTCGTTTCCGCACCTGTCGGCTCATCAGAATAATCAGGTAGCGTCGTTGATGGTGTCGTTTCTGCACAACAGTCTGGCTTTGTTGTCGTCAGTGTTTTCCGCCAAGCGTAAGCCTCTATGTCGAATCCAGCGGACACAGCTAGCTTGAATTCGAGATAGTATTTTCCTGAGTCTGGGCCTGATGTCCATTTCAGGAACTTAAAAAGTAAATTGGGCGATCCGGTAGTGCATGAAGTCCCCAGAGGCCCTGTATACATTGTGCCGGTGGATAGAGAATATGTGCACGATCCATCATGTACCAGGATATAGGTGCCGGCCATATTATCGCACTCGGCATCGGTACAGTTGCCACCAACCTCGACTGCGCCTGAACCAATCACTGCGGTTATCTCATCCGGCGTTGTGTCCGTTGCGCAATTCGTGCAACCATCGTTGGTGCCAGGCGAGCTAACACACCCACCGCACGGCCACCATCCCATTGCGAACAAGGCGACGGATAATAATTCCCACCACCACATTACGGGCACTCCATATTGACAATCCACCAATTGCCATCTTCCCGAAGAGTGCAGAGGCCGAAGTCACCACTGTCGCCCTCGAATAGATAAGTGGACGCTGTACTCGTCAAGCAGTTATAAACCGTAATCGAATCGCTGTCATATGTTGACGTAGAATCGCTGACCGTTGCCGCGTTAGATGCTTCTGCTGTGGTCAGTGCGTTGCTTAAAGTGAATCGGACAGTAACGCCGACGTTTGATTCAACGCTGGTCATCTCCCAGACTTCGTCGGCAGCATTGTAGGCGACATACGTGACAGCGTTATCCAACGCAAATTTATTGCAGACATTATCGGCAGTAACGCTAGTTTCAACAGGGACGCCATTCAACGCGACTAAATTATCAACGCTGTTGCTTGCGTCGGACTCCAGCAATGCTCCAACCTGTTGCCCACGATAGCGCGTCGCAGGTCCATAAGACTTACCCAATTGGACGACACACCACTTAACACCAGTACCAGATGGCTTGTGCAAGATTTGTGCAGACCCGGCACCGTAGCTAGACAATTCTGCATTCGAGGCTTTGACGTCGCACCAATTGTCATCGGCGTCAATCATGTCCACTTGGACTACTGCATGGCCTGACACCATACATCGAGCAAACTTGCCATTTTTGCAAGGCTCTATCAAGACCGCGAATTTACCAGCATGGGTAGCGATAACGGGCGTTGTTCCCTTTAGTGTCGGGTTGC
>Ga0233415_10000412_pt1 | contig 20555 bp, 28 predicted proteins | sample Na_anoxic_12_MG_FD_188631 | JGI IMG/M metagenome (GOLD analysis project Ga0233415, IMG submission 188631) | Seawater microbial communities from Saanich Inlet, British Columbia, Canada - Na_anoxic_12_MG | ecosystem: Environmental > Aquatic > Marine > Inlet | place: Canada: British Columbia... | reverse complement strand
TTTTTAAACACTCTTTCTAAGCTTCTTTCTTTTCAAGGCTTCGGCTTCTGCAAGGTGCATTTTCTGCATTCTAACACGTTGTTCCCGATGCCATTCATTACTTCCAACAGGATTTTTTAGATACACAGAATTAGTAGATCCAGTAAGTGGTTTTTTTCTACGATTATTTTTAAATTTTCTTCCCATTTTATATTTTATATAATATTATAATTATGTCATCCGACAAGTAATATAATTATAATATATAATCAATTTTAATAAATAGATAAAATGTCATTGGATAGACAAGTAAAATAAAATCACTTGTTAATAAAAATGAAAATTAATAATAATAATGTAATAGATAAACAGGTCAAATTAAAACATGGAATACACTGAATCAGTGAAAAAAGGAGTAATAGAAGAATTATTAGAGATAAATACAGAAATTAAATGTAAATGTAAATTACTGAAAGAGGCATCTGATGTATTTAAAAGAAAACCCAGTAGATTCATAAAAGCGTCATCTTCATTGTGTAATTTATCAACTAATAAATCATCAATAAAATTTGGTGAGAATATATCAAGATTTGATATATTGGAAATAATAACAAATTATATACATGAACATAATTTATTAGATATCAATGATAATAGCATTGTAATACCAGATAATAAATTATCAAAAATATTGAAAGTTAGCAATAAAAAATTAATACATATTAAAATATTCATGCGAATTAATCTTGATTATATTAATAACGAATATATGATAGAGGATGCAATAAGAACAATAGATATAAAATTATCACCGTATGTTACTCACAAATTATATAAACCCGGTGGTATGAGATATGATGGAATAAAAAATAATTTTGATAAATTAAAAAAATGAATAAAAAAATTATATAATTTATAAAAAATATATACAACATAAAAATAAAATGAAATTAGCATCTGCATCAGCACCAACATTACAAAGTAATTATTATGTAAAACATTGTAAACAAGAAATGTATGATTATGACCGCGAATTTGCAGAATGCGACGGTTGGGATGAACAGGATATGATATGTGAAGAAAACTGGAAAGGGGAATATCACGAAGTAATGTTTGGACCGTTCGATAAGATAAAAGCCGAGACAATTTTCGAGGAAATCAAAAATAAAAAGAATCTACACTATTCTATAACACAGGGTGAATGGGAAGAAAGCTCATCAATTCAAGGTAAAAAAGGTATCAAAAGAACTACTGGCTATAATTATCAAAATTTAGGCTATTATCATGAATATCTAAGTATTGAAAATCCACTGGAACAGGTAACTAATATGAGTGTGGACGAATGGTTAGAAAAAATGGATATGACAGAATGTTTAGAAAAGGGTACTTCCAGCAGCGATGAAAGTATTGACAGCAGCGATGAAAGTAGTGACAGCGGTGATAAATTAAAAATGAATAATTAAAATAATATCAATATAACATTATTTATAATATTATTAATATAAATATATTAATAAAATGTATTTAGCGAAAACATTAAAAAGTAAACAAGATTTATTAGAAACAATAAGACAACATGAAATAAAAATTAAAAATTTGTATGTAAATGAAGATATAAAGAATAATGTTATTAAAACATTATTTGAAATAATTAAAATACAGGATAATAGAATTACAAAGATTGAATCTTTACTCAAAAAGTAAATAAAAGTTATTATAATTAATGTCGACTTAGGTAGCAATGAATAATTCAAATTTATTCTATTTATCGCCAATACAAGAAGCTTCAAGTGTTTCAATTATATCAAAATATAATTTCTCCTCCCATTCCTCTTCAGCATCGTCATCATCAGAATCGTCATAATCAGAATCGTCTTCTTCGTCCTCTGGATTGAGGATATCAGGCTCCTCGGTTGCGGCCTCATCAGCTTTCTTAGCGACAGGCTCATTAGCGACAGCCTTCTTAGCGGCAGGCTCATTAGATACAGCCTTCTTAGCAGCAGGCTCATTAGCATCAGCCTCATCAGCTTTTTTAGCGGCCCCAAAATATACTTGATCCGTAATATCTTCACGATCATAGTTAACCTGGTGTACACTTTGGTACCCACCTGGACTCACATACATTTGTTGGAAAGCAAGAATTGCATCCCGGTCTTCCTGTGCCATATTCGCCACAGCTGGGTTCCAAAACGGCGTCCCATTTGTTTCATTCTCCATAGCATCTCTTAGACTTTCTACAAATTTAGACATATTCTGATATTATCTACTTAAAACCCCCCTAAATATATTTGTTGTATTCAAAAAAATAACTTATTTTAAATAATCAATTTTTTTAGGAATCTAAACACCCATAAGATAATTATAAAGATTGAATCTTTTAATCAGCATTAAACTGATTCAATTTTTTCTAATGGTAATACTTTTTTATTTCTACCCCAAATCTTTCTGTATATCAAGTATTCTGTCAAATGAAATAAACATACTAACATTATTACTACCATTATTAATACTATTAGTAATACTATTGGTAATGATAATAATGTCATTTTTAACAATAATTATTTGATCATTTAATTCTATTAAATTTGAATATCATTTTTTTAGATGGTCAATTCCTGGTTATACAGATGTTATTTAAAAAATGAACAAATAATATCATAAATAATATTATAAATATACAAATAAAATGTATTTAGCATCAACATTAAAAAGTAATCAAGAATTATTAGAGAAGATGATAGATGAGGAGGAAGAATTTAAAAATCGTAAAATTCAATTAGAAAAAGATATTGAACTGGGTGAGATTCAACAGAAAATAATGGAGCAATCAGGAACAATTGTAAAATTAAAAACCCAGATTTTAAAACTATCAGAAAATATCGAAGGCAAACTTCTTCCTAATAATTATGAGATAGTTGCTACACAACATCAAAGAGATTATGTCAATTATTGTACGAAAGTTAGACAACAACAACCAGAGGGAGTACTACCAGATAATATAACTAAAAAAGCACAAGAATTAAAAGATAAGATGGATATTACTCGTTGGAGAAGTGCTAATCAGCGTAATAATATTAAAATAACATTAAAGGAATTTGTAAAGAACATCAGTGAATTAGATGAAGATACTAAAAATCTTTTTCAAAGAAAAGTAAAATTATTAACAATACCACCTCAAATTAAGATTTATGATGATATTATTCCGATATTTGATACAATATTTAGTGTTCTTAAAAAACAGCAGGAACAATTAGATAAGATAACAAAATAAAAAAATGAAGAAAATAATCATATATATTATAAAAAATATAATAGCAAATATTAAAAATAATATGTGTATCACCAAACAAATTAAAATAAACCCGTTGAAACTAACTCTATGTGTGATGTTATTTATGACATTCACGCGTGCAGATGAGAATATTTATGGGGATGAAACGTTTATGGATGATACAGAAACAAATCCAAAATATAATCATATTTTGGATTTGATATTTGACCGTGAAATTACTTATACAAATAAGAAAGAGATCACAGCATCTGATTTTGTTACACCAATGATTACATGGAGTCACTGTCGAGAAACTATTAAATCACGTGTGATTTTTCCTGAATTATTTGACCCAACGTTATCTAATTCAACTAATTATTGTGATAAGGAATATAGTGATAAATTGAAAGAAGAGTTAGATATGTCAAGATTTGTAACTAAGTATGTCTTAGATGATATAATTAATAATGGGAATGAATCTAATTATATAGATAAGTTCAATAATATGTCAAAAATCTTAAATAATATGGAGATGAAATGTTTGAAAAATATTAAAAAGATTGTTAAGAGGAAAGAGTTGTGTATGTGCTATGCTACAAATAGTACAACTACTCATTGTAAGGAAATAATTGAGTTTGATCAAATGGGTAAAACAGTGGATTTTGCAATGTTAATAGCATTTGGTCTCTTTATTTTTTACTACATTATGTAAGACTATATCTATGAGATCATATAAAATCTCTTTAATTATAATATCATCATTTGATTTTTTATCAACTGATTTTTTATCAACTGATTTATTATCAACTGATTTATTATCAACTGATTTATGATTATTTAGATATTTATCATCAGACATATCAAATTGATATTGAATTGAATCGTTTGCACTAACAGCATCAATTATGTTTACAGTTGGAGATAAATGTTGTCCCATTTATAATATAAAAGTGATAAGACTTTAAATAAAAATTGACACCTAAAAAAAATAATTTTTTATATACTTAACAAAATAAATAAAATTAACAAAAATAAAGACTGTTTTCCAATATGTCAGAAACTAAAATGTGTATTACTGCCGGCGTAGCTCTCGTATCAATCTATTTGGTTTATTTTACTGGTAGTTCGTTTGTATTCACGACGCCTCAGCGACACGTGACTCTCTTGACTGATTTTGGTGAGCTTCAAAACACAACCTACTATCCCGGTTGGAATTTCAAATACTTCTATTCAAATGTTAACCATGTAAAAACGGATGAACAAGTGGATTATGTGTTAGATGTACCGTGTCATACGTCTGACGGTATTGAGCTTTGGGTTCCTAAAGTTGAGGTACACAACAGACTGCCGGATGATAAGGCCCGTTCCGTCTTCCTGCGCGCTGGTGAAAACTACGATCAACTGTGGATTTTCAAACTTGTACATTTTTTCGTGGCTCAAAAATGTAATGAACTAACCGCTGAAGAAGCATACCTCACAAAGTTTAATGACTTTGATGAGTACCTAACTTACGAACTGAGTAAATACCAGATAGACAAGGAAACTGGGTTAGTAATATTAAAGACTAAGTTTCAGAAGATGGTAGCTAAAAACTCAAACATTCTTGATGAATTTAAGAAACGTGCTGAGGCTAAAGCTGAAAGGAAGGCGCTGCTTGCACAGGTGGAAACCATCGAGCAGAAGAACACCAACGAACGCATTACTGACAGAGGTATAAATACCCGCGCTGCTGCCAAAGCCAAAGCTGAACAATCTGTCATTACATTGGCTCTCGAAGCAGAACTTGAACGCAAACAAAAAGCAGCCGAAGCTGCGCGTATTGCGGGCCAAACTGAGAACCTTTACAAACTTGAACAGGCAGAAAATAAAGCTAAGATTCAAGTGGAAGCTGCCAAAGCGAAACTCGAAGCCACGAAGCTCGAAGCCATTGGCAATAAAGAACTATTGACAGAGGCTTATCTTGAAAAGGAACGTTCCACAGCACTCGGACAGATGAACAAGGTGTATTATGGCTCCGACGTTGACAAAGTTTTCCGTCTCCATCAATCGCCATAAGATGTATAATTTCTTTTATAAAAATATCAACTATTTAAAATATCATTAATCATATTAGTAACAGTTATATTATCGAGTGATTCAGTCATAAAATCCATCAAACAATTTATAAAATTAAAATAGATAAAGTTAGTCCAAGTAGGAATTAAGTTATTATTAAGATAAGTTTTTATAAAAATAATTCTAATTTTATTAATAGTAGGATAATTATTGGAAAAAGTCCATTGAACAGAATTTAATTGAAATATTTGATGAGGTTGTAGATTATTTGCATTATTAATCAAATCAATCCATTCATTTTTAACTAATTGTTTATTAAATGATTTCAATAGGGTTTTAAATAGATGTAAACTATTGATATTGTTATTCATTATAAATAATATTGATATTTATATTTTTAAATATAAACAAAATCGGGTAACATATTTTTGATATCTTCTTCTGAATATTCTTTAAATTTGTATTTAGTGCGAAGAAACCATCGAATAGTTCCAATAAATCTATTTATATCAGTTTTTAAATGACAAACAATCTCATCACCTTTATCGTGTTTATATTCTAATCCTTTAAGTCGAGATGTATCAAATGAATAGTCAACAAAAATAACACTAGTTTTGGGTATAGGTTTAAAATCAAATACATAACCAAGTTTGCGATTAATCATTAAAAGATCTGCCACAGCTCTTGGTCTATTCCTTTCTAATCTTCGAACAATATCAGCCTCAATACAGATCATTTTCAGACCCATAAAGTAGAAGTGAAAGTCAGGATTAGAAACACAATGATTAATAGATTTGGCACCAAATAATTTGGCCCATTTCTTCATCCAGATATCCCAACTTCCACTACCCCATCGAAATTTCATGATTGTAGTATCTATAAAAGGGAATCTAGTATCAGAATCAACTAAATCATGTTTTATTATATTAAGAATTCTATCTGGAAGATTATCATCAATAAATAAATCAAGATCATTAAGTGGACGTAAACCATAACTAAATAGGACAGCACTGCTAAATATCATAAAATGATCATGATATTTAAGAGGGATATTAGAATCCAACCATTTTTTGAAAGTCATTAGCATACATTTGCTTTTTTTACTGGCCATCATGCCGTATAGATCTAGACTTTGCTTTTCAAGTAATTTCAATGAATTATTATTAAAAAGAATTCTACCGTGATTAACTACTTGAAAGTAGTTATCAGAATAGAATCCATTATTAATACTAATATTAAAATGTTCACCTTTATTTACAAAGAATAAGACTACAACAAATTTATTAAGATTAATACTGTCTAAATTTAATTTATCAATAAAATCTTTTATTAAAACCTTATATTTTAGAATTTTTGAATCAGCATATAGTTGATAAATTAGATTAATGAATCCATTTCCAGACAAGTTAATATATTTAGACACAATAATCGATATCTTTGTGTTCTTATCATATTCCTTTAAGTAGGAAGTATTCCATAATATAGATAATTTTATATTGTTGTATCTGTAAATATAATCGAGTGCATTTAGATCATCATTATTAGATTTCACTGTAAATTTTTGTAAAGATTTAAAAGAATCGTTTGATTTTTTAGATCTATTTAAAATATCAGTTGACAACCAATTGGAATACCAATCAGGATATGAGGATACACAATAATTTTTCAAATTAGTTGGAATATTTAAATTCATATAATAGTAATTACCAATAAACAAAAACAAAAATAAACCATATAATAATCATTTTTTATAAACATCGGTGGAACTTAGATAGATATAGACATATAAGTTATTAACATCATTGTGTAATATCCAACAATAGCACCTCCGAAATGAGCATAAGCCCCTATTTTTACGTTAAAATAATACTTGTTTAAGAGCAATGTACATCCAGTAATAAGTATCATCCATAGAATAAATGCTGTTGCAGGAACATTATTAAGAAGATTAATTGCACCATATAATCCAAACAGGCATCCACTTGCACCCAATGCTTCATCATTAGGCGTCATTTTAGTATGAATTACTCCCGAACCAATGCCGGATGAGCAGTATATAACAGCAAACCAAAAAGGACCAATTTTTCGAATCAAAGATGGACCCAACCATGTTGTTAGGGAAAACAAATTTGAAAAGAGATGAATCCAATCATAGTGTGAGAATGCGGATTTAAATAGTTTATGGAAAGACCCATTTTTACAACAAACCCCATTTTCAGAAATGGATATATTAAAATTTTTACTAGAAATTGTCTCTTTTTTAATCCAATTAGGTAGACCATATGAGATATTTAATAGCCATAGTGGAACATAATAAGGATCATATTGTTTCACAGTCATTTTCAGAAAATACAAAATATTTAGAGAAAAAATCAGTGTAATCAAAGAATTCCCTGGAAAATATGTTTCAAAAACTGATCCAGCAATCACAAAATTTCTCAATGTGTTGTTGGGATGAACCAAATTTGTCCAGAATTCATTGTATTTTGTAGGTGACCCAGTAGATGACCCAGTAGATGACCTATGTAATCTGTACATTTTACCACCTCTAAAAGTTGCTGCCCGAGACATTTATGTAGATAATTACTTTGGTGAGTTGAATCTACATTTCTTACCTACAAATAAGATTATGTTTTACAGTATAAGAGATTTGTCAATTTTTATATTGTAAAAACAAATGTTTATAGACAAAGTATAAATATAAATATAGGAATGATAATATCACATAAGTACAAATGTATATTCATAAGGATACCAAAAACAGGTTCGACATCAATAGAGAAACTATTTATAGAATTTGATCCAGAATGTATATCATCTGATAATGTGCCTCCATATGGACATTATAACGCAAGTCAAGTAAAAAAAATGGTTAGTGAAAAAGTATGGAATGAATATTACAAATTTACAATAATAAGAGAGCCATTAAGTTGGTTTAAATCACAATATAGTGATCATATGAGATTCACACATAAAAATCATAAATATATACAAATATTACTAGATAAGAAGTACACATTAGAGAAACCAATAAATAATATATTAACAAAAGATCACATAATGAATTTATATATATTATTGGGTAAATGGTTTAATGGAAATAATCAAAAAAAATACATAGATGAAGAATTAGATTTTATAGGAAAGTATGAAAATTTAGATATTATTATAAATAAATTAAAAGAAAGATTTAATATGAATAATAGAAAGGAATATCATTATAATAAATCTGGTTCAGAGAAATTAATGTATAATAAAGATTCAAAATCAATTTTGAAAATATTATTAAAGGATGACATAAATTATTATAAAATACTATGTGAAAAACAAATAAAAATATTATGAAATACTAAAGATGGATTATATAATATTAGATTGCCCACATTGTAAAGAACCGATTGTAGTATATATAAAAGAATTAAATTGTCATATATTTAGACATGGGATACATAAGGAAACATTAAAACAGATTGATCCACACATGAAAAAAGAAAAATGTGATTATTTATTTAATAATAAATTAATATATGGATGTGGTAAGCCATTTAAAGCTATAAAAAAAAATGATAAATATATTTCTGAAATATGTGAATATATATAATTGTTTAATAGTAAAAAAAATAATAATGATATATAATATAATAAAATAATGGAATGTTTAGTGCCTATAAGGAATTATTTTAATAGCTTATGGGATAGATTTGTACAGAAAGTAAAATATATTAAAAGAAGATATTTTACTAAAAATAAGGAAAAGACAATAGAGATTACAAAAATACACAATATAAAAAAAGAGGATGTCGAAAAAGAAGAAACTAATGAAATGGAAACAAAATTTGAGGAATCTATTGATAATATGGAGAAAGGTATTGAAGATAGTAGTGAATTAAGTGCAGAAAAGGAGATTGATCTTGATAAAATAAGAAATAGAAAGAGGAAGAGGAGAAATTCGAGTGATAAGATATCTGATAAATGGGAAACAATTGATATACCAGATGAGGAATCTAGTAATGAATTAAATGATTCTAATTCGGATACAAATATAGAAATAACTGAATATTCAGATGAAAATTCAGATAAGAAATTAGAAAAAGATAATAAAAAACCAGGTAGTTGTATTGTTAGTTAACAATGATTTACAGCAGTTATGGTCATTTTAATGATAACATTCTTAATCTTAATTGCAATATTAGAATCAATTGGTTTATCATAATCCATTTTATGAATAATACTTTTTAAAAAATTCATATCATGTAACCATAAACGAGATGGTCTGTTATTATTATTGTTTTTAAAATTAAAACCAGATTTAAATAAAGAATCAGCTTCTTTAATTACTAGTAGATAATTATCAATAGTTAATGTATTATTGTTTAAGAAATGTAAATATCTTGAATGTAAAAATTTAGAAGCATGAAAATAAGAATTCCATGCAGAAATTAAAATAGATTTTCTAAGATGTTCATTTTTTTGATTTTGGGAAGTTTTAAGACTCATAATTATATTATATATAATATAATTATTGCTTTAAGTAAAAATTAATTTCGAATATAATGACAGTCATCATTTCTATTACTGTTGCGTTTTGTATAAACTATCTGCCATAAACAAATACCTCTGTACTGAAAATTTGCAGCACATCCTAGAAGATAAAAGTTCCACATTCTTCTAAACCGATTGTTGTAGTTTTCTAATCCAGACCAATCTCCAATATTCTTGTGCCATGCACGTAGTGTTTTAGCATAAGACAACCCCATATTTTGCCAGTCTTCAAGATGCCATTTATCAATAAAAGAGTGTGTTAAATTTTCAATATGAGGTAACTCACCTTCTGGGAAAATATATTTATTTATAAAAGAATTATGACTCCACTTTCTAGTATTTGTTCCAATAGTATGAATTAACATAATACCATTTGATTTAAGTAAATCGTAACATTTATCGTAATATTCTTTGTAGTTTCTTCGTCCAACATGTTCAAACATTCCAACAGAATAAACCCTATCAAATTGTCCACTAACATGTCTATAATCTTTCAATTTGATTGTAACATTTGGGTGTGAAAAATATTTATCTGCATAGTATTTTTGTTTTTTAGATAAAGTTACTCCAATAACATATACACCATAGTGTTTAGCAAGAAATTGTGCCATTGATCCAAATCCACAGCCTATATCAAGAATAACCATATTTTGTTTCAGATCTAATTTTTTTGCGATTAACATCATTTTAGCATATTGAGCTTCATCTAGTGTCATATTTGGTTTATTAAAATAGGCACAAGTATATTGCATATGCTTATCTAACATTTTTCCATACAAATCGTTTCCAATATCATAATGATGAGAAATATTTTTCTTGCTACTCATTATTGAATTATTTTGTATTTTATTTTTTATTAATGCTTTTATTTCCATGAAAATAAAATTAATGGATTGTTTTTTTATTTGATTAGTAAGTATTTCGGACTTTGTTAATAATTCATAAATAGTTTTTTCTAAATTATCTGAATCCCAATCACCATCTATATAGGAATCAGCTAATCCGATTGAACCATTAGAAGCTATTTTAGAAAACATTTGTTTATTATTTACTACAATATCTGCATTATTTTTATGTTTAGATATTTGATCATCAATGGTAATTAATTTAATTTGAGTGTATTTATCTACTAAATTTTTAATAAATCTGTCGGGTGAGGCATTTCTTATTTTATAAACTATTAATAAGATCATTAAAATTAATAAAATATAAAGTACTTTTTTATTAATAATCATTATATATATACAAATAATATTATAATTAAATATTAAAATTAAAAATTATTATAAACGAAAAAAAAAAATATAATTATTGCTTTAAGTAAAAACCACTTAAATATATGTATACATATATTTATAAATGGAAAGTATATATTTTAATAATTCAGGTAAAAATGATGAAGATCATGGGTGGGATAGAATATATAAAAAGTCAGATAAGATATATCATGAAACATATAAGTATAGAAAAATAGAAGAGATGGATGAAATTGTTGAAAATTATGTTCATGAAGGATATGTATTGGATAAAATTAAACCAATAAATAATTTAATTATATTAAGAAAAGATATAAATACTATTTATTTATGGCCTAAATCAAAAGATATTGAGGAAATAAGAAGTGAAAGATTATACTAATAAAGTAAGAGATTTCAATACACCAGAATAATCTTTATTATCAAGTGATTTAAAAAACATAGGAATCATCATTACAAAAAGTCTATAAATAAATACAATAACACTTAAAATACCAATTATTAATTCGTGGATAGCAAAATTCATATATAATATATTAATATAAAATATTAATATAAAATATTAATATAAAATATTTAATATAAAATATTAATATAAAATATTTAATAAAAAATGAAGTTTAGATAGATTATATATAATTTATTTAAATAAAAAGTAATATGACAAAATTAGTAATAGTTGAATCACCTGCTAAGGCAAAAAAGATACAATCGATATTAGGGAATAAATATATAGTGAAGTCAAGTTATGGTCATTTAAGAGATTTATCTAAAAAGAATATGGGTATAGATGTAGATAATAATTTTAAACCAAATTATAAGATTATGAAAGATAAATATAAGCAAGTAAATATATTATGTGATGCAAAGAAAAAATGTGATGAAGTAATCTTAGCCTCAGATGAAGATAGAGAGGGGGAGGCAATTGCGTGGCATATATGTTATATACTTAAAATAAAACCTGAGACAACAAAGAGGATAGTTTTTCACGAAATTACAAAAAATGCAATTTTAGATGCAATTAAAAATCCAAGATATGTAGATATTAATATGGTAAATGCGCAACAAACGAGAAGAATATTAGATAGATTAGTTGGTTTTAAAATTTCGCCATTACTTTGGAAAGCAGTTAAACCATCTTTATCAGCGGGAAGAGTACAATCTGTTGTAAATAGACTAGTTATAGATAAGGAGAAAGAAATTGAAAAATTTGAAAGAGATAGTTATTTTTCAACAAATAGTATATTTAATGGTGATATTAGTGCAGAATTAGACAAAAAGTTTAAAACAAGAAGTGATGCATTTAGTTTTTTAGATGGTTGTAAAGTTGCAAAATTTTATATAAGAAATGTAGAAACAAAAAGAGAAAAGAGAAAGCCACCACCACCTTTTATCACATCATCAATGCAACAAGTTGCTGGAAGTAAACTAGGAATGAGTCCTAAAAATGTAATGAGAATTGCGCAAACATTATATGAATCAGGATTTATTACATATCATAGAACAGATTCAGTGACATTATCAAAACAGGCAACTGAACAAATAAAGAATTATGTTGAAAATAATTATGGTGATAAATATGTAAAAATAAGACAATTTAAAAGTAAATCAAAAGGTGCACAAGAAGCCCATGAGGCAATTAGACCAACTAAAATAACCGCAAAGACAGAAGAACTTGCAACACATGAAAAAAAGTTATACATGTTAATATTGAAAAGGGCAGTTGCATCTCAAATGTCAGAGATGTTAGTCGATGTGACCAAGATAGAGATAGAGGTAACAAGTAGTAAAGCTAAATTTATAGCAAAGCATGAAAAGATAATATTTGATGGTTATACAATTTTATATGAGAAGAAAGATAAAGAGAAAAAGAAGAAGATAGATTTAAATAAAATATTGATAGGAAATGAGTTAAAATATAAAAAGATAGAGTCAACACAGAAATATACAAATCCTAAGCCAAGATTTAGTGAACCTACAATAATTAAAAAGTTAGAAACATTAGGGATAGGAAGACCATCTACATATGCATCGATGATATCAATTGTACAAGATAGAGGATATGTAGAGAAAAAATCAAAGCCAGGAAAAGAGATAGAATATGAAATACTAACATTATTTGATAATGTTATTACAAATAAGAAAGAAAAAACAAAATTAAATAAAGAGAAAAATAAGTTATATCCGACAGAGATTGGAAAATTAGTAAATAATTATTTAATGGATAACTTTTCAAATATAGTTGATTACAAGTTTACATCAAATTTAGAGAGTAAATTGGATAAGGTATCTGATGGAAGTTTAGATTGGAAGAAACTGATAGGTAAAGTTTATAATGAGTTTAATCCAAAAGTTGAAGAGTTAAATAAGTTAACGTATAATAAGAAGAAAAGATTAGTAGGAAAGGAAAAATCCACAGGATTGCCAATATATGCATATATAGCTAAGTATGGACCTGTTTTACAAATAGGTGATAAAGATGTTAGATATGTTAAAATACCGAGTGGTAAAACATGTGCAAATATTACAGAGGAAGAGGCAAATGCATTATCAGTATATCCTAAGATATTAGGTAAACGTGACGGGCATGATATAATATTAAATGATGGTAAATATGGACTATATATTAAATGGAACAATAAAAATTATAATATAAAGGATGAAAATAAAATAACATTAAAAGATGCAATGGATATTATAAGTACTAGTAATAAGAAAATATTAAGACAAGTGAGTAAAACAATTAAGATTATGGATGGTCCTTATGGACCCTTTGTAATGTATAATAAAAAGTTTGCATCAATCCCAAAGGACAAAGATATTAATGAGTTAACAGTAGAAGAATGTAAAGAACTTATAAATAATAAGAAGAAATATGTGCCTAATAAATATAAGAAGAAGAGTAAAACTTAATCATCATCACTGTATTCACTATAATTATATATTAATCAATAAAAAGTAATTAAATAAAATTTATAAATAATCATTTTTAAGTATTTCATTGATACTTCATCTTAATGTGAATACATTTTGATAGTTCATATAGAGTAACTACTTTCTTTTCATCATTTTTATCCCAACTAGTTTTTCGAAATACACAACACCGAGGATAATAATGATTATCATCTGACTCATCAATTTTATCTAGACTGGTAACAAAAAATTCTTTCTTAAATTCATCATCAGTAGCATCTTTATCAGTAGCATCTTTATCAGTAGCATCTTTTATTTTTTTTTTGACGCATTTATGAAAATATTTAATCATAGCTTCTTTTTTACATTGTTTTTGCATAAGACAATTATTATTGCATTTTGGTATGTATGTCGCATTTTTATTAATAATTCCTATTTTTTTAGCAAAACTAGTTGCAAGTGGACAATGAAATGGTAAGACTAAACAAGACGCTCTACTATCTTCAATATATTTATGATACATAATATGAAGATTTGGGTAGGAACCAGCACATAAATATTCAGATTCATATTCTGAATTTAAACGACGACGAATAACCTTTTGTCTACCCGATGTTAATGGTAAAGCTCTTTTTCTTGAAGGAGCTGCAGACATATTTTTTCACAACAGAAATGAAGTCTGTGGTCAAAAGTAAATTAATTAATTCTTCATTTTTTATTAACAAGATAATTAATGTTGTTAGTTATAACAAAAATTTCTAATGCACCAATACAAGCAATAGCCCATAAAGGTGGTAACCAAGATGGTGCACCAAAAAAGTTTGGTTTTAGATAGAACCAAGTATTTTTAGCAAAATTCATTAAAAAAATTTCACCAATAGTTCCTGCTAATGCAGAAGCAATAATGTATAATATACTTATTTTTGTATTATAAAAATATGTAATACCAAGTAACAAATATAAAGTTAGAGTTCTTAATAGATTATCAGAAAATATAACAAATGTTACAAAAGTACATAATAGAATAATTCCTGTAACAATTGTTGCATGATTAATTTTAAGTGATCTAATAGTGTTATCATTTTCAACTTTAAGTTTAACGTCAAACATATATACTATATATTACAAAAAAAAAATGAAAAGGAATAATTATAGTATAATAAATATTTAATCTATATTAGAGTACCTTTATGCCACAAGATATTATCAACACAGTTAAAAAGTACATACTTGAAGGATATACATATATCCCAGTTTCTGTGAAACTGGGTCATAGTCTAGATGAAATATGTCTAATTAATTTCCATATGAAGGAATTTTATGAATATATCGATCGTAGAGTTGAAGAGGATCGAACAATGTTGTATAATAATGGAAGAAAGTCGTATTATCCTGAATATATTGGAAATGAATATAAATTTATTATTGATGGGTATTTTAACAATATTGTGTCAGTGACATCAACAAATTAATAAAAAAAAATTATAAATTAAAGTAATTCAGAAACAAAACTAAAATTTTCAACATTTTCAACATTTTCAACGTTTTCAACGTTTTCAACGTTTTCAACATTTTCAACATTAGTATTTTTAGAATTATTTACAATTTCTTGATTATTATTCTGATCATCATCGCTTTCGTCATTGCTTTCGTCATCGCTTTTGTCATTGCTTTCGTCATTGCTTTCGTCATCACTTTCAATATTAATACATTTAATATTATCATTCATGCTAAAATCAGGTATGCCAAATCTAGCTGCGCCCATATCACGTATTATATTATTGCAGAGCTCAAATTCCTCTTTATCATAACTATTTTCTTCATCAGAATCTGTATAATGTGGAAATAATTTTAATTCATCACAATCATTATCATATTTATAAAATTTACAAATACATCTATTTTCAATCTTTATACTAGTATATTCAATTTTAATAAAATATTGAAGTTTTCTAGAAAGTGGTATAGATAAAGTATGAAAGTTAATTGATGAATTGCAGACACTAACTTTTCCGGAACAAATTCTACCATTTTCATTAAAAATTTCATAATTAAATTTATTTCCTTTATCAGTTGGAACATTAATATTTAAAAATTCAGATGAATTTTTAGAATAATTTTTATTTTTATTTAGCGAAGTAATGTAAACATTTAGATCAGATAAATTAGCATTTTTAGGATAAACCTCTGAGAGTAGACTCATATATTATATATGGTATTAAAATCCTTTAAATATTATTTAATTAAAAAATAAAAAATATATGTTTAAAATATACAATGACTTTAGCTGAATATAAAAAGATAAAGAATGAATTTAATAAATTAGTTAAAAAAAGTAAAACTAAAAATAAAGATTTGAAGAAACTGAAGAAAGATTTAGACAAACTTCGCAAGAAGGTAATAAAACAGATGGGTGGTAATATTAATAGTTATAGAAAAAAAGTAGCTGAACTTAATTTTAATAGTAATTATGATAAACAAAAAGAGAATGCTTTAAATGAATTGAATGATAATAATCGTAATAGAGCAGGAAATGAATTAAATCATATAAAAAATATATATTCAAATAATAACACAAACCTAAGTAATAAAGCAGAAACATATAGAAAAGATTTAACTTTGTTGATTATGAGTAAAGGGAAAGGTCTTTCTAACAACGGGTTTAAAAATAGTAAAACTATACCAAAACCATTTAATATAAGATCTAAAAAGGTTTTAAAAAATACAATTTTAGCATTTAAACTATGTCTTGGAAAAGAAATAGAGAGTAGTAATAATGACCATCCTTTATATTTATTACTTCAAAATTATCAAAGTAGTAATGAAAAAAACAATGCTTTGCACAGGAAAAGAAAAACAAGTGATATGACAGATGCATGGCGTATGGGTCCTTTTAAAATAGAATTAAATTGGAAAAAAAGAACATTAGTAAGTATATCAGGTAAAAAAACAAAAGAAGATGGAAAAACTAAATTAAAATATAGTGCTAAACTTGTAAATAATAGAGGAATATGGAATGATTTATCATCTAATTTAGATTCTGGCAATACAACCCAGAACCAGAACCCGAACCAGAATCCAAATGCACAGGAAGGGTTGAATCCAACTGCACCGGAATGGAATCCGAACCCGAACCAGAATCCAAATGCACAGGAAGGGTTGAATCCAACTGCACCGGAATGGGATCCGAACCCGAACCAGAATCCAAATGCACAGGAAGAGTTGAATCCAAATGCACCGGAATGGGATCCGAACCAGAATCCAAATACACAGGAATGGGATTCCAATTACTAAGAATTTTAAATAATTAATAATAATATTAATAATAATATTAATTTCAAAAAAATAATTTGAAATTAATAAAAAAGAATGTAACTTATAAATTTACATTAAGCCACATGAGCAGAGGCAGTAGCATACAAGGCCAAAGACAACGGCGTGGACGAGGACTCCTTCCTGTGTTGGGCAACCTGAATGATCAGCTACAGTTACGAGGCCACCGAGTAAACTCTGGACAAGAGAGTATACCTTAGGGTTGGCGACAACAAAGAAAAGAAGGGCAAGAATTAAGCAGCAATTTGGGTGAGATTTCATTATTTATAATATAAGATAAGAAAAAAAATTAGAAGGGTTTTATTAAATTATTTATTTTTTTATTATTAACAATATTTACATTAATTTTTTCAAATTTAAATATATCATTTGCAACATTTTTTACATCAATTGGTTTTACATTTTTAATTTTTTTAAAAACAGAGGCCCAAGATTCAATTTTATTAGAATAGTAGTATTCTGAGAAATTATTCTCAGCAATAAAATTGGTATCTTCTGCTATAAGTTTTTGGCTTCCAATAGAATAGTCAATTGCTTTATTTAATTCAGATTTAGTAACAAGATTATTTTTTAGATCAGTTAGTTCATTAATAACAATATTATATGCTTTATTAATTTTATTTGGATATGTTCCAAAATAGATAGTATACATACCTAGGTCTTTGTAATATGAGAGATCTGTATTAACAATATAAACAAGTCCACTTTTATCTCTTAACTTTATAAATAATCTGGAACTCATATTTCCACAAAGAATAGTATCAATAATACCTAAAGCATAAGATCTTTTATCATTAAAATCGTAAATTGGGAAACTAATTCCAACATAACTTTGGGGAAAAGGTTTAACAATTGAATTAAATCGAGGTTTATTTTGAATGTCTTTAAAATTCATATAAGAGGGTGATTTAGGAATAGTTTTAATATTATTTTTGCTAAAATATTTTTTAATCATTGATTCAACATTACTAGGTGTTTTACCGGCAATAGAAAGAATCATATTATTAGAAGAATAGTATTTTTTATAATATTTATTAACAAATGCTTTATTAAATTTTTTAATTACAGTATTATGTCCACCTACAGAATGAGCTAATGTTGTATTTTTGAAAACTTGATTACAAGATTTTTCAAATAATATATCAATAGGATTAGAGCTATTTTTTTTATTTTCACTAACAACAACACCAATTTCAGGTTTAAGATCAGCAAGCGTTGAATTAAACATCATATCAGATAGAACTTCAAGAGCATCTTCTGTATGTTCAGAACTTATAGTAATATGATAACAAGTCATATCATAATCAGTGAAAGCATTCATACTTGCACCATATTTGTAAATACTATTGGAAACATCTTTTGATTCTTTTCTTTTTTTAGTTCCTTTAAATAACATATGTTCTAGGAAATGAGAAAGTCCATATTCATTTTTAGATTCATTTCTAGAACCAACCTTAACACCAATTAGAATAGTAACTGAGTTTTTGCCTACGGAATTATCAACAATATAAGTTAGACCGTTATTTAATTTTTTAATTAACATATACAATATAATAAGAAATAATTAATAAAAATATATAGGTTTATAATATATGTTTTCAATATCAGCACACATTTATAATGAATTTAAAATAACATTCTGGTCATTATTAATAGCAGTATTGTTGTTAATGCCAGCAATTAAATTATATACATTACCAGGAATAATTACAATTATAGTCACCGCTATTATGGTATATATAATGATTAGTTCGATGAATGGAATAAATAGAGAAGGTGCATTGCCAAGTGTTACATACCCTGGTCCACCACATTTAGGGTTAGATGGTATTAGTTTAGAAAATAGATTGTAAATTAATAATAAATAAAATCTATTATATTATTAAAGGATAATATAATATGTCACTATTAGCATCAAATAAAAAAATAGAAGAAGTTGAAATATTAACAAAAAGAGAACAAGAATTGACAGAAAAACTTAAAAAATTCAAAAAAAAAGGAAATCCACCAACAAGCCCATCAACATCATCAGCAACAATAACACAATTACCGAACACAACAAAACCATCATCACTACAATTAGCACCAAATGATGAAGGAACAGGATCACCAGAGCCCACAACAGAGACAGAAGAATCCGCAACAGTTGAAACACAAACACCAGAGCCCACAACAGAGACAGAAGAATCCGAAACAGAGAAAGAAGAATCGGCAACAGTTGAAACACAAACACCAGATTATAAAACAAAATTAGAAAATATCTATAAAGATAAATGTCCATTAGATGAATATGATTGTAGTAAATTAAGTCTAGTCATATTATCTAGTATATTTTTTAAAGATAATGATAAACCTTTATTAAGTTCAATGGCATGGTTTAATTACTTCTTAAATAAAAAAAGTAATAAAATAAAAATAAAACCATCGGATATTGAAAATTCTGTTGATTTTAATAATTTAAATAATAAATTAATTGAAAGATTAAAAGAGCCAGAAACAATAATAGAGTTTATAGAGTGGTATAATGATTTAAGTGATTTAAAAAAAAAAAATAAAGAGAAATTTATAATTGAACCAAGTATTAAAATTATAAAAAAAGAGTTTACAAATATTAGAAATATAACAAAACCAAATAATATGAATATGAAAACATGGAAATACATGGAAAAAATATGGTATTTAAGATGGTTAAGTACTACTATATTGCCTGTAAAATATATGAGTAATGATTATAGTGAACAATTTAAAATAATAATTGGAAAGGGTAATAATAAAGATCCTGAATATTATAGAATTAAACAAATAACGAGAGCATCAGATACTGACAAAGTAATTACAGGAATGTGTTTATATCATAGGAGTTCTACAATTCCAAAACCTCAAAGTAGTATATTTAGTTCATCATCAGATACAAATCAAGTAGTAACTAAAAGTTATGTAATGGGTCGATTTTATCAAGATAAAACGCTTATAAATAATGATGATACATGTGATGAAAATTCTGTAAGAGTAATGGGATTAGGAATTAAAAATAATAATAAATATTATCAGTTAATAGACTCGCATTCATTGGCATGTAGTTATGATGATAATAAAGTAAAATTGAGAAGTAATAAATATATAATGACAAAAAAGAATGGAAAGATAATGATAAGAGTTGGAAATACTGATTTTGAATTATTAGATAACAATAAAACAAGAATAAG
>Ga0233415_10000411_pt1 | contig 20608 bp, 25 predicted proteins | sample Na_anoxic_12_MG_FD_188631 | JGI IMG/M metagenome (GOLD analysis project Ga0233415, IMG submission 188631) | Seawater microbial communities from Saanich Inlet, British Columbia, Canada - Na_anoxic_12_MG | ecosystem: Environmental > Aquatic > Marine > Inlet | place: Canada: British Columbia... | reverse complement strand
GGGGCCAACTCCTACCCTTGACGCAGTAGACATTGACGCTAATGAGATGACCTTGAGCAGCATAGCCGGGATCTCCCCGGGGATGCTTGTGACATATGACGATTATGCGGACGTGACGAGCGCAGTCCATGAGGACTATATCTTCACCGCTCCGGCCGCTTCAACGTATTCACAATGGACGGACTGAGACTATGGCAATCAAGACAACCATTGGGCCGGCTGACTGGACTATTGCAAAGCGGATTGGGAACGCGGCCAACACGGCCCTTTGCCAACAACATAACTCTATGGTTGCCGGAGTTGGCCGTCCTGCAATCAATACATATTCCCCCCGGCGCGTGACGGTCTCCGGCTCGGTTGTTTGGGCGCAAAGGTGGTTTGTCCCCCCGGTCCCCAGGATGAAGATCTTGATCACTTATCAGTATACGGGAGTGTCTGGAGACGTAGGGGCGATCTATGCTCAATGGGCAACTCCCGCGGCCGGCGCGTTGCCGGACTTGGAAGCTATCGGGTTGACGGGGGGGAATATATTCACGGCTCATGAGGCATACGTTGACGTTGAAGGCGAAGGAGGAGAGGACTACTTCTTCTCTCTCAACATTACACTAGCCCCGGCTACGCATGTGGACATATTCTCTGTTATGCTTTGCACCGATGAGGGGACCCCGTCAGACCATGAGTCTGTAGCGGGGGTCAGGCTTATAGAGGCCGGGGAATATGCTGACGATCAACCCTTCCATGTGGACCTTGTTGACCGTCTCGTCTCCGCTCCTCGGGAGCTCCTTGACTTTCAGTCCTCAACGGTCTTCCAATTCCAAGGGGAGGATACAGCCGTCACAAAGATCCGGGGCACCATTTACCCGTCATCATGGACGGCATTCAAGCGGGCCTGGCGAGACATACCGTTTCGGATTAGTGGAGAGTCTAAGGGTATCTCGATGCTCGTTCACGGCTACAAGTCCGGAGCGGCTGCAGCATATGTTGAGGCCGTCATTGATCAAGCCGTTGCCGTCCGTTGCGTCATCACGGAGACAGTCTATCAGTCCTGGCTAATTGGTTGGGAGAAGGACGTCAGTAGTGTCCTCACTCCGGGTTGGCACACAATGACGATCTATGTCAGCCCCCCGGCCGCAGGGTCCCTCATCATTGAGGGGATCTCAGTATATGAAGTGGAGGTCTAACTCATGGCGAAGCTACTCTCTCCGGATCTGGCTCTCGGTCAATACAACATTTGGAACGCCTCAGAGGGCCGCTTTCAAGATCCCTTTTACTGTGACAGAGCTCAAGCCTACTTGCTCGCGGGGATACCATGGTCCGATCCAATTTGGGTCTATGGAAGGGAGCCAACGGACGTCACCGTTGTTGAGACATTCTATATCCCTGCTCTGATTCTCCCCGGTCAAATCGGTTGGAGATGGGGATCATATTGCAAGGTCTCGGACGTTGCTCTTGACGTCAATGACCACAAGGTCAACCCTCCCTCTCTTGAGTTGGAAGTCTGGAGGACGGACCTCGCTGCGGAGCTCTCCCTCTTCACCTCTGCAGTTGCGAGCGACGGAATTCCCTTCCATGAAGTATGGAGCGGCTCAAACGACTTTGACGGCCTCATGGAGTTTGGCAAAACTATTTGGTGCGCGCCGGACGTCAAGAGCGCTCCCTTCCCTGCTCTCGCTTCTCCGGGGATTCTCCAGGTCGCTCCGAGCGTCACCGCTCGAGCTTGTCTCATAAAAGTCTCTCAAATGAATACTATGATTGGCTGGCTTGGGGGGAGACCCGTCTTCTCTGGGGACGCTATCGCGGATTGGTAGATGCTCCGAGCAACTTCATCACTTCCTTTGTCAACTCCTTCATATCCTTCCTTGACCCTTCAACCTCTTCCTTGAGTCCGTCAAGCTTTGTTGTCACTTCTGCCCTTGTGGAGGCGCAAAGTAACTCTTGAGCATGGACTCGTTCAGATATGTCCCCCGCGTTGGGAGGGGTCTCGGGGGGGCTTGTCCCGTTGCGTCCTTTGCCAAAGCGAGCCTTGACGATGGGAGCGAGGACCTTGTCAATGAGAGCGTAGAACGTGAGCAGAAAGAGAGCGGGGAGAGATTGCGCTGCTATGGCTTCCATTGGACTACCTCACAGGGACACCATAGCGGGACAGTGAGCCGCTTGCAAGGTTAGAAGGGGAAAACGTCCTCCCTCCGGTCCTCAGTGTAGCACTTTGAAGTTGCTTTCTTGAGAGTGTACTTGAAGCGAGGCTTGGAGCCGGTCAACTTGTTTTTTGTCACCTTGCAAAAACACACTTGCTCCCCCGGGGTCTCCCCTCCCTTCTCCGGCCAAAGCAGACCGAGGACGTCCGCGTCCTGCTCAATCATCCCAGAGTAGCGGAGGTCTGAGCTCTGCGGCTCTCTCCCTTCGGCGTCTCTCGTCAACTGGCTCAAGAGAATCACGGAGGCGTTGCACTCTTTGACAAGGTCCTTGCAAGCTGACGACATCTCCGCGACCGCTTGCTCTCGGCTGCTTCCTCTGTAGCCGGAGCGGAGCTTCTCCAAGTAGTCTATGCAAATGACAGCCTTCCCCTTGCGGTCCCTCCTCCAGGCCTTCGCAATGCGGAGCATGTCCGAAGTTGTGACTCTCTTCCCTACAACTTCAATACACTCGGGGAGGGTCTCAGCGTATCTCTTGACTTGGTCCGCAGAGAGGGCCGCTGTCCTTATGAGGGCCGCGTCAATCTTCGCGTTCATCCCGATCAACCGATTCACAATGTCTTGCTTCGTTTGGTCCAGGGAAAAGAAGAGGACCTCAATCCCTTTCTTCGCTGCAGCATTGGCCGCAGTCAAGGCCCAAGCAGTCTTGCCAACTTCCGGACGAGCTCCGAAGACGTAGAGGCCTTTGAGGAAGCCCCCGGTCCCCTCGTCCCAATCTCCGATCCCGCTCTTCCATGCTCCTTGACTCCCGGTCTCCGCAGAGAGAGAGAAGCGGATTGACTCGGCTATCTCCCTGACTCCGCTGCTATCCTCAGAAGCGAGGAAGCCCTCAAGCTTGTCAAGAGTGTCACGGGTTGGCTCAAAGACTTGCGCGGCCGTCATCCCCGGGGACCATTTGCTTGTCATCTTGAGACCATGCTCCCGGAGTTTGCGGAGGACATAGACCTCCCGGATCTCCTGACAAAGGGCCGGGAAGTAATACGGGATGAGAGCGGGGACAAAGGCCATTGTCCAGGCGTCAAGGAGCTTGTGAGCGTCCTTGACCTTCTCCCGGAGTCCCATGTCAACAAGCATCCCGGGAGAGGGGAGCGTCTTCCCCTCCTGGCTCGCTTGCTTATACTTCCCGAAGACCCAACGGGCTTGAGTCCCGTCAAAGGCTTCGGCCGGCCAACTGCGGATCTCGTCAAAGAGCTCCGGCTTGCTCATGATATTCCCGAGAAGCTCAAGCTCCGCAGTATGGAGTTGAGGCTTGTTTCCGATCTTCATAGCAGATCCCCTTCGGGCTCAACGTAGACACAAGCCCTTGAGGGTCTGTCAGTGTTTACCGTGTAGTAGTTGCAAGTCACTCCTTCGAGCTTCTCGGGGAGACGTCGGAGCGTCGACATGAGCATAATGAGCTCTCCTTCCTTCCGGGCCTCCTGAAACTCTGCAACGACGACCGTCTTGCAACGTCCGTTTAGATGCACTTCAACGAGGCCCCACTTCTCCGGGAGTGACTTCTTCGAGATGAGGCCCTTCGGCGCCATGTAGTAGCGATAGTTTCCCATGCCGGTCTCTGGGTGCTTCCGGAAGGTCTTGTGTTTGTCGCTGTAGTAGTCGCTCTTCCCCGCCTTGCACTCAACGAGGATTGACTCGCCCCACCACCAGCCGATTGCGTCCGGGGTCTCTCGGTTCCCGGTCGTCATGTCAGTCACTACAACCGGACACTTTACGCGGCGGACTCCCCCGCGGCTGAACTCGTCCGCAACCTTCGCCCCGCTATAGAGCCAGTCGGCTGCGGCCGTCACTAATTCAGAGTGAGTCATCCCCCTAACCTCCCCATGAGATCAACCAATGACTCAGCGGTCTCCTCCATGCTCCCAGGAGGTTGAGGGACTGCTCCCCCCGTCCATCTCGTCCGGACGTCCTTCTTCTTCTCTTCGTCAATCCCCCCGTTCATGTAGGCTTGGAGGACCTCAAGAGCGAAGCCTCTATACCTTGTGGGGGAGTCGTCAGGCTCGGGGAAGAGGTCAATCGTCCCCGGGAAGTCAATCAGCCGGTCAAGGATCTTCCATTGGCTCAACTGCTTCCAGTCTCGGACCTTCTCAAGGAGGAAGCTCACAGGCAAGAGCGGAGCCGCTTGAACCTTGTGACTGTCAAAGAGAGCAACTCCCTCGTCAATCCGCTCGTCATCTCGGAGAAGTTGGGGAAGTTGCACATGATGACGGCCCCCCTCCTTCATCTTTTCAGAGAGCCAACGGTCAAAGCTCAATCCCACGATAGCCTTGACAACGAGCTCAAAGCCGTATGCGTCCAGATGATAGCGGAGGATCTTGTCTCGGCCGGCTGTCAGTCTCACAGATGACTGGTCTCCCCAATAGACGGATCTCCATGTCCGGAAGAGCTCCTCAACTTGTTTCGTCTTGAGGACGTCTTCGGGAGAGAGAGTGATCTTCCCTGGCTGTGACTTGGTTCTCTTCTTCTTCGTTGGAGTGAGGAGGGAGCTCTCGCACGCGTGAGCGTGAGGCTTCTTCTCCTCTAAAGCTTTTGCTACTGCTTTGCTACTGCTACTGCTTATGCTCTTGCTACTGCTACTGCTACTGCTACTGCTTAGAGTAGGGTTGGGGTAGGGTAGGGGTAGGGTACCCTCTGACTTGACCCAAGTCCGCACTACTGGCGGGTGAGAGTCCAATTCTTTGAGCGCTGCGGCTTTCCATTTGTCATTTGTGCAATTATGCTTGATCCAACTTCTCAGAGCGAAGGTCTCCCCGAATTTCCTCACAATATGTCCGAGCTCCCCGAGGGCCTCCTCCCATTGCTCAACCGTGAGGCAGAGGGTAGCGCAAGCGAGCCGCTCCGAGAGCTTCACACAACCGCACTTGTCAGAGTCCGGGTTGACGTAGAGGAAGAAGTAAACGAGTTTTGCGAGCGGAGGAAGGTCCGCTATCCCGGGGTGAGTCCATATGTTAGTTGAGACGCTGCGAGTGATTGGCATGACTTCAACCTCTGAGCTACGTTGAGATCGGGACGAGACGCTCAGTGTCAACGTCCCTCCCCCAACAGGTCTACGCTGAGCCGTCACTCAGCAAGGGACAGACTAGCGGGAGGCTGCGGACGCTGTCAAGGCTGAAAGTTGTCCCCGTCGCAGTCAACGGGACCGAGGACTTTAAAGTCCTCATTATTTACAGAGCAGAGAAGGAGGGGACAAGAGTCCTCACTCTCAGCCAGGCAACAAGTCCCGAGGCTTTCAACCTCTTTACAGTCAAAGAGGACGAGGTCCGGCTCAGTGAAGACGTCCAGGTCTGCAGCGGGATCAAATGAACAAGCGGAGAGAATCAGGACAACCAATGTCAACAGTCTCATAGCAACCTCTCGTTGCGGAGAAGGGGAAGAGAGCCGGCGCAAGCCCTCCCCCCCTTCAACCATGACCAACTAAAAGACTACTTGAAAAGGAGAGACAGAGGCAAAGGGGAATAATTCATAATCTTTCTTGACAAGTGTCCAGAGGGGAGATAGCTTGGGGTTGAGGGTCGGACGAGAGGTCAGGCCCAAAGGAGAGTCATGAAGGTCCTCAGAAGCGTCTACGTTGACTGCTCAGAGAAGCCCCGAGATTGTGACATAGTTCAACTCAAGCATGACGGACACTTCGCTTTTATTGTCATCCGGGGGGGAGTTGCATATCACTTTAGCAGGAGCGGCCGGCTCGTCCGAGAGTTCGCTCTCCTGCTCTGTGACTGTATTGTCCTTGGGGAGTATATCACCGGGACAGAGAGGTCCCTCAGTCATCCCAATCGCGGGAAGGTCGGACTCTTTGACTGTCTTGAGGTTGGTCCTGACTCTTACTTCTCCGAGCCCTATGAGACCCGCAAGGAGTTAGCTGACGCAATCGTTGAGAGCTATCCTGAGACCTTCTTCAAGATCAATCAGCGGAGCTCTTCGGATTGGGACGAGCTTGTTGAGCAGAACGGAGAAGAGGGTCTCATCTATCGCAGGAGCGGGGACGACTTTGACGCGGGGGAGGTCTTCCGTCACAAGAAGACCGAGGACGTCCTTCTCTCCGTTGTTGACTTCACCTTCTCAGATAGTGAGTTATATGGGGGCTTGGTCAAGAGCATCGTTGGGGAAGCCGCTGACGGCTCTCGGACGTTGGTCCCTGGACTGAGCCAGGCCTTGAGAGTTGAGTTGACTTGCTCTCCGGAGCTCTTCCGGGGCCGCAAGTTTGAAGCTATATGTTCCGGCCGCTTCAAGTCCGGAAAACTACGTCACCCGCGCTTTAAGCGTTGGGAAGGAGAGACAGAATGAGCAAAGAGGTAGAGGTCACAATGACGGGATTCAACGTCAAGACGGTTGAGAAGAAGGACACTGTCAACAATGTAGCGGTATGCAAGTTCACCGCTGAGCTTGAGGGAGGACGGCCGGCGCCTGACGTTGCTTCCTGGGTCTCGGACGAGTTCGACCGCTTGACTGTGAGCATGGAAGGGATTGAAGGGGTCAAGTTTGAAGGCCTCACAACCAATTGCAACGCGGACAAGGGGACGGTTGTCTATCAAGGGGAGCGGTCTTTTGACGAAGAGATTGACCTTGAGACGGACGCGGTCTTCCTCGCTCTTGTGAAGATGAAGAGCGCCGGCTCTGGCAAGATCACCGGGGCTCTGTCCCCGAAGGCCGGAGAGGAGAAGCTTCCCCTCTAATGACCGATCTTGAAAGAGCAACGCGGGCCTTTTGTGCTCGCTCTGGTTTGACAATGTCCGGGCTTTCAAAGGCCGTTGGAGTGAGCCGTCAAACACTCTACACTTTGTTAGCCCGGGCGCATGACGAAGACGTTGAGGCCGTTGCATGGGCGCTAGGAGTCCCATTAACCTACATGCTCGGACTCATGCCAATAGAGGCAAGCAGAGCGCGCCTTGAGCGCGCAATCACCGGAGGAAGCAAATGACGAGAGCCATGACGAGAGCAGCAAAGCCAGGCAAGATCACCGTCCATAGTGACGTGCTCGGGGACCTTGTCCTTGTGAAGGACGAGCGGGGCAAGCTTCAACGAGTAGAGACCGAGATTGTCCTCCCCCCCAATGCGGTTGTACCTATGCCAGCAAAGACGACTTGGAACGCGGACAAGGGTCATTGGGAAGGTTGGGCCAAGGACCGACAGACGGGGAAGTTCTCCATCGTCAAGAAGGACGCGCCCACGGGATATATCTCCTCAACTGGCGTCATCATGGGGAACGTAGTCGCGGGGCTGACGCATATCTTCCCCCCCTCAATGGTCGTCTTCGGTCAGACTGTAGAGAACCCATATATCCGCAATGATGAGGACGGTTGTCCGGTCTCCGTGACGGTCCTCGTTGAAGTCTCGGGGACGACTCCCCTCGGGAAGTTCTTGACCATCCCGCACCAAGTTACTCTCAACCTTGACATTCTCCGGCGCCAAAGCTTCGCAAAGATAGCCGAGAGCGATGACGGGAAGGGAGCCGTCCGGATTGGCCTCCGCAACTCTCCCCCCGAGGGCTGCGAGGGTTGGGCAACGTATCCGATTGACTCTCAAGTTGCTTTCTTCGTCAACGTCTCAGACCCGAAGTGTCTCGCAGTTTGGTCAGACCATCTCACTGTAGCCGTCACAGCCGGCCGGAGAGCTCAGACCATCGCTCTGAGAAACGCTATGCAACGTCACCCCGCTTTTCCTCTCGGGAAGTATGCGCGTTGGGACGAGAACTGCGAAGCTTGGAAGATGCCGGTCATCGGTTGGATGAAGGACGAGACCGAGCTTCACAAAGCGAAGGGAGACGTTGCTTCAATGGCTGACGAGGTTGCAGGGGTTGACGACGTCCAGACTGAGAACCGCGAAGGAGACAAGCCTCCCGTCTCTGAGGAAGACAAAGAGACGACTCCCGAAGCCGCAGTCAATGAGACTCCAGTCGGAACGGGGACGGGGTCCGGGGCTGACTTCAACCGCTTTGACGATGAAGAGGAGGGTTGAGCCATGGAGATTAGAACGCGCAACTTTCAAGACATGAGCATTGAGGCAGACCTCGGGACGAGGGCCTTCATCACAGGGAAGCACGGGAGCGGGAAGACGGCCGTTGTCAACGCAATCCAAGCCGCGCTATACGGTCAAGTCTCCGGCCTTGGCAAAGAGGGGACGGCCGCTCTCATCAATGGGGAGGCAATGGCTGACGTCCTCTTCAACGTAGACGGCAAAGAGGTTTGTATTGCTCATAAATTTGAGCGGACGAAGAAGAGCATCCGGACGACTCCCGCAATTGCCATTGGGGAGGACGTCTTCCGTGACGCTGCAGCCTCGGACATTATCGGGAGCTATGTCCCCGATCTTCTCTACTGTGACCCGACGAGCTTCTTCGCTCTGGCGGGGACTGCCCGGAAGGACGCCCTTCTCAAGTATCTCGTCACAACCGAAGGCGCCAAAGAGCAACTTGCTTGGGTCCGTCTCTACGCTCTTGCAAAAGCATGGGACAAGATCAAGGGAGCCGGGGCGCCCAATGACATTGATCCCCCAACGACCGAAGAGCTTGAGCCTCTGACAACTGACTTCTTGACGAAGCTTGAGACGAAGGGAGCGGAGGGTCAGAACCAAGAGGACTCCGTCAGAGCTCTTCACGCGATTATTGAGCATGAAGCCGGGGAAGCCTGGGAGGTCATTGAGGCCCTCCATGAGATGAAGAAGGACTCAGCCGCGACGAAGACCAACATCAACAAGGCCCTTGACGGCCTCGGTCAGATAGCGCCGGCCGATATTCAGAAGCAAGCCGGGAGCCTTGCGGAGTTGCAAGCGAAGCACTCCGACCTTTCCCGACAAAGGGCCGAGCTCGTCAACGCTTCCAATCGGGAAGACCGAGTCTCTCAAGAGTTCAGCAATGCGGAGGAAGAAGTTGAGCGGCTCATCGCTGTCAAGCTTCGTCTTGAGAAGGAGAGCGGGACGGATTCAATCAAATCCCTTGAGGCGCGTCGTCTCCAGGCTGCGACGACTCTCTCAGAGGTTGAAGCCAATGAGCCGGACCCTCCCTCTGACGCTAACCGTGACGCTCTTTGGGACGCGGTTGTCAAGATTGAGCGCAAGCGGGGACGCGTGGCCGGCTATGGTCAACTGCGCGGGAAGATATTCAAGTCTTTCAGTGAGGGCCTCTGTCCCCTCATCAATGACAAGATCACTTGTGGGGCTGACGTCAAAGCGGTTTGTGAAGAGCAGGACGAGCAAGCCCTCAAGCTCATTGAGAAGCTTGACGAGCATGACGCGGAGCTCAAGGGCCTCCGGAGAGAGCTTGACATGACGCAAGCCGCGCAGGACTTCAAGGCAAAGCGTCAGGCCTTCAAGGTTGCCGTTGAGAAGGCGAAGAAGGGAGTCAACTCTCTTGACCTCGCAATCAAGATTGAGCGGGACCTCGGGGACGTCATTGAGGATCTCAAGATTGCACAAGCTAGGGCCGAGAAGATCCGGAAGACGAAGTCCGCAGCGGTTGACGATGCTCACCGGGAAGCCCTCAACTCTCAGCTTGCGGAGCTTGAGGAAGACCTCAACGCGGCTCGCAATGCGGAGGCCTTCCAGAAGCTCTTGAGGGGAGTCGGAGTTAATGACATCTACTTTGACGCGGCCCTTTGGTCCGGAGCCTGGGAAGGAGCGAAGGCCGGCCGTGACGCGTGGATTCAAGCAAGGATCGGGGACGTCTCTGAGCGTATCACTGGCAAGCTCCGAGGGACGAAGGTCTTCCCGAAGGACGCGGTCTTCCATATTGACGTGAGCGCAAAGAAGCTTGAGCTCGGGATCATGTCCCGGGGGATCTTCATTGACGCCGCGGTCCTCTCCAATGCTCAACGCTCTGTCTTTATGCTCTCCATGCTTGCGGCTCTTCCCCGCATTGGGAAGGACTGCGAGCGCCGGATCTTGCTACATGACGTTGACGGGATTCTCCCCGTCCATTATGCGAGGCTCATGTCCTGGCTGAGCGCCGAAGACTTTGACCTTGTCGTCTTGACCTCTCCGCACAAGCCGAAGAAGGAAGTTGACGGTTGGAAGGTCTTCGACGCTGCGAAGCTTGAAGTCATTGAAGACGATGACGGGACGGACCTCAACGAGGAAGGAGATCACTCATGAGGCTCACAACCGAGCAACTCAAAGCGGTCAACTCGGAGCTTCCTCATAAGGTAGTCCAGGCCGGAGCGGGGCCCGGGAAGACAACGCTCCTCGTTGCACAAGTTGAGCAATGGAAAGCCGAAGGCGTTGACCTCTCCAAGGTCATTTGTATCACCTTCACAAGAAGGGCCGGCGCCTCCCTCCAGAAGAAGCTCGCTGAGAAGGGGCTTGAGGTTTACTTCTGCGGGACGGTCCACGCGTTCGCGTTCATGTGGCTCCGAGCAATCGGGAGACCTTTCACGATTATTGATGAGGATGACTTCGCGGACCTCATTGAGTATCTCTGTCACTTGAACCAATTCCCGAGCGTCTCCAAGCGGAGAGTCCTCCGGGCTGTCCATGGGGAAGCCGTCAAGAAGATGACGAGCATTGAGAAGACTGTCCTCAAGTTCGTCCGCGGCTACATTGTCCAGCATAACCTAGTGACGCCTGACCTCCTGCTTTGGCACTTCCTAAACATGAAGCCGGCTAATTGGGCCGCTCTTCGGGACCAAGTCAAGGTGGTCATGTGGGACGAGTATCAAGACACAACCGTCCATGAGAACGAGATCATTGGAGAGCTCAACCCGGAGAAGAGCTTCCTCATTGGGGACAGCCGTCAAGCAATCTACACTTTCAGAGGAGCGGACTCTCGCTTCATGAAGCAAGCCCTCGGGGAGCGGTTTGACTTGACCGTCAACTTCCGGAGCGGCCGGGATATTGTGAGGGAGGCTAACTCTCTCATGAAGACGGAGAAGCCGCTCAAGGCCTGGAGGGAGGACCTCGGAGGGATTGGGACGGATGACTCCCGTCCTCTTCCCCTCGTCCACATGGACGGAGTTGTCCAAGGGGCTCCCTGGGTCGTCCTCTGCAGATACAACGCTCATGTAGTAGAAGAGCGGGAGAGGCTCACGGCCGAAGGCGTCAACGTCCTCGTAGCCTCCAAAGACTTTGACAAGTATCGGGCGATGAAGTGGAGGACCCTCTACAACTGCGCTCGCTTCATTGTCAACCCTGCTTGCGAGTGGCTCCGTTGGACCGTTGCGAGGGACATCGGGACGAAGCAAGTTGAGAACGTCCTCAAGACTCCAGCCGGGGGACCCGTCACGGCCCTCGTCACATGGCCGGGGATGCCCCAAGACATTGCGAAGATGACCGTTGTTGAGTTCGCTATCTGGTACGGAAGGCGAGACTTGCAAGACCTTTTGCCGGACGGAGAGGCGCCGGACGTTATTGTCATGACCGCACACGCGGCCAAGGGCCTTGAATTTGACAACGTCATTCTGAGACATTGGTCGGACGGGACGGGCTTCAAGTTGGAAGACGAAGAGGACCGTTGCGTCAGCTATGTAGCATTGACGAGAGCGAAGGACATCGTTGTCTATAACTAAGAAGGAGCGTCATGAAACTCACAACTGTTAGAGAGCCTCTGGGACAGAAGGTCAGAAACAAGCGAGACCTTGCTATCTTCATCGCCTTCCGTTACTTGGGCCTTCCGTATATCTGGGGAGGGGACGACCCCGTCAAGGGCTTTGACTGCTCCGGCCTTGTCGTTGAGCTCCTCAAGTCCGTTGGGGTCCTTCCCCGTGACGGAGACCTCTCCTCTCGGGGGCTCTTCCGGAAGTTTGAGGAGAATGAGCGGACTCATCCGGAGGCTGGCTTCCTCGTCTTCTACTCTTCCCCGAGCAAGCCAGAGCGGATCAATCATGTTGAGTTCTGCATTGACTCGGAGCTCGCAATCGGAGCAAGCGGAGGGGGAAGCAAGACGAAGACCCTTGAGGACGCGGCTCGGATGAACGCCTACACAAAGATCCGGCCTATCAGAAGAGACCGTCCGATTGTCGGCTATGTTGACCCTTTTGAGGGGATATAAATGAGCAAGTTAGACAGGTTTCTCCTCTACGTCATAGCCGCTTGTCTCTCGCTCATGACCCTCAAGGGCTGCAGCGAAGCCGTAGCTCAACCCCTCTACCCTTCCGTTGAGGACGCTATCTTCTACGTTGCCGAAGAGGCAGAGGTTGAAGCCTGGGTCATTGACTGGAGAGTTGGACGAGAGAGCGACCACAACCCCGGGGCCGTCCGCTATTGTCTCCAATGGCAACCTTCCCCCGAGAAGCGCTATCTCTGGAAGTGTCTCAAGGAGACAGATTGCCGGAGCAACTGCGACAAGCGGCCGGAAGTTTGGGACAACCGTCTTGACGTTGGTCTCTTCCAATTGCGAGACGCTCCCTCATGGTCCTGGGTCCGTTGGTTCAACAAGCAGTTTGACGAGCACCGCGGCCCCGAGTGTCTTCTCAAGCCTTCTTGCGCTGCGGATATAGCGGTTGAGGCGATTCTCTACCTCAAGAAGAGAGCGAAGCGTGAGCGCTGGAAGTGTAAGACTCAGAAGGTTGACACTCTTGCTTGGCTCGCTTGGTGGAACGGCTGCGGGACCTATGCGAAGGCCTTCAAACTATACAAGAAACGGAAGACCGTTGACCGGGGAGAGCCATGAGTCACAGAGAGGCTTGTCCAGTTTGCAAGTATGCGGCTTGGTGGAACAGTGACAAGGACACTTGGAAGTGTTCAAAGTGCGGAGGGGAGTTTACTCGGGAGGCTCTCGTTGTCTTCCGCAATTTGGCGCGCTCTGATAGGGCGAAGCAGCTTGATATAAATTTGAGAGACAAGGGAGGGAAGCCGTGAGTTCCTACCTTGAGATAGTAATTGACAGCCATATGAGACAACTCCGGAAGGAGCATGAGCTCAACGCAGTCTTTAGGGCTGCGGAGGCTCTCCTCCTCATGACGGAAGGGAAGTTCAAGGAAGCCGCTGAGCAATGTCTCAAGGCTGTCCAGTCAAAAGAGCAAGCGAAGAGACTCAGGCAAGAGGGATACTAATGACCGAGACAAGACATATCTTCTGGACCGGAGGCTTTGACTCAACTTACTACGTCCTCCGCTCCCTTTCTGAGGGCTTCCAAGTTCAACCTCATTACATTCAAAAGGCCGGGGACGGCCGTGAGTGTGCGGTCCAGGAAGTGAGGACTATTGAGCATTGGAGGACCTGGCTCCAAAGCAACAAGCCGGAGCTTTGGGATCTCCTCAAGCCCCCGACTATTGTCGGGAAGGTCCCAGAAGAGAAGGGAGTCCGAGAAGACTGGAAGAGGGCCGGAGCAGGAAACAAACCGAGCGACCTTGTAGGCTGGCAATATGAGGCCATGAGTCGGCTCGCTCTGTCCTTTGATATGTTTGACGTTGCTTGTTGCGCTGAGCATGGGGGACGTCTCCAACGCAATCTTGAAGCAGTCAAGAAGCTCCCCGGGGCTGACCGGCTGACCTTCCCCCTCGTTGACACTACCAAGGAGGAGATGCTTGCATGGTCTCAAGCTCATGGCTTTGACCTCTCTCCTTGTTGGTCTTGCTGGCATCCCAAAGACGGTGAGCCTTGTGGAAAGTGTAGAATGTGCAGAGAGAGGATCGTCCCCTTCAAGCGAGTTACTCCCAGAACGAGGACGAAGCTCTCCCTCATCTTCAACGTCTGCAATCGGTCAAGGGCCGAAGCCGGGGAGAGGATTCTCAGGCTCTTCCCCAATTGCCTCTACTCTGTCTTGCAATCATTGATCGGCTTCCCTGGAGGCTGTCAGGTCGTCATTGTAGATTGGGGCTCAACGGATTGGCCTCTTGAGGATTGGCTCCCGCAACTCTTCCGTCAATTCCCTGACGTGAGATATGACCTGGTCCAGCCTGACGGGGTCTTCAACAGGGGGGAGGGGAGAAACATCGGAGCAGCCTCCTCAATCGGTGAGGTCCTTTGCTTCATTGACGCGGACATGCTTGTCACCTCCGGGCAATTCTTCCGTGACGGCTTTGACGTTGCGAGCCATGGGAGACCCGTCTTCCCTATCTGTTACAACTTCAACAATGCTCAATGGTCCAAAGGTTGTTGGAGAGGGGGAGAGTCAAGCGCAGTCAGAGGAGCCGGAAGCGGGAGCTCTGGGAATGTCTTCATCAATCGGAGCCAATGGCAAGCCCTCGGAGGATTCAAGACAAAGGGGGACGGTTTTGAGCGTTGGGGGAGAACGGACATAGACTTCCGAAAACGTGCTTTTAGGCAGTTTGGACGCGTAGAAAGGCGAAAAACTCACGGTTTCTATCATCAGTGGCACCCTACCGATCCGGCCTGGCTTGACCAAAATATCCCCGCAGAAGTAGGAGCAGACCACAAGACAGCGCGCAAGGGTCGTTGGGCAGATGAGCCCCTTCCCGCTGACGCTGTCGTCCTCAACAACCGGGGGGACTACCTCGGGGACCTTGTTGAGCGCTTCATCATTGGAGGGCGCAAGTCATGAGCGTCCCCATAACCCTGCAAACGGGAGACAGTAGGCAAGTCATAGGCGAAGCCCTCCGAGCCGTAGATGATCAACGGCTTTTGGCCGTCGCAGTCATCTACAGGGACGAAGACGGGACTCCCGTCAGGGTAGTGGCAACGGAGGAGGGAGGGAGCATCTTTACCGTTGCCGGCGCACTAATGGACGCAGCAAATACCGTTTTGAGGTGGAACGAATGAAGACCCTTTCAGTCCGTCAGCCTTGGGCCTGGCTCATAGTCAACGGCTACAAGAACATTGAAAACCGCAGCCGCAGAACAAAGCACCGCGGCCCCGTTTATATCCATGCGAGCAAGACCGTAGAGAAGAAGGCCCTTGAGCGTCTCAAGGAAGAGCGTCCGGACATTCCCTTCCCCGAGACCTTTGAGACCGGGGGCATAGTCGGGAGGGCTGAAATAACCGATTGCGTAGACGAGAGCTCAAGCTCATGGTTTGAGGGTCCTCACGGCTACGTCATGGAGCAAGCGGCCCCGCTCTCCTTCTTCCCGGTCAAGGGCCGTCTTGGCCTCTTCACCCCGAAGGAAGACCTCCCCGTCAAGAGATGGGACAGAGAAGTCCGTCAAGCGTCAGCCTTCCCCGAGCCTCCTCCTCCCATGACGAAGAAGAAGGTTGACCCGAGGACGATCCTCAAGGGGGGGGAGTTCTTGGGAGTCAAAGACCATTACTTCCAGGTTGTGAAGGTGACGAAGAAGAAGGTCGTCATTGAACCCGTCGCAGTTAGGGACGGAGTGAGACCCAAATGAGCACCTTGTCAGCCCCGGGCCGGTATCCTCTGCACAATGTAGGGGAGCCAAATGACCATGTAATTGCTACGGACGTCAAGATTCTGATAGCCCCCGGGGCTGGCACATTCTATACAGGAGAGAGGCTATGAGACGTCAATATCATTACAACGCAACGGCCGCAATCGTAGCCGAAGCGCTCCGCTTCAATCCCAAGTTTGTTGAAATGTGGGGAGGAAAGGCCCCGGATCTTGCGGCTTTTATTGCGATCAACATTGCTCGCTCTAATCAAATGGTTGACGAGATGACCCCGTCATTGCTCTTCACAGCGACCGCAGAGCGACCCCTCCCCCTCCCTTCACAGGTTGACCCCAAGAGCAAGGTAACGGCCGCAATGCTCGCTTGCGGGGATCAACTCTTCCCGCTCATGTTCTTGGGGGACAAGCATCACTTTGATCCTCAATTCGGTTGGGCCTGGATTAGGAGTTACTTGGGGCGCCTCATTGAAGACTCAAAGACCTCTGACGCAGACCGTCACCAAAAGATCGCAGGAGCGGGGATTCATACGTCCCAGGACACTGAGGAAGACGGACCCCATGAGGGATATAAGGGATGGCCCCACAAGGACAACCTCGCTCTCAGTGAGAAGCGTCTCAAGGCTCGGGGGAAGAAGCTCAGCCGCAAGATCCGCTTTCTTCGTTGGATAGGCCAGAGTGATGAGGCTTGGGGACACATGGCCGATCCTGACGCTGACAATGTGGAGAATTGCCGGAAGGGAGCCGTTCTAGCCGGGGTCAATCTCTACCAATATATTGCGAGCTATGAGCTCATGAGGCCTATCCGGGCTGCGGGGCATTGGGTCCAGCTAGGACAAGACGGGAGACCTCTGACCTCCCTCTCCGCTGTCCGTGAGGCCGTCAATGACGCTCACCTTGAGGAGCTCGCTGACGCCTCCTTCCTGGAGACGACCGGACTCCCCCTTCCCCGCTTCAAGCGCTTCAAGCATGAAGAGTTAAGAGTTTGGATGAGGGCCAAGAGATGAGCCTCCCCCTCTTCCCGCACAGTCCGAGCATGGAGTCAGCCCCCGGAGACTATAGGGGAGACCGTGAGACCCCTCGCAGCCTGGCGAAGCTCTTCAATCGTGACTTTGGACCCTTTGACCTGGACGCAGCCGCAGCCCCTCACAATGCTATTTGTCCCCGCTTCCTCACCGCAGAGGAGGACGGGACGCGTCAACCCTGGGGTCCCATTGTTTACCAACGGAAGAAGAAGGAGCTCGTCCGGCCGGCTCGGGTCTTCATCAATCCCCCCTATCGTGAGCCCAATCCCGAGCTATTCAGTAGGAAGGCCCTTGAGGAGTCCCTCAACGGCTCAGCCTCGTCCGTCATGCTCATCCCCGTGACGAAGACAGAACAAGACTTCTGGCACCGCTATATATCAGGACTAGGAAGCAAGAGCGGACCAGGTCCAGGAGCGAGCGCTATCCTCTACGTTGTAGGGAGGATCTCCTTTGAGCTCGGAGGAGTCCCTCAGACTCAAAACGACCACGCGTCCGTGTTGGTCTTGTGGGAAGCAGAGTTCACAAGCTCAACGGCTCGCTGGCATTACAAGCTACCCGTCACCGGGAGCTATCACCAACGCCTCGGCCTAATGCCGGGGAGACCTTTCCCATGGAGTAAAAGACTATGAGCTTGAAGCGTGACGATATGCGTCCCCCCCCGTATCTGTACTGGAAGCAACTCCTTGAGCATCTGAGGATCGCAGGGATTGAAGACCCGGAGCAGCATATCCTTGAGAAGCGCTTCGCCTGGCCTCGTCAATGGGAGATCCATCTTCCCAATGACCACAAGAAGCCTTGCAACCTCCATTGTCCTCACTGCGCGGGGAAGCTCTTTGAGCATGGTCTCGGGAGATGGGAGTCAAAGGCCCTCGCTCTTCAAGAGTCCTTGGCCGGCGTCATCCCCTTTCACGTCTACGGGGGAGCCTACACGGAGCCCTTGGGCAATCCGTATTTCATGGCCTTCCTTGGGGGGACAAAGCGTCATGACAATCACTTCGGGATTCATACTAACGGAGTTCTCTTGAGGACCCTGGAGGAGCGTCAGGGCTTCTTGACGGAGCTTCACGCCTTGAGTACTGACTCGGTTGACTACCTCTCAGTGAGCCTTGACGCTGGCCTCCCTTGGTCATGGTCTCGGACAAAGGCCGGGAAGGCTGAGCTCTTCGCTGACATTTGGGAAGGTATCCGTCAGGCTTGCCAGATTAGAGACAAGGCCGGGGTCCCCTCTCACGCTATTAGAGTCTGCTATCTGATTAGCCCCGAGAGTGACACTCCCGAGGACTTTCAAGCCGTTGTAGCCTATGCCAAGGCCGTTGGAGTTGACTCCCTTCGCTTCTCCATCCCCTTTGACAATTACCTCAAGCCCTTTGAGGAGGTCAGGGACTACAAGGCGAAGCGAGAGACCCCGGGAGACGCTCTCTATTGGGAGAGGCTCAAGCCCTATCTCTCAGCGGACCAATCCGAGAGGCCTTATATCTTCTACACTGAGCCTTGGCTCACGGACGTTGAGCGCTTCACCTTTGACCGTTGCGCTTATACTTACTTCCAAGTCACCAACGGAGCGGACGGCCATATCTACCCTTGTAGCACCGTAGCAAGCCCCACGGGGAAGCACCTCCGGCTTGGGGAAGCAACGGACTCAGTTGAGGAGTTCAAGACCCTCATTGAGTTCAATCAAAAGGTTGCTTTTGACCCCAAAGTTGCTTGCTTCTCCTGCAATCTCCGTTGCAATCGGATGGGAGTTGAGATCAATGCAGCAACTCAGGACCTTGAGGGGGGGACGTCATGAAATGCCCAGGGACTATCTACGCACGGGAAGGGGTTGGTCATCCTGACTACGTCACTGACCGCTATCCCCTCCTATTCAAGATGTTTGAGGCGAAGGGTTGGAAGGTCATATATGACAACGTCTTGAGGCCCTCAGAGATTGAGGGGGACACTCTCATAGCTTTCAAGACCCCGCAGCATAATCAAATTGACGCGGCTCGGGTCGTCCGGAGGCTCCCCCCGAGTATCAGAGTAGTCCTCTACCTCACGGACATTGACACAGGTCATCCCTCAAGGCCCAACGTCCGGATCAAGCAATATGAGAGAACCGTCTCCCATGCTCTCAATCGTGCGGACCTGGTCCTCTGTCCCTATCGGAGCCGCTTCCTCCAGAAATGGCCGCAACATGAGGCCAAGCTCCGTTGGCTCCCTCACTTCTTTGCTACAGATGAGCGCTACAAGTCTCTCCCCTACAATGAGAACCCCGCTTCAATGTGTCTCGTTGCAGGAGCGACGAAGAGCCCCGTCTATGAGCTCCGGAGGTTTGTCCTTGCCAATCAAACCGAGTTCGTTGCTCGGCTACCTCATCCGGGCTACAAGGCCAAGACGGGGCCAAAGTTCAAGCTTGGGGGGGACTTTGCGAAGCATCTCAACCGCTTCTTTTGCGCTCTCTCTGACGTCTCAATCCGTGAGTATGTTGTTGCGAAGACAGTTGAGATCCCTGCAGCCGGCGCTCTCCTCATCACCAATCATTGTCAAGACCTTGAGGATCTCGGATTCAAGGACGGGGTCAACTGCCTCATTGTTGACAACAACAACGCTCTTGACGTCATTGACGCAGTCTGTAGAGACCCGGAGAAGTATGAGGAGATCCGCAAGAAGGGTTGCGATTGGGTCCGGTCTCAATTCGGAGTGAGCGAGACCTTCCGGGGCTTCCTTGCATACCTTGAAGAGCATCGTCTCCTTGAGGCCTCCAGGGCTGCGGACCTCCCTCCTACAAGCGGAGCGGGGAAGCGCAATGAGTCCAGAGAGGACCGGAGAGGAGTCCGGATCAAGTTGGCTCGCAAGCATGGGACCCTAACATGGAAGGAAGTTGAGAGGGCTCGGAGTCTCGGCTTCAAGATTGGGGAGCATGTCCGGCTATGGGGCTCGCTTGACGATAGCTTCCCCGTGGTCCAGATAGACGATTTTGTTGTCTTGGGGGGGAGTTCTCGCATATTGACCCATTGTCCCGTGAAGGGTCTCAGGAAGGGGGGCCTCGCTGTCCGGGTCCATCATGACGCTTGGATCGGCTACGCTGCTACCATCATGCCAGGCGTCAGCATTGGACCCCGGGCAATAGTAGCGGCTCGCTCTGTAGTGACGAAGGACGTCCCCCCGGATGCTATCGTAGGGGGCAACCCTGCGCGGGTGATAGGGCAGCGCAAGCCGGCCGAGGTCCTCATCACTCACCTCCTTGTCAGTCAGCACCTTCCCGCTACAGTCCCGGACAAGCCTCCCAAATGGACCCCCACAACCGAAGAACTCAAGACTCTCTTTGACGTTGAGGGAGACCTCCCCGAGGAGCTCTCAAGGCTGCTCAATGAGACCACATGCAGAGAGGAGGCTACACAATGACAGACAGACCAACGAAGACGCTCCTCATTGGCCGGGGCTATTGGGGTAGCAAGCTTGAGCGCTATCTCCGAGAGTCCCCTCTCTTTGACCTGGTCAAGGTCATGGGGAAGGAAGGAGACACAGAGACAGACAGAGCGCTTCACCGTCAAGACGTTGAGGCCGTTGTCATTGCTACCCCTATAGATACGCACTACAACCTTGCTAGGAGGGCATTGCTCGCAGGGAAGCACGTCCTTGTTGAGAAGCCTCTCGCTCTCACTTCTGGGGAGGCCTGGGACCTCGTCCGGCTGCGTCAGGATGAAGGGAAGATCCTCATGGTTGACTACGTCCAGACCTTCGCGCCAAGCATTGTTGAGGCCCTTGAGTATCTCCCCTCCATCGGCCCCGTGAGATACGTTGAAGCCGAGACGTCTCACCTTGGGCGCTTTGGCATGGGGAGCAACGTCTATTGGCTCCTAGCCTCTCATTGGCTCGCTGTCGTCAATGAGGTCCGTCCCCTTGACGCTCTGACCTGGACTCAAGAGAAGTATCTCACCGGGGAGGACGGCCTCACAACCAAGGGGATGATAGTCGGCTCTGACATGGCCGGCGCCTTCTGTAGCGTGAGGGTGAGCCTTGACACTCCGGGGAAGGTGATGACCTTGACCATCTATGGGGAGCTCGGGGTCATCCAATGGGACGCTCAAGGGGACCCCGTCCTCTCCGTTGTCTTCCATGACCGCAAGCCCCGGGCTCTTCCCGCTGAGCTTGAGTCTCTCAGGCTTCAAGGACGCTTTGACGAGCGT
>Ga0233415_10000409_pt1 | contig 20618 bp, 20 predicted proteins | sample Na_anoxic_12_MG_FD_188631 | JGI IMG/M metagenome (GOLD analysis project Ga0233415, IMG submission 188631) | Seawater microbial communities from Saanich Inlet, British Columbia, Canada - Na_anoxic_12_MG | ecosystem: Environmental > Aquatic > Marine > Inlet | place: Canada: British Columbia... | reverse complement strand
AACAGAAAGAACCGTCTCTGATCCCTTGATAACGGGGTAAGAATCCCCAAAAAAGAATAGTAAAAATGGAAATAAGAATAATCGCTTACTTATTACCATGCTCGCCTTTTTTTGAATCAACATCATCTAGATGGATTCTAGCAAGCGTGAAATTAAAATCAAGAAAGATAAAATTAATGGACTATGGCAATAGTATCATGCCCCGATTCAGCATATCCTCAATCTGAGCATATTGCTTTTCAAGCTCATACATAACACCCATTATGAATTTTTTGTTATCTTTCCGAATACCGCATTCACCTGGCTTCTTACTTTTTCGAATGCAGTAACGATAGGTAAGCGATCCAGTATCACCCTCACCATAGGTGGTTGTTAAATCCATAACGTTATCATACAAAGCCACAACTTGCGGATCACTTGTTTTTACTACCGCATCACGTTCTTGTACTGCCTGATCAACCGTTGATCCAGTATTGCCTGCAAGTAAACATTCAAGAATATCAAATTCTAGATCTATCAAGTGCAAGAGCGGTTTTAGAGCAAGTTCCCCTCTCAAGGCGAGTTGCTGCAATTGGAACTTAACTTGCTGTATTTTTTCTTGCTTACTTAAAATACGACCACTTGGAGGTGTAGCCATCATTGGAGCTGCAGCAAACGGCATTTGGTTTGGCTGTGCTTGTGCCATCAGAATAGAGTTCTGTGCCTGCATTGCCATCATAGAAGCCTGCATTGCAAGCATATATGATTGCTGCATTGAAGGACTATTATAGTGCTGCTGCGGCACTGCAAATTGCATTTGAGGCATTTGCTGCATAGGCATATACGGAGCTACTTGAGCTGGCTGAGTTGGACGCTGAGCAACATAGCGCTGCATAATGGTTTCGTGAGCCCTTGTAGCCGATGTTGGCTGTTGCATTGGCACTGATTGTGGTATTGGTCGAATCAGTTCTGAAGTAGGCTTCCTTACTTCATCTTCTTTAAAGAATCTAAATATTCGAGATCGCTTCACGGGAGGAGCTTCCGATTTTATGTCTTTCTTCGACTCCATATTTTGCGATTCGTTTTTCGCTACAACAATCGTACCAGTTAATGCATTTTTAGCAGCAGCAAGTGATTGCTGTACTAACTCAGTAAAGCTTTTGCCCTTCTCTGTATTTTTTTTCACAGATGATACAGGATCGGCTTTCGCTACAGATACAGTATTATTCGACGGAGCAAGCGCATCGCTTGAGGTATGCAATTTAAATGCTCTAAAGCGAGATGGTTTTGAAACTTTTTCCAACTCTTCTTTTGGTTGATTTTGTGCGAGAGAGATTGTTTTACCAAATCCATGCCTGGTAATTTGAATCGGTTGCCTTGAAAGCTCAGCAAGGCTCTTATCTTGCATAAGCTCTTTTTGCATCGCATTGTGTGAGAATTTCTCTTTTAATCCTACTAACTTCATTTTTGCACGAGCAAAAAAGTGTTTCATCTTATGAGAAGTTGATTGCGCCCCAACCATCTCTCTTTCTGGAGCTGTATACTTATTCATTGCCAGCAGTATCGGTTCGGTCTTTTGCCTCATTAATTGATCACTGAGTGAAGCAAATGATTCTTTCAAGCTATCCAGCCCTGAAGCTACTGATTGCTGAGTAGCCAAAGCCACATCTCTTCCATGATCTATGACAGAGAAGGCAGTAGAAACTGCTCGTTGCCTGATTGAATCCAACCCTGCTTGTACCTGTGCCACTAATTCTAAAGGAATCTCAGTCACCGTATCTTTAGCCGCCCCAATAGAATCTCGCAAGGCTCCAATAGCCGCGACTACGGAATCATTCGCTGAAGTAACCACCTGTTTACCTTGCAATGCAAGCGATGAAATACCGTTTGCTGCAGCTTCCGTTGTTTGATTAAATCCTGCATACGCCTTTGATAGTAGCTCTGATTGGTATTCTCCAACCGTATTTTTTGCCGAAGCAAGAGAATCTGCTACTCCTCTTACACCACCCACAATACCACTTGTTGTATTTTCAACGATATTCCGCGTTGTATTAAATCCGAGATGTAATTGCGATGCAATTCCTGCATTCAAATCATTGAATGCGTTTTGAGCCATGAAACACGTATCTTTAAATCCACACACACTCGAAGAAACTACATTCTGCGCCGCATCTGAGATACCCTTCGCTTGATCCGCCATACTGGTTGCAACGCCTGACATTACCTGTTTCGTGGTATCAAGCCCCGTCTGCAGCTGTGACAAAATCCCTGATGGCAATTCACCAATTTTATTTTGTGCTACAGAAAGAGAATCTCTAACAGCTCCAATACTTGCAATCACTGACTGATTTGCAAAATCAGCAACACCCTTTACCTGATCCGCGAAAGTTGTTGTTGTATCTGCAACTACCCGCTTGCTTGCACCAAGGCCCATCTGCAGTTGCAATGAAACACTTGATTTCAAACCATTTAATTTGTTTTGTGCGACAACACATGAGTCTTTCAGTTGACATACACCCGTAAGCACTGATTCCCGCACTCCATGCGTAACCTCCTTCACTCCATTCTCCAGAATGGTTGAAATATCAGCCACTACTCGTTTTGTTTCATCAAACCCTACACGCAATTGGGATGAAAGTTCCAATGGCAGCTCTCCCAATTTACGTTGCGCTACATTACATGAATCTTTGAATTGGCACATACCTGCAGAAGCTGCTTGACTTGCCCCATCGACAGCTTGCCTACCAGATAAAGCCACGCTCGTTGCCATATCTTGAGCAAGCCGCCCTGCCATATCAAGCCCTACGCGAAATTGCGATGAAAGCTCTGATTGCAGTTCACTTAATTTATTTTGCGCTACATTACATGAATCTTTGAATTGGCACATACCTGCCGTAGCTGCTTGACTTACCCCATCGACAGCTTGCCTACCAGACAAAGCCACGCTCGTTGCCGTATCTTGAGCGAACTGACTCGCAGCATCTAACCCTCTACTCAATTGCGATGAAAGTCCCGATCGCAGCTCACTTAATTTATTTTGTGCTATATAACATGAATCTTTGAATTGGCACATACCTGCAGAAACTGCTTGACTCGCCCCATCGGCAGCTTGCTTGCCATACAAAGCAACGCTCGTTGCCGTATCTTGGGCTCGCTGACTCGCAGCATCTAATCCTCTACTCAATTGCGATGAAAGCTCCGATTGCAGCTCACTTAATTTATTTTGCGCAGAAACACCTGCCTCTTTCAGCCTTCCAAGCCCCACGAACATCGCCTGATGCACTGAATTGGCAATATCGCTCCCTTGCACTGCAAGAGAAGATGCTTTATTTGCAACAATTTTTTGCGCCAGAGAACAACTTGCCTGAATACCTCGTTGAATCTGATTAAATGATTCTCCAAATGATGCGATTTCAGTAGAATCTTGAAGGCGCAACCCTGGCCGTGCCACCAAAAGGCTATTTACTCCAAGAAGAAATGCCAAAAATGTTGATAATAACCGCTTCATAATAGTACCACTCACATCGTTTTGGTATCTACACTGTTCTTCAGCTATTATATTACACTCTTTAATTTACTAATTGTAATAATACAGGGATTTGGTGAACGTTAGCAGCGGTAAATAAAGGATTTATGTGATATGAAAAATAAAGTAAAAGGTTTACTTTTCAGCTCAAAATGGCTCGTAAAAGCATCCAAATTGAATTTGAAGCAAAAATGCCCGACCAGAATGGCTCCCATTCTTCTCTATTTTTAACAAATTGAGTAAGTAGGCCCCCAAAAATCAGACCCAGGGAGATATTTATTGGCATTAAAATACCGCCCAAAACCAGCATTGGGTTTACTTTAAGGAATTTCAAGAGAATGCTAAAGAGCGCTCCGGCAAGCAGGCCCCAGTAATCAAACTGCTGTACCGCAATTTGAAGCGCCCTGCTTTGCGCTTTAGTCGCAGAAAGTTGCGCTGAACCCAAGCTAAAATGCGAAGTGAGATAGAAAAACACAATTCCTACTACAATCGAACTCATAACCAGCCCAAAAATCTGATAGCCAACCACTTTTTTACGATCTAGCTGCATCAACTGGGCAATTTTACGCCCAAAAAGCACATCTGCAGCCACTCCACCACAAATTTCTACAAAAGTAGCCACAAAAACAGTTTGTGCCGTATCTAAGCCAAACAAAAGCATCGCCGGAATCATTACGAACGTGGCAAATCTACCAAGCGGCGCAAGCCCTATTTTTCCTGCAATGACCATAATCTGATACACACACGCAAAGGATCCAATAAAAAGAAATGCTATACTTGCAAATGAAAAACTAAAATAATGTAAAAAAAGACCGCCCCCCGCAAAAACGAATCCTGCCGCTGCAATTAACGAACTATCAGTTGCATATCCCTTAGATGAACCCACAGCATAGAGTCCATTTTTCTGCAGCCACTTAGCTCCATCCAAGAGCATTCGAGGCACCATAATGAAACTCATAAGCAACCCATAGAGCACAATTCCGCTACAAAAAGCCATAGAAAATTCTATTGCAGATAAATGCCCAAACCATAAAACATGAGCTGGATCAACCAAAAAAAGCTTTGCCAAAGCCCCTACTGCAAGTGGTACCGCAATAACATGACCCGTTACAAAGCCGATTGCCCACAGCATGGGCCATAAATCAAATCGTATAAAGGGAAGAGAAACCATCCGCCACGTCAGCGCAGGAACAAGAGTAATCGCCTTGGGAATAAAGCCATTTAGCTGCATAATTCCATCTTGTAGCAAACAAAAAAAGGCCGTTAATACAAATCCTGCCATAAGCTCATATGCTTTTTTGATCTGATCGCCCGCTGCGATCATCTTGTACACCAACTGACCGATAGGAAAAGCGAGCTGTTCTTCAACAATTAGACGATGCTCAAATAGATGGGCAATTAATAATCCAAACGCTCCGGCAACCAAAGCAAGAGAGCTTAATACTGCGCAAAAATAAAATGGCTCTGAAAGCCAACTTTGAAATAAATCTGGATCCAGAAAATAAAGAGTCGGATAGGAAAAACCGCACGCCGTTGCTAATATGCCGCCAATCGAGCTTGCAATGGTAATAAACGCAATCGATTCAGATTGATTTGCACTCTGCGTAAGCTTATAAAAAAGCATAGCAATAAGCACAACTGTGGGAGCAATCCAAGGCCCAATCGGTGTAGCCATTGAAATATAACTCATAACAGATGTCGCAAATGTGGAAAGTATAATCACGCCGCCAATAGTTGCTATTTTCACCCAAACTCCCAACTTCTAAATTTGATCTACACATTTGCTTAGATTGAGGCCAACTTTATCATGTTTTTTACATGAGGTATACTCCAACGCCTCCTCAAACATTCATATTTACACCCTTTTTTGATAGACTAGTAAAAGACTTATTTTATAGAAGGTTTGACTATGTCTCCACTCATTATTCTCATGTACGCACTTTTTGCCAGTTCTCTTTCTGCAGGAAAATACCTCGTTTCTAATGCTTCTTATATGTTTGTAGTAGGAAGCCGATTTTCTATTGCAGGAGCTATATTATTGAGCTACTACTTTTTATGGCTCAAAGAAAAAATATCCGTAAAAAATCTCAATCTCGATATATACCTACAAATTATCTTTGTCGGTATTTATGGTGGGTATATGATACGCCTCTGGGGATTAACCTACATCAGCGCCGTTAAACTTTCCCTCTTTTTTAATGCCTCACCATTTTTCACCGCACTTCTTTCCTATATCATGTTCAAAGAGAAAATGACTTTTAAACAAATCCTCGGGCTCATTATTGGATTCACTGGGCTCATCCCTATCATAATCACTGGATCTGCAGCCGAAACAGAAATTGGAGAAGTTTTCTTTATTTCTTGGCCAGAAATTGCCGTTTTAACAGCCGTAGCCCTTCAAAGCTACACTTGGATTTTGATGAGAAAACTTATTAAGCATAAAAAACATTCACCCATACTTGCTAATGGAGTGACAATGTTTTGCGGTGGTTTTTTAGCCCTTCTTACCTCTTTTTGGTTTGATGGCCTTTCTGCCGTGCAAAATGCTCACGCTTTTTGGCCATGGCTCTTTTATGTAGTTATTGTAAGTAATGTGATATGTGCCAACCTCTATGGCAACTTACTCAAACATTACACCGCAACCTTTATCTCTTTTGCTGGGTTCATTACTCCACTCTTTACCGCGCTCTATGGGTGGGGACTTCTCGGCGAAACTATCACCTGGCATTTTTATGCTTCATGCGCCATTGTTTTCAGTGGTCTTTACCTCTTTTACCAAGATGAGCTAAAAAGTATACCCTCTTTATCCTAAATCGTTAGCTTTACAGGGCAAAAAAACCCTTAACTCTCATTGTTTCATGTCTAATCATGCAAACCATTGCAATATTAGCAATTCAAATAGTAATATTGTTGATGAGAAAGAATAATGAGTTATCATGAGGGAAGTCGTATGGGTACATATACAAAAGAATTATTGCTTGTAAGCCTCCTTTTAGGGGGTATTGGACTCCATGCTGCCCAGACACAAAGTCTCACTTCTCGAAAATTAGGGCTGATGAGCGGCCTAAATCATGGAAAAATGTGGCCTAAGCAGAAAGCTCTACTAAGGCGCCAAGAGATCAATACCATGAATAAAAAGCTCTCTTCCTTCCCTTCTCAAGCAAAACGAGAAAGGCTTCAAACTATTCAGAATAGAGTTGAGGCGCTCGAGCAAATGGGCGAAGAGGAAAATCTATGAAAAATAAATTAGTACTCCTATCACTCATTGTATCAAGCTTTATTAATGCCTCATCCGTGAAGAGTCAACTACTAGATTTACGCAAAAAGCTCGCAGAATACGCCAAATGAGAACTAGAAGACATTGAGATGATTGAAAAACTTGATGCTCGACTCGCATTACTTGAAGCACGTATTGGAGCGCGCCCATTATCGTTTGCGCCTACTCCTGCAAAAATGTCGATTGTACAAAGTAATAATAAAAAACGCCCATGCAAGACGCAAAAACGCAAGCGCCTCTTTGGGCACACAAGAAAAACTCTCATCGTCTCTCCAAAGCGCACATACAAACAAAGACACGGTCATCGCTTTGGTCACGCTGGTCGCGTGAAAAAAAATCCAAAGGTTATTTCTCCGAAAAAAAGAAATATATCACGATTTGGGCATCCTATACGCTCAAACACTGCGATTCAAGAAAAAGCCGCGCATCTAAATTCTCTTTTAACTAATATGAGATCTTATGTTGAAAACAACAAAGCGCACACTGTTGCATATGCTTCACGGACTCAGCCAATCCAACCGAAAAATTGTAGAAAAAAGTATCGCAGAAGAGCTCGGACTACTCACTCAGAAAAATTACCAAAACGACAAAGACGTTCACGCAAAAAGAAATCGCCGACAGTCGATAAAATAACGATTCGAAAATCCAGAAGATGGACTAATCGTCGGCCAAAGGTTTAATTAAAAATCAGACATTTTTTTACCTGCAAGAAAATGCAGATGAGTATGGAATACAGACTGCCCTACTTCTTTTCCACTATTAGTAATCAAGCGAAATGCTTGAGATCCAGGCAATTCTTTTGCAAGATCACGAGCCATATGCAATAACTTCCCTGCTAGATGAGTATCTTCATCTGATATGTCAGCGATGCTATTACTATGTTTTTTAGGAAGAATAAGATAATGAGTTGGAGCCTTTGGCGTTCTATCTTGTATTACGAGTACATCATCAGTTTCTTTAATAATCTGAGATGGAATTTCTCGTGCAATAATCTTGCAGAAAATACAATCTGATGCCATGTGGATCCTTTTTTAATAGAAAATGGAAGTGTTGAAAAGATGAGGTTGCCATACATTTTGTCTGACTATAGTCCAGCCTACGCGTCTGGTTTCTACCAGCTTGCTACGGCGGACAACCTACGCTTTTTTCTTTCCAAGCCTACTTTATGACCATCTTTATAACTGGCCTGCCCGCCGAAGCCTTGGCGTAGGTTGGTGCCGAGGGTCGGACTCGAACCGACACAGTGTCACCACCGCGAGATTTTGAGTCTCGTGCGTCTACCAATTCCGCCACCCCGGCATATCAATTTCAAAGTATCTTTAGTGTACCTAAAAACAAGAATTCGTCAAAACTATTGGCCACTTTCTAAGCGAGAAATTGCGTGCGTTGCTCGCTCAAGCTCTTCCTGTAAATACTCAATCCGTAATTCAATATGATTACGCATATCTTTTAAGTGACGTTTTTTCTTGTGATCAGTAATAACTCCACTTTGTAAAATTTCAGAAACCTTCTGCTCTTTTTCTGTGAGCGATGAAAGCTCTTTTTCAATATTTGTTTTGTGTTTAATCGCAACAGTATAATCCACAAACAGATCTTGCTTTCGCGCAGTCTCTGGATCAGTTGCAAACCACCAATCTGGAATACCCGGCATCACTTTAAAGAGCGGTTTAAACATGCCATTTGAAAGCTCTTCAATACAGACCTGATAATTCACAAATCCTTTATCTGCAAACTTAGTAGGCTCTTCATTGTGTGTAGCCATGACACCACACATTTGAGAAATCGATCCAATACGATCACAGTAGTTTTCTAATTTACGAGCTGCTATTTTATGCGTTGTCCCCGAAAGCGGCTCATCTGTAAGGAACATTCCTTTTGCCGTTTGATCTTTTTGCACAACTGAAACCAGCTCATTCATAACGGAATCCATACGCATCTTTTGCGCCTGCATACGAGAAAGCTCATCCGCTACACTTTCTCCCGTATCGATACTTGTCCGAATCATTGAAAGCCAGTGCATGCGTGCCTTACTTGCAAATGCTATTCCAAAGGCATGGGCTAATACTACGTTTGATCCCACCATCTTAATAAAGATAGATTTACCCGCGCCATTCGGCCCGGTAACAATTGCTTTATTAGCGCAATCAACACCCAAAGATACGCTATTCGGCATTGCGTGCGGTAACGCAACAAAAATACCATCTTCAATTTGCATCTGTGCCTGCGTATCTTGCTCAGATAACCAATCAACAAAACATCCATTTTTTGAGCGAACCGATTTTGCAAGTGCAAACAATGCATCAAGATGCGCAATTCCATGCACTGCCGATTGCAAATCATCAGATGCTTGCAACATCAAATCGTGCAATCTTAAGCTCTGTCCACCTCGAGATTGTTTTTGTACAAATGCTGGATCATGCGCTGCTTGCATCGCTTCTCGCACCGTTTCAGAAATTGAAGACGTCGCTTGTTCAAGCATTTCATGCACATTAGTTTTTTGAAGTTGAGAATCTTCACGAATCACATCATGTAAGGATTGAATTGATCGCAAACTAGCAGCAAGCCCTGTTGCATGCTCCTGCATGCAATCCCACACATAATCCATGGTGGCAAACCCTGCAAGCGAATTTCCGAATGCCGTAAACCCCTGTTTAGCCCTTTGGCCAATAAAAAGAACACTCGCAAAAATCCATGGGAGATCATCAATCACTGTCCCTACGCCGCGAACAGGTTTCATCACGAAATTTGGCAGATTGCGAGCGGCCACTCCCGGTGCTGCTTTGATAAATCTGGGAATAATCCAACTCGTTTTATCCTTTACCCATCGCATTTTTTCATCTGTTTCTGTCTCTCCTGGATGCAATTTTTCTTTAGTTTTAATTACAGCATCCCACCAAGAGCCTTCCTCTAAAACCTTTATATGGGCAGCGTTCAATAACAACTCTCGGTTTTTCTTTTCACGCTCACTTAACCCTTTCTCCTCATACGCTTCATGAGCCTCGCGCAATTCTTCCACTGCCTGCGTTATTTTCCAAAATAAAAAGGTGGCTGCCAAGGTTGCCATTAATTGAGTCCGAGACGTTTCAATCGGCTTTGGCCATTGCCCTTCCGCAAAACCCTGCACCATTTTTCGAGCAACGCTTACACCAAAAATGCTGTACGCCCAATAAAACAGCTTGCCAAAAATTCGAGCTCTTGCGCCTGCCATCTTTGCTTGTGACGTTTCTGGTTTCGGAAACTGATTACCAATCATGGTAGCCAGGTAGGCCGGATTAGGAATTTCATCAAGTGGTTGAGGGCCCATTGCAAATGTTTTTTCAAACCGATAGAGCTCTTCAAAATTCAGCTCTTGTGCTTTTGCAAAAAGATGTGGCTGTGATCCTTTAACAGTTTTATTGGGATCCCAATACATAAGAAATGATCGTTCATTATGCGCAAATTGAGTTAAAGCCGTTTCCACTTTATTGTATAATGCATCATCTTGTGTAAGTCGCCGTACGGCAGTTTGCACCTGATGCATATTATTTCTTTCAAACGTAGTAAGCATACTTGCAAGCGCTCGAGTACCAAGTGAAGTTATCGTATTGCCCCCCAAAAATTGAGAGACTTCTTCCAGCATCAATTCTTTCGATTCTGTTCGCCCTATAAAATCACTTTCAATTAAAAACTCAACCGGCCCTTCATCATATGCCGCTTGAGTAAGAGCCTCCATCGAAGTCTCTAGAAATGGAGTTGCGCCTATCGCATCGCGAACAGAATGTGCTGCATTACCCGCAACACGTTTATACCGCGCAAGCGATCCAATCATTCTTCGATACAAAGAACTACTTTGTTCTTTTGCAGGCGCAATAACGGCACTCTCAGAAACCGTAAGCGCTGCTGCGAACACCGGCTGTACCGGAATTAGGAGACTTACGACTATAAAAAGACGCTTTATAAAGGACATGGGGCTTCTCCATTCATGCTCTAAGATTCTAAATTTATACCTTCAGTATACCCTATTAATAGAGGTTTTCCAAAGCCCCCAAAGGGGTTCTTCTTAGAATATACGAGACATATTGAATATCGGCCCGTACACGGCAAATATGAGAAGAGCCACTAGCATCCCTAGGATAATCATTACCGTAGGCTGCAGAAGCATCGTAAGCCAAGCTAATCGCTGTATAACGCGCATGTGATACGCATCTGAAGCCCTCATAAGCAAAATAGGCAAACGTCCCGATTCCTCTCCAACCTCAATCATGGCAATCGTATCCGGCGAAAAAAGCCCCTCTCCATGATGAGCCATTGCTCCACTGAGAGAACTTCCCGCCATAATATCAGCTTCTAAAGCCTGTAGGTACTGAATAAAACGATGATTTTGAACAGAAGATCGCACAACTGCTAACGCTTGGTAAAGCGGCATGCCCCCTTCAAGCAATACAGCCAGTGCCCGCATCATATACGAAAGGAAGCGCTGCGTAAGCAATTGCCCCACAACCGGCGTCTGCAATAAGGCGCTATCAAGCATACGGCGCGCATTTCCTTTACGTGTAATACGCCACAAAACTAATACTATAAGTGCGCTAATTGCGACGATAAGCCCCATTGCAGAACTACGCATAAAAGCACTTATTGAAAGAAGGGTTTGAGTAAGCGGAGGTACTTCCGCCTGCATTGAAGTAAATATCTCTATAAATCGAGGCATAATAACCGTGAAAATAATTACAATAATAATAAAGAAAAAAAGAAGCGTAATAGCAGGCAGCATCAAAGCAGATCGAAGTCGCCTATAAAAATCCTGCGTTGCTGAAAGGTGAGTACAAATCGCATCCAACGAAAGTGGCAACTTCCCTGACTCTTCACCCGCTCTAATAAGCTGAATAATGATCGGACTTGCTATCGCCCCTGTCTGCTCAAGCGCATCACTTAATGCGATACCAGAAATAACCATTTGTGCAACGGCATGCATTTTTTCTTGTAATTGTGGATGCTCTGTTTGATTTGCAACAATCAAAAGTGCATCCGGAATCAAAACACCCGCATCAATAAGTGTAGCAAGCTGTTGAAAGAGTTGAAGGCGATTTGAAAGCCGAATAGGACGAGATACCCATTGGCGCATCTGTTTATGAGAAATAAGCGCTAGTTGCCGCTTTAATAAAAGCTCATCTAAATGATCCGCAGATCGTGCAAATAATACGCCCCGCTTTGTCGTACCCATAAGATTCACACCGCGCCAACGATAATATGGCATTGCACTCTCTCTTTTAAAAAATCGTCGTTTGCCGCTCTATACCTAAATCATCGCATATATCATTAAAACTTTTTTCGGCTTCAATATTTACCCGTTTTAATGGACTTGTGGCGCCAGTCATAATCGTGATATCTCGCGATGAAAGTTTCAGCTTTTTTGCAAGGTAACTCACGAGCTCTTTATTCGCTTTACCCTTCTCAGGCGGACTTTTCAGAAAGCATTTCAAACGTGCACCTTCTAGCTTGCACCCCGTTCTGCCAGAACTTGGAACCACTTTAATCTCGATAATTACAGACATTGCGCCTCTTTTTTATAGTTTACGCTAGCCTACGATATCTCAAAAAATATGCAATAATCTATCTGTTTGCCCTTGCCTAATCGACTAAATATCTTTATTCTGTTCATGTTTATGAAATTTTTTGAGGAGAGATGGCTGAGTGGCTTAAAGCGCTTGCCTGCTAAGCAAGAGTCTGGGAAACTGGACGCGAGGGTTCGAATCCCTCTCTCTCCACCATACTTCGCCAAAGGCTTCGTATGGCACGGCCAGTAATTGTGTTGATACTAATAACTAAAAACCCAATTTTTTACCCTTTTTGAGTTGTCTTCAACAAAACAATCCGGTAAAATAGAAATACTCGTTATAAAATTGAAATAAATAAGATCATGGAGAGATGGCAGAGTGGTCGAATGCGGCGGTCTTGAAAACCGCTATACCGAAAGGTATCGAGGGTTCGAATCCCTCTCTCTCCTCCAACCTACGCCAAGGCTACGGTTGGCAGGCCAGTCACAATGATGGTCACCATACAAACTTTGATAGAAAAAAACGTAGGTTGTCCGCCGTAGCTTTATGCGAAGGCTGGACTTAAAATCTAAATTTTGACTTTTCAGTGCGCCCATAGCTCAATTGGATAGAGTGTCAGACTACGAATCTGAAGGTTGGAGGTTCGACTCCTCCTGGGCGCACCATTAATTTGCTTTAATACAAGTTAATGATAAATCATCTTCTTTTATCTATTCACAAGACATTAAAAAAGCACCCATTTTCTAGGGTGCTTTTTCTATTTTCTATAACTTTTAATACGACGCTACTGATCTTTTAATTCCTGCCAGCGCTCTTTAGTAAGGCGATATAAAACATGTGGCAATGTTTTATACACACAATTCTTTTCAAATTCAAAACCCAACTTCTCCATTACGCGCTGAGAAGCTTTATTTTCAAGAAGCGAAAAGCAAGTTATACTTTCTAGCCCGAACTCTTCAAAACCGATACGTAGTAATTCTTTGCCTATTTCAGTTGCAATTCCTTTGCCCCAATATTCAGGCAGAAAAGCATATCCTAGCTCTACCTCATCAGCACCATCGATATGAACATGCTTAAGGCCCCCTCGACCCATAAAAGCGCCTGTTTCTTTATCTTCAATAACCCAATAACTAAAACCGTGCGTATCAAAATGAGTAATTATTGCATCGAGAAATTCGAGAGTTTGCTCTCGAGATCGCTCGCCCCCAAGGGCCGCCATTACTTCTGAATTTTGGTACATCGAAGCAAGATCATCCAGATCTCCTGGAGTCATTTTACGCGCACGTAAGCGATCAGTAACAAATGAATGGATCTGTTTCATAGATACCTCCATATCAGATTGAAAAATTATACTGTCGGAACTTGATCCCAGAGAGTGCCCGATAGCCTTAGTATACCAAAAAGCCCGAAATTAAGAAGTATGTCAGCTCTTTGGGCACCCCTATGCCCCTTTTAACTCGTAGCAGCCCCTCTCAAATGGCCAAATGACTGCTTTGGAAGGATTAATTGGCCTTTTTTAGGCAATTACCCATTGCAATTACTTTTAAAGCATGAGATACTCTTTATAGAGTATTTTTTAACTTTTTACACAGAGTGTCTCTATGAATATATACGTAGGCAACTTGCCTTACACAATAACAGAAGATTCCCTTCGCGAATTGTTTGAACAATTCGGTGCAGTATCTTCAACTAAAGTAGTTGTTGATCAAATCAGTGGTCGTTCAAAAGGTTTTGCTTTTGTTGACATGACTGATGATGCAGAAGGTGAAGCTGCTATTGAAAAACTTAATGGTCACGAACTTGATGGTCGTACTATTGTAGTTAACAAAGCGAAGCCTCGCGCTCCAAGAGATTCAAAACCCCGTCCTGGTGGATTCCAGTCACGTGGTCCGCGTCGATTCTAATCGTCGCATTTAAATCTTGAGATATAAGGTCCTGATGAAAGTCAGGGCCTTTTTCTTGATATTTGGTATAACAAAACTATGAAAATCAGTCTGTATATTGTAATCACTTTCTCATTTTTACTGTCAATACCACTTTCGTGTATGGCAGCAGATCAACCTACTCTTTTGCCAGCTGAGTGTTACTACCTTACCTGCACAAAGTGCGGTGCTATAACAAATAGAATTGAGCTTGAATTTGGTGGCCATACCTGCACTCAAACCCAAGCTCTCGCTTCATCGCAATATAGTGATGCTTATGAAAAAATAATCAATCCCGTATTTGAGCGAGAAGTTCTCCCAAGCTCTTCCGATGATGACAGTGATAACGACGATGATTATTTTTCTCCAAACGATCCCAAAATAGCTACTCCTCGCACAAGGCAGCGAAAAACTGCACTTACTGCACAGCCTAACGCTACTATGCATATATCAGGAATAATAAATAAAAACCGATCTTTTTCCGGACACGTTTTTTGCCCTTTTTATAACCATCCAGAATCCACCAGATGCGACTTACAAGTGACAATCAATGCTCGTACGCAAGCGACTGCAGTTGATAACGCAAAAAAAATTATTGCCGCGCACCTAAAACAGATGCACGGCATTACAAATCCTGAATTTATTGATCAATAAGACTATTCGTAATATCCAGAAGAAAGCACGTATGTTTTACCATCTTTTTCTACAGACATTACATAGTTCTTCTTAACGGCGTTGTTCATATGCGTTGTCACTGTAACTGATCCCTGCTGCGAACGATTAATAAACTCTTGAATGAATGGCTTACCTTTTTCATCTTTAATATTAAAGATATTGCGCCAGATCAAATCATAATCATCGCCGTAGGAATAACACAATCCTGCAGAATCTACCGTTACAATTTCAAGGTCGCCACGTCTAAATTGGCCACCCGGACTTACAAATTGCTCAAATGCGCGCTCTCGAGGATTCGCCTTTAAAAAACTTGCAGCGCTTTGTACAAGTAAGATCATCGTTTCTGATTTTGAAACAGGATAGTAACTTGAACTGATCACGTATTGCCCAACGCCAAGATCTATTTTTTGTGCAAACGTAGAACGGAACGACCCTTTTATTTTTGCATTTACCCATACACCCGTTTTAGTGGCACGTTTGAGTATGCTTTTTACGTATTCAAAATCATCTTCATCTTTTGCATCAAGCATTTGCTGACCAATATTATCAGCATTACCACCATCTGCGATAATACGCCCTTGCAAATCATACACTACGATAAAGAGATCGCCGTATCGAAACGCATCACTTCTGCGCTGAGAAAACTCTTCTACAGAATTTGTTTTACCGTTAATTTTCATGAATTGATATGCTTTGCGTACTAAATCAACAGTGCGTTCACGATTGGCTTCAGGATAATATCCACATGCAATAAAGTACTCTTTACCGTCTTTTGATTTTACTTTTTCAGCATACGCTTTTTTAAGTGCTCGTTTTGATGTGTAATCAACCCACACGCCTTGCGTGCTAATCTTCAGTTTTTTCACAATTTCACGGTTAACAAACACCCCATTTTCATCTTTATAATCCCATGCATTTGATCCAATTAATCCCGGCCGCTCACCTTGTGCCATGATCGTACCGTTAAAATCAAGCGCATACAGATAAAGATTACCCACCGCAAATGAACCTGTTGGATAACTTAATCTACTAAATGCCCAATCTGCAGGCTTGCCTTCTTTTTTAACTCTATCAAAAAGAGCGACGCCACCTTTTACTAAGTTAACCACCGCTTCTTGTTTTGATTGAGGATAAAATCCAGAACCAACTACGTACGGAACCCCTTCTTTTTCAACAAGCTCTACGTAGGATACTTTAGTTGCATTATGCCAACCATAAGTAACCCAACCGCCCCCTTCTTTGGCCATCTGAATGAGATTTTGAATGACAGGCGTGCCAACCCAATCTTTTAAATCGTAGAGATTTTTCCACAATAGATGTGCATCTTCACCATGCGCAAAACAAATTCCTCGTACATCATATACAAAGACATAAAGGTCTCCATCGATAAATTCTTTTGTATGCGTAAATCGATTACATGCAACATCAAGTGGATTTTTTTCCACCTCTTTCACTGCTCGTTTCACCAATGAAACAACATCACTTCTTTTTTGTTCAATGTCGTATGAGTAGCCAGTTACTTGCTCAATAGGAGCTGCAACATTTGGTTTTTCATCCACACGTAAAAACCCCGTTACAATATCGTCATCTTCCATTTCCATGTCATCTACCAGCGTTGCAACCTCTTCATCAGCCGCAATATCCTCATCCATTTCAACCATTTCTTGATCAAACGCCTCATCAAGCTCTGTTGCTAATTGAGTATCTGATTCTATCTGCTCTTCTTGCTCATCATCAACAACGTCAATCAATCCGCCCAGCGTCTCATTATCTTCTGGCGAAATAATTTCTTCTAAGTCTTCAACCAGTTCAGTAACTTCTTCTGGTGATTGCAGCTCTTGCTGTGCATGCACAACGAATAACGCCATCGCACATAATAAAAACCATTTCTTCATTTCTAACCCTTTTTTTAATAATTACTCTTTTAATCTCTTCTTCTTCCCATAAATCGAAGCAAGAAAAGAAATAGATTGATAAAATCCAAATATAGCGTGAGCGCACCAAGAACTGCAACCTTACTTGCCATTTGGCCACTTCCCATCATATGCTGCCCCATTTGTTTTATCTTTTGTGTATCGTATGCGGTAAGTGCAGTGAATACCACTACTCCCACGGCAGAAAGAAGTAAATCAATCATAGGGTTTTGCAACCAAAGATTTACCACAAGCGCAATAATAATTCCCCAAAGCGCCATCATCATAACATTGCCTAATTTCGAAAGATCAGCACCAGTCAGATATCCAAAAATACTCGTAACACCAAACATACCCGCCGCAACAGCAAAGGTCTGTACAATAGATCCAAAGGTGTAGATTTTAAAAATTAATGACGTAGTAACACCTACTGAAATGGCATACACCATAAACATGGAAAGGGCCATTGGAAAGGTGAGCTTTTGAATCATTGCACTCAAACCAATTACAAGCGCTATCTGCCCCACAAAAATTAACGTCATAAGCATGGGACTTGCAAACAACGTAGTGGAAATATTCGGAATAGTTGAAACATAATATGCAGTTATCGCTGTAACTGCCAGCGCTCCAGACATCAATCCATAGACGCCATACATGAAATCAATTATTCTATTTTGCCCAGTATATTCTGTTTCGTACATTGAAAGCTCCTTGCATCAAATTGTTTCCGGTAACTATAAAACCTACTATAGGATCCAATGAGCTTTTGTTCAACTTTTTTGCAGCCAGTGCTCAAAAAGAATATGATAGAAACCAAATGATCGCTGCAACCATAAAAGGAGACCCTATGTATCGATTACGTTCGTTTATTTTTGTTCTTTTAGCAATAGCCTCACCAGCCCATGCGTGGAAAGGAACAGAGGCTAATGGTGAACGTCCAATTTTCTTTGGGACACTCACAAGCCAAGAAGGAAATGTTTTTACCGTTACAAATGTAACAGTTGGCCGATCGGCATCAGCGCGAGATAAGGTAATGCTGTATGAAATGCCAAAATCTCTCAAAGAATCAACCGATAATAAAATCGCAAAAAATCCCGATGAAGATTTAACTACGGCTCAGTTTGAACTTCTTAAAATTAAAAAAATCGAAGTGCCCCATCCAAGCGTTTTGTGGAAGTGGTATGATCCTGAAAGCAAACGAGCTACTCCCATGGCGCAAGAATATATTGAAGTAGTAATTACCTGGAGAAGTGGCAGCAAAATACATTACCTTTTAAAGCTCGGCTCAGAAGATACAAAGCGTCCAATAAAAATTTACAGCGATGTAGTGGATAAGCCTATTAAGGGTATCCGCCAAGATGGTACGCTCTTTTGCCCCGGCCTTAACAAAGAAGATTTACGAAAAAAAGGTGCCCCGTTTCCATCAGTTAAAACAGTTGATTTAGAAGAACCATGCTTTAAAGTGCCTACCGAACATGTTGGCACGATGAAAAAACAACCTACAAAGTAAAGGATAAAACATGCCTATCTCAGTCACAGAGCAAAACTTTGAAAAAGAAGTTGTACAAGAATCAAAGCCAGTCATTGTAGACGTCTTTGCAACGTGGTGTGGCCCGTGCCAGCAAATGGAGCCTATTATAGATGAGCTCGAAAAAGAAATGAGCGATTATAAATTCGCAAAAATAAACGTTGATGAAGCGCGTGATCTTTCAATTAAATATGGCGTGATTTCTGTGCCAACATTTCTCTTCATGAAGAATGGTGAAGTGAAAGGTAAAGAGACTGGCTATATGAGCAAAGAAGTGCTCAAAGAAAAAATCGAAGCCGCTCTTAAGTAATTAAAAGGCCCCGGTTTGATCCGGGGCCTTTTACTAAAGCTTTGCTCTCACATATTGCCTACACAGCGTCCCTGCAGTTTCCCTACACAGCTCCCATGCAAACCATTTGGCCATCATTCGATAGTAACGGCACTTTTCTACGTCCTGCTCTCTTGATTCTTGAGGGCCCATGCTAACGGGTTGCTTTCTTGAAGCTTGCTGCATTTCCTGAAAGCGCTTCAGATCTTCCAGTAACTGCTCTTTATCATCCATTGCCCCGGCCATGCTTGTAGCAAAACAAAAAAATAGAATGATTAATTTCTTGCTCATGTTTCACCTAAAATCTGTGTTCGTATCCTTCGACAGGCTCAGGACGAACGGTTAAAAACATTTTTGTAATAATAAAGAAGTGCAATCTCCTAATGCATTCAAATATATCACTTTCTAGACTTTAGTTCGTCCTGATAATCTAACAAACTCATTAGTAAACACTGCGCTCAGATCTCACTACCGTTCGTCCTGAGCCTGTCGAAGGATACGAACGGCTTAGTTAATTCTTTTTATCCCGCGCTTCATATCCCATTTCTTTCAACTGATCACGTATCGCATCCGCACGCGCCCAATCTTTTTGCGCTCGTGCAGCTTCCCGCTCCTCAATCAGTTTTTGTATTTCTGGAGTAATCTCCTGTTCTTTTTCAGGAACAAGTTGTAAGCGCAAGCCAAGCACATCATGCAATAATTGCTTTACTGCTGATGCAAGCGTTTGATCTTCTTTCAATGCATCAAGATTTTCAAATACAACGCCAAGCATCCCCGCGCTATTTAAATCCTCATGCAGAAATTCAAGCATGCGTGCGGTAACTGGCATCGCTTTCAGTTCTTGCTGTGAAAAACTTCCAACCGGCACAGATTCCAATGCGCGGCATAATCTACGATAACTTTTAGTTGCCCCATCAAGATCCTGGAATGAAAATTCCATTGGTGAATGGTAGTGATGCTGCAAGAAATAAAAACGCAATTCCATCGGATCATAGTTTTTGAGAATATCTTCTATGGCAATAATATTGCCGAGTGATTTAGACATCTTTTCAGCATCAAGACGCATTAAGCCGTTATGCATCCAATAGTTTGCAAATGGTTTACCGGTTAATGCCTCGGATTGCGCAACTTCGTTTTCATGATGAGGAAACAGTAAATCCCGTCCGCCGCCATGAATATCAATTTGATCGCCTAAATAATGAGAGGCCATTGCAGAGCACTCAATATGCCATCCCGGGCGTCCCCATCCCCATGGACTCTGCCAAAAGGTGCCTTCATCTTCATTTTTCCATAGTGCAAAATCCAGCGGATCACGTTTTTTTTCACCCGCTTCAATACGCGCACCGGCACGAAGTTCATCAACTTGCTGTTTTGAAAGTTTACCGTATTCGGGAAAACTTCTTACTGAAAAATAGACATCGCCATTGCTTTCGTATGCATGCCCTTTTGCAATCAGCTTTTCAATAAATTCGATAATCAGAGGAATGTGCTCAGTAACGCGCGGCTCATGTTGAGGATCCACATTATTTAACTGCTTCATCTCTTTTTGATATTGCGTAATTACTTTTTGAGCAATTTCAGGGTAACGAAGAGGATCACCAAGCTGTTCTTTCGCTTTTTTTAATAATTTATCATCAATGTCAGTATAATTTCTGCAATAAATAACATCGTATCCCAAAAATTTGAGCCACCGATATAAAAGATCAAACGATACATACGAGCGTGCATGCCCGATATGCGCACGATCATACGGCGTGATCCCACACGCATAGAGTGTTATTGTATCAGGCTTTATAGGATGAAATGTTTCTCTTTTTCCAGATAAGGTATTAGTGAGGGTAACCATAAAAAACCTACTGTAATATAGTTTGTTTTTATTTCTAGCATGCCATTTTATCTTACCCAAAAAAGGAGAATCGCTCTAGTCAATTGGAAA
>Ga0233415_10000408_pt1 | contig 20645 bp, 21 predicted proteins | sample Na_anoxic_12_MG_FD_188631 | JGI IMG/M metagenome (GOLD analysis project Ga0233415, IMG submission 188631) | Seawater microbial communities from Saanich Inlet, British Columbia, Canada - Na_anoxic_12_MG | ecosystem: Environmental > Aquatic > Marine > Inlet | place: Canada: British Columbia... | reverse complement strand
GCAGCCGTGTCTATCGCGATCACCGAGACTCCCACCACGCTCGAAGAGAAGGTCTTTAGCGAGACTCCGGCAGCCGAGGCTATCGGGATCACCGAGACTCCCACCACGCTCGAAGAGAAGGTCTTCAGCGAGACTCCGGCTGCCGAATCTATCGGGATCACCGAGAGTCATACAGCCATAGAAGCAAGTGTTTTCAATGAGACCCCGACTGCCGAGGCTATCGGGATTACCGAGACTCCCACCACGCTCGAAGAGAAGGTCTTCAGCGAGATTCCGGCAGCCGAGGCTATCGGTATCACCGAGACTCCCACCACGCTCGAAGAGAAGGTATTCAGCGAGACTCCGGCAGCCGAGGCTATCGGGATTACCGAGACTCCCACCACGCTCGAAGAGAAGGTATTCAGCGAGACTCCGGCAGCCGAGGCTATCGGGATTACCGAGACTCCCACCACGCTCGAAGAGAAGGTATTCAGTGAGACTCCGGCAGCCGAGGCTATCGGGATTACCGAGACTCCCACCACGCTCGAAGAGAAGGTATTCAGCGAGATTCCGGCTGCTGAGGCTATCGGGATTATTGAATCCCATACAGCGACAGAAGATAATGTAATCAGCAAGATCCCTCCTGCCGAGGCTATCGGGATTACAGAGACTCCCACTACGCTCGAAGAGAAGGTATTCAGCGAGACTCCGACTGCCGAGGCTATCGGGATTACAGAGACTCCCACTACGCTCGAAGAGAAGGTATTCAGCGAGACTCCGGCTGCCGAATCTATCGGTATCACCGAGACTCCCACCACGCTCGAAGAGAAGGTATTCAGCGAGACTCCGGCAGCCGAGGCTATCGGGATTACCGAGACTCCCACCACGCTCGAAGAGAAGGTCTTCAGCGAGGCTCCGGCTGCTGAATCTATCGGGGTCACAGAATATCATACAGCGACAGAAGATAATGTAATCAGCAAGGTCCCCCCTGCCGAATCTATCGGGATTATCGAGACGCATACAGCCACGGAAATAAATGTCTTCAGCGAGACCCCGGCTGCCGAGGATATCGGGATTACAGAAACTCCCACCACGCTCGAAGAGAAGGTCTTCAGCGAGATTCCGGCTGCTGAATCTGTCGGGATCACAGAATCACATATTGCTACGGAAGCAAGTGTTTTCAATGAGACTCCGGCAGCCGAGGCTATAGGGATAACAGAGACCCATACAGCCACGGAAGCAAATGTATTTAGCGAGACTCCGACAGCCGAGGCTATCGGGATCACCGAGACTCCCACTACGCTCGAAGAGAAGGTATTCAGCGAGACTCCGGCAGCCGAGGCTATCGGGATTACCGAGACTCCCACCACGCTCGAAGAGAAGGTCTTCAGCGAGATTCCGGCCGCTGAGGCTATCGGGATTATTGAATCCCATACAGCGACAGAAGATAATGTAATCAGCAAGATCCCTCCTGCCGAGGCTATCGGGATCATCGAGACGCATACAGCCACGGAAGCAAATGTCTTTAGCGAGACTCCGACTGCCGAGGCTATCGGGATTACCGAGACTCCCACCACGCTCGAAGAGAAGGTCTTCAGCGAGACGGCGGATGAATCCATAGGGATAACCGAGAGTTCGTCAGCCGTAATCCCGGTAGATTCCGAGCAGGGTACCACGGAGATACTTGGAGTGGTCGAGAGTCTAGAGATCGAGCATTCCAAGAGCGTCTCCGAGAGCGTCTCCGTACAGGAGTCAATAGTCGTAGAGGTATCGTTGGAATTCTCAGAGGAGATATTCGCCAGCGATAGGGCGATTCCAGATTGGCTATTGAAGGATAATATCTCGATATCGGAAACTATAGAAACAAGATTGAGGACTTCTGCTCAGATAGAGGCCTTCTTGGCTGGAGCCCAGGCGACTAGATCAATACGGGGCAAGGGTGGATCTGAATCGCTAAAAGGTATATCATCTACAACCGCATTGAGGGGGAAATAATATGGCAGTTACATTATACGATATATCCATAGAGGGGAATCTATTAGCCACGAAAGGGACCATTATCGGGGTGGCTGTGGATTTCAACGAAGTGAACGGACAGGCATATACCATTTCCGGGGCGACCATGCAATTATACGATGCAGATACCGGAGTGGCAGATGTCGGAATAGGGACCGTGATCGCCGCACTCTCAACTGGGTTAAGATCGTCTCAAAGAGTTACGGCCACCCTAGACGATACAGATACGGCGGCGTTATCAGGTCAATATTATGCTATTTGGACAGTGACCCTGGATGACGGCCAAACCAGGAAGGCCAAGCAATCAATAGAATTTAGGGATGTATCATGACATATAGTATCCATCAGATAATCGCTCAAAATACTGGATTCGCAACGACTAATCGATTCAATACATTCGTCAATTATACTCCATTGAAGCCCCAGGAATTCAGAGCCCTATCTACGAACGACCTCCTCCAATCCCTTCCAGACGATAAATTGGACCGCCTGTGGTTGAAGCCAATCCAGAGGATGTTGCAGCAGATCTACAGGATCGATCAGAGATCATATTCAACTACGACGGATCCGACCCTGGCAGATCTGGACGAGGATTTCAAGGTGGCCTCTGCTATCACGATCGATAAATTCTCCAGGAACGAAGATGAGATTATCGGGGATGAGAGCATTTCAGGTATTGGGAATTCAAAAAACGATCTTGAGATACCACAGAGGGCAAGGCATTTGCTCCATAGGTACGAGAGATCCGGAGGACGAGTCGGGAGGGGATAATGAAGAGGACATCAAAGAATAGAAGAATAAATCTTTATGGATTATCTTCGGCAACCGGGCTTGGGGCCGATCGCACCCAAGAGATGATAAAGCCCGATTTCCTGGTATTCCTCAAATTCTCTTCTGACAATTTCTTCAATTCCGAGGGCGAGGAGTTGATGAGCGACGGGGAGGTTTGGACCGAATTCAAGATAGAATCAGGCAATCTATTAGAGTTGGTAGATACTGATAGCCGTAGATATAGGGTGGAATCTGTCGAGGAACTCATTGGTTCCTCCGGATCCATTCACGGATATCGAGGCACCTTCGTGCGTGACAATTCGTTCGAATAGGGGGTGAGGGATGCTGGAATTCGACGGCATACTAATAGATAAAGAACACATGAAGGATGAGGTCGAAAGAGTTGGAAAAGCCCTCCAGAAGATAGGATCCAGGGCAAAGCATCCGGTGATGACCAAGACCGCACAGGAGATGTCTAAGGACATAGCGAGGCAAGCCAAGGAGAACGCCCCAAAGGCTAGGGGCGAATTGAGGAGTAGCATCAAGGCGGGGAAGATCTCGTTCAGCGGGGAGAATATCAGCGTATCCATAACCGCAGGGGTATCACACGCAGGGGTGATGGACACTGGATTCAATGTCGAAGAGATCAGGCCCGTGAATGCGAAAGTCCTGAGAATCCCGGTTACTGGGAAGCGTGGATTGAAGAAATTGAAGCGTCCACCAGGATTGAAGAATAAGCAGTGGGCATATCAGAAGGCCAGAGCCAAGAAGATAGGATTCATATTCAGGCCAAGAGTCATGACCCCGGAATTGAAGTCTCGTGGCGAAAAGGGTCCGAATCAGTATCTAGCAAGGGTTCTGGAGCGGATCGCCAACTACCCAGAGAGAGAAATTAGGAAAATATCAAAAGCGATGTATAAAGGTGTCGGAAAGGGCCGTAAAGGTATATAATGCCGATACAATCAACTACGGGGTTCATGGACGGGATCGCAAATTATATAGGATCCCTATCGGAGTTATCTCTGACCAAGGGGACCAACCTTTTCGCAGAGAATTTCGTAGACGACCCAGATGTTATTACGGATCAATTAGTTTTATTCGATGAGGGGAATGAGCAATTAGAGAACTTCTGGAATGTTCATCTGAAATGGAATGTTAGGCTTCTGACGACCAGAAAAACCCGGATCTCGGCAGCAGAAGCATTGCGTCCCGTATTGAACACTCTTATAGGCAAGAGAACCTTTTCTATCAAGAGTGACGCAGGTGAAGGTTTCAGGATTTTGAATACTAAGACAATCGGATCTCCCGAAGTGACCGCAAGGACGGATACAGGTAGATTCGCTGCTCAATGTTTAATTCAATTTCAGATTATACCTGAATAGGGAGGTCTTATAATGGCCGAAGGATATCTAGCACCTAATGTGTCCAAGAATACGCAGATCCCGCACGGGGTGAATCTGCTATTCAAGAGAACGGGTGAAACAAGTTTTATCGATCTAGGGGACATCGCAGACCTCTCGATCAATCCAGCAGTTGAATTCCTAGAGTATTTCTCCTCGCACGATGCAAAGCAATCGCTCGCCAAGAGAATCTCGCAGCAGAAGACTCTGACAATCGAGGCGACCGTGAATGAGGTTGCACCTGAGACTCTTAGACTTGCGTTCTATGGCGGGGCTGCAACGGGACCGGCAAATCTAATAGCGACGAGTATTGAGAAATATACTATCCCAAAAACTGCGGCTGCGACAGACCATACAACAGCAGTAACGGCATTCCATAATACCGCAGCCACCGGGACTACCGTAACTGCTATCTCGCTTGCAGACGGGACAGCATTAGTGGCAACCCCGACGCCCGGTACTAGTGACGATTATCTAGATAACGATGACGGGACGATAACATTTGAGACGGGAGGAACTGTTATTGGATCGCTAATGGCTGCCGCAGACACCGATGTCATCGTAGAATATACATACACGACTTCGGTAAAATCGTTTGAATTAATGGGGACTGATCTCCAAGAGGGAATCGTGGAATTCCATGTTCGTAATATGGATGGGGGCCTTGAACAGGTCTTTGTCCTGGATAACGCACAGATCGCACCCAACGGGGCCGTCTCATTGGCCGGGGATGCGGTCCAATCGTTCCCCCTGACTGTCACAGCACAACTTAAAAATGGTGTCTTTGGTAAGATGTATTATAAGTCAGTTTAATTAGTTAGGACAGGTTAAGGATCATGACGACACAAGCAGTTCGCAAAGCCCTCGACACGGATGAAACAATCTCATTGTCTAATGGGGATCGAATAAGGGTTCCTAAGTGGTCTGTACGGAAGGCTATCACGATGAGTTCCACGATTGCTAAGATCGTGGAGAGGTTCTTTCGTCAATTGGAGAAGAAGGGCACTGGTGATAATGTATCCATAGCGGATTTCGTAGCGGCGATCCCCTCTATGCTTACAGATAATCTGTCTGATCTAACTTATGTAGTCGTGGAGTCTTTGACTCTTAATACGGGCGAGCAGCAATTATCTGAGGATAAGTTGCTTGATGATCTTGTCCTTGATGATTTCGTTGAGATTATCGGGGCTATATTGGATCGGAACTTTGGAGAAGATGCTATGGGAAAGTGGAAGCGAGTCATGAAGAAGATCCCGATCCTGAATCAGGGTCCAACTACGGATTAGAAGAACTCCTTTTCTTCCTAATAGAATCTGGGCTGTCTGAGAGGGCTGTCTATGGGTGGCATGAAGGCTGGCCCATGGACAGGCTTCAACGGGCATTTGTGTATTTCAAGATGAGGGAGATAGAGAAGCAGCAGGGCTTCGTTACCGCCGTGTCTATCGGGGCCTCTTCGCTGTTCTCCCAGAAAGCGATCGAACAATATATGGATGCCACCAATAGAATCATATCTAAGACTCCAACTTCGGATGGTCGGGCCGGGAACGAGAAGGTCAAAGCCGAATTGGGCAAATTGACTGGCATCTTCAATGGCCAGTAATAGAACTATTCAATTCGCTCTGACGCTGAAGTTGGATCGATGGCAGAAGCGATTGAAGCAAGCCACTAAGCAAATGGCACAGGCCCAGGCAGAGGCAGCCAAGACAGCGGAACGGCGGGCAAACGCCGAATTGACCGTGACGAGCAAGATACGGATGGCCTATAAGCGTCTCGGGGAGGCGATCAGGGGGCAAGCACTCTCTTCCCGGCGTGGTCTTGGCGGCACATTTCAAGTGTTCCAATTCAGGAGGTCGCTAACCCTGATCAGGAATTTTAGCAGGGCCGTTCAAGCGGCGTTCCAGAGGATGGGCGTATCTGCTGCCGGTAGATTCGTTAAGGCCATGGGGCGTGGATTCCGTGATGTCTATCGATTAGCGGCCAGGATGGTAGAGCGTATCAGGGCACGATGGGAAAAGTTGAGAAAAACCGCCCAGAAGGTCTCAAAGGGCATAGCCAAAGCCTTCAAATTGCCCCTGAAGGTGTTCAAGAAATTCGTGTCGGCACTCCGGGCCATATCTTCCGTACTCCTTAATGTGAAATTCTTAGCGACGGGTGCTATCGCAGCATTCGGGGTATTCAAATTCGCAGAATTGGCCGCCAAAGTCTCCAATATGGAGGTCGCATTCGAGGGTCTGACCAGGGCACTCGGAGAAGCACCTGCTCAGGCGTTGGAGAAACTCAGGAAATCGCTGCGTGGGACCGTATCAGATCTCGACATCGCAAGGCAGGTAGCCAGAGCATCCATCTTCAATATTGCAGATGATGTCGATACCCTAGCCAAGATCTTTGATACTGCCAGAAGGCTGGGCAAGGCAACTGGCCGTAATACAGCACAGGCGATCGAGGACATCAGCCTTGGAATCGGTAGGCAATCCAGGCTCATCCTAGACAACATCGGATTGATCGTGAGGGTCCGGAGAGCGAACGAGAAATACGCATTCGTCCTGGGTAAGCAGGTAGACGATCTGACGGATCTGGAGAAGCGATTCGCATTCCAAGCAGCAGCCCTGGATGCGGCAGACGAGGCGATGCTAAGATTGGGAGATGATGTCGAGACCTTCGGAGATAAGTTCTATCGTCTCCGTGCCAACCTTGAGAATATGTCCCAATCCATAGCCAAGACATTGACTCCAATAATGACCAAATTGGTAGACAAATTGAACGACATTGATTTCGACAGGATTGCAAAAGCATTTGCCAATTTCTCCGGAGTAGCCTTCGAGGTAATGAATAAAGCAATAGATAGGCTAAACAAATCTAAAGGAGGTATTGCCGGAGTTACTGAGGGAATCATAAATAGCATAAACAGGGGAGGTCGAATTGGATTAACTCTTCTAGAGGGTTGGGTAACTAGAATACATGGGATATTCACTAGCGGGAACATCATGGGCGGCCTCTCAACATTGATGGGGGATGTCCTTGAGTTGGCAGCCGGATTGATCAGGGAACTCATAAAGAAGATATTCACTTGGGACTTCTGGAAGGGCATATTGACTCCTGTGGCGACCATTCTGATGAATGTCACTAGAGTGATATTGCTTGAAATAAGTAATATGTTCAAGTCGATGGGGGATCTCAAATTGTTTGGTGGCGTTTTTGAGGCTCTCGGAGACGGACTGTCGTTCCTCACAGATAATTTAGAGGTCGCTTCAAAGGAATTCCTGGAGGGCAAGAAGGCGTTGCTGAAAGCGGCTGAGACTAAAGACCAGTTGGACGATCGTAGGCTGAGAGATAAGCAATTGGCCTGGAATGCGGTACAGGCACCAGGAGGTGTCCTCCATGGTGTCAACTTATCTAGTAAGGCAGGTAACGATGCCGCCGACGCCTGGTTCGATGGATGGAACGAGGAATGGGAAAAGAAGGAGAAACAGGGTGGCATATATCAGAGGGATTTCTTCGACAGGATTAGATTCGAAGACGCAGATGGAAATGTGGAGTCTGGGGGATCTGGACGAATAGCGGATCTGTTCGCCAAAATATATGGATTTGATACTTGGGCGGCTATTGAGGCGACGGCTCAAACATTTCAGCCGAAGTTGGAGTTCCGTAAGGCGTTCGACGGAATTCCGGAAATCGCTGAGTCTCTATTTGAAGGGGCGGTAACAACTCTAGACAAGGCCTTGGGAGTCTCCCGAGGTAAGATCTCAAAATTCGCCAAATGGCTAGACCTAATTACGACGACTAGCATGGGGGCCAAATCGGGCAGTGGCGGGGTAATATCGAGTTTCTTTGGAACGGCGGTGACGGGTCCGTTCGCACAAGGAGATGATTCCCTCCTGGGGCCAGTCGCACTACAGAGGATGGCTCAGGATCAGGAAGATAATCCTAAAATAGATAATCCAATATCCCTTGCGGCGATAGCGTCAAGTTCCGGCGTGACCCTCTCGAAACTCAAAGAGGAACTTGATGCTGTCGGCAAAGTCACTTTCAATCGAATGTCCGAAGAGGTAAAGGAGACGACTAATCAATTGATGCTAATGGAGACCTCTATGACGAGGCTCGTTCAAGGTTTTGATAACCAATCAGCAACGGAACTTGAGAAGATATTATCTATAGAAGGTCTAGAGGATATCAACCTCGATAAACTTATTGACGAATCTGGGCTACAGATCAAGGGCGAACAATACGAGGCCACCGTCGAGGCGTTAATGGCGAGGATCATTAAAGCCAGGGAATCTCTCAAGAAAGCCATGACGATAGATCCAGCAGGGCCAAGATATGGTGGCCCCAAGGGCGTGGAGATTCCAATACCTCCAATATTATTGGAAGGCCTAAAAGAATTTCAGCGGAGGAAGGCGGCGTTGCTGGCACAGATTGTTGCGGCGGAGGAGAAAAGATTAGAATCTGATAAACAGAGGAAGAAGTCGGAGAATAAGACTAAAACAGACACTACATTCAAGACCCTCCAAAACGACACTGCGGCATTACTGGAGCGTCAGAAGATGAGCATGGATCAACTCATAAAGGGAGTACAGGGCCAGATAGACTATGAAACCAAGATTATCAAATTGAAGGGTAGACAGGTGGGGGATTCTGAGAAGTTGATAGCCTCACAAATCAAACTGAATACCACCAAGATCGCCGAGGTCAATATAGATAAGTTCAGGGCGAATATTGCTAGTAGGATTCTGGAAATCCAGAAAAAGACAACAGAATTGGTTCGAGGGATGAATACTGGCTCATCGTATAAAGAAAGGCTACAGGCCCGACTGGATATAATACATGAAGAATTTGCTAAAGAGGAGAAAATCCTGAAGGTTCTGTTATTAAAAGGTATCTATACCCAGAAGGAATTTGACGCCAAGACGAAAATTCTTGAAAAGGATAAGGAATCATTAATAATTGCTACGAAGGATTTGGCCTTAACGGAAGAACAAGCAGCCATCCTGGCTAAGATGCAGGGCTACCAGACAGCCTTTGTGGGCGGATTCATTAACGGCATAAAAGAGGCTGCGTTAGCCGGGGCGAAGCATTACGGATCATTTGTAAGATCTATCTATAAGCAATGGGCAGGGATGCTGGATACCTTCATTAATGAGACCGTAACTAAGATCGTAGGTACAATGAAGTCGGCGACGGTCGACTTCATTAAAAGTATGTCTCCGGACATAGCAGAGTTGGTGGGCAGCCTAGCCAATGCATTGGTCGGCATATTGGCAACGATAGGCTTGTCTAAAGATTCAGCAAATGTTACAGAAGTATCAGAGGGGGATATCCAGGCTGGGGATACGGCCGTCAGGGGCGTGATCGCAGGGCCGCAATCCGTTGCGATATCAGAACTTGGAGAATCGATTGCCGAGGCTAATAGGGGTGTGGAATCGTTGCTATCTGATATACTAGGTGTGTTGGAAGATATCCATGGAAACAACTTGACATCTGGCGGAATCGGATCCGCCGGTACAATTTAGGAGATAATAATGGCGATAATTTCACTAACTAATAGCAGTATGATGATCGAGGCTAGGATAGGTGATGTCTTGAGATTCGCCATCGTGGATCAGGGGTTCACTGGTGCAACCTCTACCACATCATATTTATCCCTAAACCCGGACAAATATCAGATCTATAACGCAGCGGGATCCTTGATCTCAACTAATGATGACAGCACCTCGAATGGCCCAGGACCCGGTGGCGAGAGGTCTGTCAATACTGTATCGTTCCCCGGCTCGTTGTTTGCCCATATCTCCCATGTAACTACCGATGCCTATACCGTTTTGGAGAGCGAATTCCCAGTGGGGTCGATAGGATTTGTTACGATATATAACTCATCCGGTCCTGCCAATAGATATGTCATCCCGTTTGTAGTGACCAGATCCCTATCATCCACGGTTGCCGATTCTGCGATGTCGGCTATCCAGAATTCCGCCCTTGGCAGACTCCACACTTGCGAAAGAAATCAGACCGATCTTATCCTACCGAGGCTCAGGCGGGCATTGGGTCTATTAGGGGAACACCAGAAGGTAGATGGATTCCTTTATGACGACGACGGGAATATCACGGAATGTAGGATTAGGATATTCCGAGATAATACGGGAGCCAACGCAGCGTCCCTATGGACGGATCGGGTCAACGACGCTGACCCAGCATCGGCCATAGATACAGGCAATGATGAACTTTACAGATATACCGTAACGGCGACAAATCTACTTCCAAGAAACCTGAGAACGGGATATAGTCAGGTCATCGTAGACGAGCAAGCGGATAATATACTTGGGAGTGATGGATCCGATACGCCTACCAATAACGGGTCCGTGCTGTAATGCAAGCCCAGCGATTCGTCTCTAATAACCCCCAGGCTCTCTGTACGGCCAGCGGGATCGTCCGGGTGCCCCAGCAAGCAGTTGCCCCTCCCCGCCGATCTGGGGAGCCGCTGCTGGACGATACGGGCAAGGTCCAAGAGGGGGTGGGTATAGGCAACGGCGAACCCCTGGATTACGGGGCGGACGGCCTGACGAGCAATCACCACTCCACCAGGAATCTATCGTTGGAGCGGATGCTCTATCATCCGACTTTGGGGAATATCGTATATCCTAAAAATCCAGATAATACCTTGAATTACTATCGATCAGCGATCCGTGGATATGATGTCAATTCCGTGAAGACATTGAGGTCGAATCTCCTGATCCGTGATCAGCAGAAATTCGAGGATGTGACTGTAACGGAGATCTGGAAGGGCGGGAGCAAGCGAGTCTCCGAATTATCCGAGTTCCTGGATAGCCTACAATTGCTTCTGATGACAGAGCCAGCCCTCGGTAGATATATGGGATGGATCCCCAAAGATCTAGGTTTCCAGAGGCACATGATATATCCGATATCCCTGACTGTTGGTGGTAGGGGATTCGACGCAGTGGAGGCTCGTCAGCGAGTCAATACATCTAGGGATTCCTATATCATGGGTGAAATCAAATTCGAGTTCAGGCTTGTAAGACCTCAACCCCTGATTGATTCTCTACTAGTTATTGAGGGGGCGTAATGGTAGAAGTAAACAATCCACCGCAGCCGATCAATACCCCAATAGGCAACGATGTAAATCATGAGAGTCGGGTATCCCTAGTCCTGAACGGATCTGGATCCACTAGCCAGAACCCTATATCTGGATCGAATTGGGTGGATGCGGATAGCGTCCCCAATTCTGGAGCGGGCATACTTAATCTATCCACAACCAAGGGGGCTGCATTTCGATTAAAATTCGGGATGGCACACGAATCTGAAGTGCTAACCTCTGCCACCGTTAGCGTGATCGATTTATCGGGAAGTTCGGTCTCTAGTGTCCAGATAAAGAGTAAATTCATAAAGGATTCCGCTAATAATGTATTCTACGCAGACCTATACGCAGGATCAGCAGAAGACCTGAATTCTGCGACTGATTCCACAAGGCTATTCGTGAATATAAAGACAAGCCTTGGCCGGAAGATACGCCAGCAGATATATACTCAAGATCTATTAGATACCACCGTGCTGATCAACGGGACTAAATCAACGCTTTCTACCCCCGTAGAGATCCATTATGCGGCTCTAACTGGTCAGACTATCTATGTGCCTATCTCGTTCTTTGCGGGATGGAACGACGAGATGGGCAGACAGCATGGGCAAGGCGACGCAGCCCTCAAGGGTCCAGTTCGGAAGCCATACGGCGGAATGGAGACTGTTGAGATATTCAGTTTTACAGGCCATACTCTTATTCAAGCAGAGCAGCCCATAAGGGAGGCAACCTTCCTTGAGGTTGCTCCTTTCGGGAATACTACATATTCATATTTCTTCTTGTTCAGATCCAAGAAAGGATCTTCTGAAGGCGTAGGCGTATACGCATCGATGGTCCTGACTGATTGTGATGATGTCGTCGTATCCGATGAGTGCCCGGAATTGCATGATCCAAGCACGGCGAACCTGATAGACACTACTAATAATACGATCACATTGGATGAGGTCCACGCTGGCTCGACTGGCGGGAATCCCAATACCGATGTATTCGTGAAAGTGACAGGGTATAACGGAGGTGTCGTACAGGGAGCCACGAATTCCGCAGTGGCCGATATCCCCATAGCGGGGAGCATTGGCGATGTCTATGGGATCTCCAGTTCCCCGTGGACGATTAACCTGACAGGGGATCACGCAACAGCCTCCCTGATATTGGCAGAGGTTTATAATACGAACGCAACAAATGACGGAATCGGAACCGTCAAAGGGAATACAGTGGTCTTCCGCAAGGGGTCCACGGACGATGGATTCCCGGCCCCTCCTACGATATCTACGAATTCATTCGATTTCACCGCATCCACTGAACATTACTCGTTCAATCTAACATCCCTCGGGGCTGTCGGGGCCACGATAACGATGACGCTTGTTCCGTATGACGCAGGAATCGATACAACATCTGCAACGCAAGACACATCTGATCTGGGTGTCCTGGATTTCGGGGCTGCCCAGACTGCGACATTCACCACCAGTGGTTCAAAGACATTCAGTTGGGTTGGATCTCTGCCTGACGCAGTTTCGGCGTTCTTCACCAGCGATAACTCGCAAGTTGGAGCGACGACAACGAATTCATCCGGAGACATACTAAGATATAAAAGATCAATCACTTCGTCAACGATATATACTGGGCCAACGATCATAACCCACTCGTCGGGGCTGGCGAATGGTAGGATATATTTCACTATAACAGATGACGGTGGGCAATCAGCCGCTTTTTACGGAGCGTATGCAATCACGGAAGGCGGCACGACATATACCTCGGATCCGAGTGCCGTCACCGTCACCAGCGGGACTGGTGATAGAATATTCGGAATCCCGGCAGCAGATAATAACCGCACCGGGGCTCATAGTTTCTGGCTGGTAGGGTTGCAGGGCAGATCTAATGTAATCACTTATTATGCATCTTCGTAGGCCGGGGGGCCCATGGATCAAATCATAACGCAACTAGGAGTCGGCGGGATATTCGCCATCCTTCTGATCAGGGAATTCGCCAATTTCGCATTGAAAAAGAAGGAGAACGGGCATCCCAAGAACCATTACATCGAATGGGAACGGCAAAAGATGCTTGAAGATGTATTGAGGAAATTGACACACGCAATAAATAACCAATCCCAGATCCTTCAAAATGTTGTCCATACCGTCAAGGAGACCCGTGATGAGATCAAGGGCGTTTCCGTCGAAGTCAAGGAATTGAGCAGAAGAAAATGAGCCTATCGGGATATCGTGGAACCAGGCTGGATCAGATATGGAATACGATTGATCGTAGGCCAGCATATAGAGTGTGCATATGGAATCCAAGATTAGATGATCTCCAATCCGTAGTCCTGAATCGATGGAATGGCCCACGATACGACATTACTCATTTCGTAGAGGGCTGCGGAATCTCCATGAACCAGGTATTCGAGAACTCCGAAAACGCAATCTCCAGCAGGGCCACGATCCGTGTTGTAGTGGACGATAAGGAGGGCTTGAATGTCGGGACCAGGAGATTGAAAGTAACCCATAAAATGTTCAAGGACGGAACCCCGATCGCCATATACGAGGGTGATCGACGGATCCACAATGATGATTGGCCCCCTATCTTCACGGGGACAATAATAGGTTATCCAGGTGCCGACGCTGCCGTCAGAGACAAGAAGAAGATCATACAAATCCAGGCATTCGGGAGGGCACAGGCATACCAAAGACAACAGATTGTAGGGATATCTTGGCCGATAAATACGGACTTCGGGAACATGGCAGTGGATATAGCGACAGAAGAAATGAATCTATCACGGGAAGAGATCTTGTTCGGAGAATTCGGAGAAACTACCTCCCATATAGCAAACGCTCTGGCCCAGGTAGACAAGATGAAGGGTCTATACGAGATCACAAGGGTTGTGGGTCGTAGGCCGTATTTCAATTCCAGGGGATACCTAGTGACCCATGATACATCATTCACCAAGCCCCCGGCATTCTTCTTCGACGAGATAATGATATCCTCAATGAAGAGAGTCCAATTCGCAGGTCAATCCACAAACTCTGTGTCCGTGACAGGCCTGGATAATCAATTATCAGAGGTGCGAAGCCCCTATGGTAAATTAGTGGAAGTTGATGCGACTGTTGGATTCTGGGACTCCAACTACGACGAGGAGATCTGGTGGTCAGATGATCATACCAAGAGGGCCAAGCAGGACTCTATCTCGTTGAATGTGGTCACTGATAATGGATATTCTTCATCGGCTAGTTTTACAGTGGTAGACGAATTCCATGTCATCCTACATCTAGATACCGGATACGCCCCTGAATTGGTTGCCGGTCTTATCCTGGCCTGGGGATCAATGGAATATTACGCAGCGGCAATTGAAGCGGGAGATACTACCACGGCAATATTCGGATTTGGCAAGACAATGATGCTATTCCTCGCAAGAGTAGCAGCCGCCGCTCTGATGCTTGGGGCTCTGCTGGTCTTCACTAGAGTTACTCGCTGGAAGGTGGAATTCTCTGGGGACAGATTCGAGAATGTTTTCCAGGAGATCCGATCGATAGCCGTCCTCAAGGGGACGAAATCCGCCGATGTGAATGAGCGTGAAGAAACGATCCATTGGATATCCGACATGGATAAGTTGAAGGCCAAATCCAAAGAACTCCTGACCCGTGAGATCGTGAAGGCACATTCATATGAGATTATCTTGCCAAGCAATCCCCTACTAGAGGTAGATGATATTATCGAATTGGAGGCTCCTAATTACGGATTCAAAGAGCCATCCAGATTCTATGTGACCGAGATTACTAGGACATATAAGCGTGGACCTACCACTGGGCAGATGTCCGTCAAGGCATGGTTCTGCGGACAGGATCTACCATGAGCGTAACTACAGGCAATCATGTATGGATAATAGTATATGTCAAGGTCTTCAAGGGGGGCCAGAATTTGGTCGAGAAGCATCGCAAGAAGGGGTTTGTCATAGGCATGGAGGGCGATAAATATATGGTTCAATATTACGGACCGCCCCATCACTTCTCTATGGGCAAGAAGCCTTACGGACTATATAAGAATCTGTATCCAGGTAGCGGCTTGGAATCAAGAGAGCCAGACTACGACGATCCGCTGGAGTTTTCAACATGAGCCTCAATATCCCAACCATAGAAGATGTGATTGATATCGCCAGGAGGGAATCCCTCAATGCTGGTGGATCCATTTTGGGGATAACTGCGTCCGAGCCTAAATATGTGGCCGTACCAGAGGAATCAGATCCGAATGCGGTGAACGAATTCGTCGTAGATGTCTATTTGCTGGAGGGGGCTTCGCAGATAGTGAATATAGCATCCTCAACTAATGGATTGCGTCGAATAGATAATGTACTCATAGCGAGCGAGGCTTCTGGATCCCTATTGGCTAATCTTCATACACCAGTGGAGATAACGCTCCGTGGGTCAGGCCAATTGACGGTCGTTGGTCGGGCGATGGTGGCCTTGCCATATGTCGAGTTGAACGAATACGATCTCGGGGCTTTGAAGATTGTCCATACAGCAGAATTGGAATACGACTCAGAATCCGATGTATGGAGGGACGCTTTCGGGCTTGTCTGCAATATAAATACAGGCGGCCTGGGTGGCTCGGCAGATATCCTGTTCTCCTATAATTCGTCTACTTCTATGGCCCAATCCACCCTAGCGGACCTCATTTATACGGATCCTGGCGTTATTGGCGGAACCCAGGTGCCACTTGGGACCAACCCCTTGAGTCGGGTCATAACTATTGTTACATTTACATATTCCGGGACAGCAACCGAATATCTAGGAATAAGCGAGGAATCGGCATGACCTTCAATCTGTTAACTCTACAGGATTTCGCAGCATCGGACACCGCCTATATTGACTACATGAATACCAACAATACTAGCCTGACTACGATGTTGACTGGGGCTAGATCTGATATCGTGGCCTTGAATGGGAATCTCGGAGTCTTCGTTGCAGAGGATTGGTATAAGGCGATTAACGCTGCTGACCTGCCTGGTGGGATATTGGGGCCGTATTCGTTCGTATGCGTGATGAGCAACCCAGGGACTTCAACTATGTCCGTATCCCTGACTCACGGGAACGCAGATGGCAATTCCCATGCGTATTACGCTGGTTCAAGATATAGCACTACGGCGACTTTATCACATACCTTTACCTCTGCTGATATGAGCAACAATGCCGCTGGCACTATCCATGTAGGCATCGATATAGATACAGTAAATCTAACCACCGCTATCAAGGTCGCCGCTTCCAGTTCTGGCATGAACCTGCCATTGTATAGTTTCTACCTAACCAATGCAGCAGGAGATTTCTCCGTCACCAAAATCAAGAGATTCCCCAGAAGCCTCCTGATGTCGAATACGCTGGAGCAACTTCGGCAAGAGACTCCGGAGAGCCTTAGTTTACCTGGCCCAGCGGATCAATCGACCGACCCATTCGTCGGGGCATTCGTAATTCCTGTAGATCATGTCTGGAGCGGATTTTATGCGTGGTCGCAGATTCAGACTGGCGGATGGTACGGCACGATAGATCTAACACTTGAATCGGATGATACATTAATTGCGAGGGCCACAATCCTATCGCTCACTGGGACAAACACAATCGAAGCCGTAATCGAGTCAGATTACGACGGTGTAACCCTTCCTGCGGGGACCAGATACGAGATGATTGGCAATAGGGACGGGGCTAGTACCGGAGTGTCTCAACCCATGGCGACAGTATCATACTTCAGATCATACAATGTACCCACAGCATAGAATAACCGTATAATGGATAACGATAATAGATGCCCAAGATGTGCGTCGAGCGGAATTAAAGTAGATTTGCGTCCCGTTAGAGTCGAGACGACTACATTATATGGGTCAAATAAAGGATGTATCGATAGATGTCCAGTGAGGAAGGACGGCGAGAGATGCAACTATTGGAGATGGTCAGGTAGATGATGGGACGAATCCGGGGATTGAATCGCTCGGGGGGGGTCGTGAATCCCCCAAAATGTTGTATATCCATCAATTGGGGGGAGCATATTATGAAATACATAATGGCGATACTGATAATCTTCTCGGCAATGGCTTTCGGATCAGACGGTGAAGATGGACGCAGACCATTAGATCTTCCATCTGGAGGTTCCGGAAGCCAGGACGACGACGAAGACGCACCTGAAATCATCAACTTCTGGGGTGGTGAATATGAAGGGGATGCCTTCTTCTGGTGTCTCGATAAATCCTGCTCGATGAGTTGGAACGGCGAGATCAACGATCTCAAGCAGGAGTTCACCCAGACTCTGAATTCTCTTTCATCACAGGCTGAATTCGGAGTTGTGGCATTTTCGGAAGGACATATTTCCTGGAATCCAGCACCCCAGAGGGCCAACCCTGCTAATAAGGGGGCAGCCACGGCATGGGTCAATGCCCTCAACGCAGCAGGTTGGACTTGCTTAGGTCCAGCAGGGGTCCATACCATAGGCATAGCGAATCAATCACAGAAGCAGATGAAACAGATATTGATCCTTTCTGACGGAGAGCCTTATTGTAATGGATCAAACACTGCAACCCAGAGCCTTGCAGACATCACCGCTGCCAATTGGCAGAGAATTCCAATCAATACCATCTATATATCCAGCGATAACGGTGGTATAACTTTCATGCAGCAATTAGCAAGTAATAATAATGGAATGTTCATGAACCCTTGATTGTAAAAGACGACAAAATGTTTGTTTGGCATTCATACAATCCCAGGAGATATATATGAAAACTGACAAGACCTTAGTATCTATCGGATTTTTCTGGCTCACTACCATAACACTAATTGTCTTACTTGTAACATTGACATTCACAGGCTGTGCGTTCTGGGATGGTTTCACACGAGGGATTACCGAAGGATCTGGAGGTGAGGCCATATTGGTCACCGCTGGAGAGGTCACAGGCAAGGTCGTCCGAGATTCAGTTCCGTTACTTCCGTCACCGTGGCGGGAGATTGTTGTAGGTTGCCTCGCCGGAGTTACCGGATGGTTGGCTAGTGCGAGAAAAAGAAAGGTGCGTTGAATGCAATTTTTGAAGGATTTCTTGGTGTCTAGAAAGGCACAAGCATTGTTGCTGTTATCGCTGATCGTCATGCTGGGCGGACAATTGGGTCTGACTCTGGATCAAGTCACGCTTTCAGCAGAAGGCTTGATGGCCTACATCCTCGGTCGGGCCATTCACGATAATGGATTAAAGAAGGAATAGTCGACCGCTATCACGGGGTCACAGCATATCCAATCTGTGCTGCACCGCCTGGGTCGCATAATTCCATGCGGCCCAGGCTATTTCTGTAGGGGGCGATGCAAAACCTCTTGCTGTTTTATATTACGCAAGTCGTTGCCCCGTATTGCCTTACGGGATAAACCACAGCCAGAGGAATTGCAATCAGTCCGGAGATAATCCTTGCCTGGTCGTCTGGCATCCCTGATAATAGCCTATGATCCGAAACAGATACGGATCTGAAGAGATTAAATAAACTTAATTAGATTGATTTCTGATGTCCTTGATAATCCTCGACGAGAACCCCGTGAAATCAGCAAGGGAATTACCTGATTATCTAATCGAGGATCAGTTCCGTGAATCCGTCAGGGTTATCTATTACACCCTAGCAAGGCTCTTTCCAGGTGCGATGGGCGATCTACCTCATTGCCCATATCGAAGATTGGAAGATCGCTACATTGACAAAGGCGATCGTGTGCGTTCGCACGATATAAATAAAATTGATCCAACCGGATTCTCTACGATTGTCAATTGGGCCAAGAGGAGCGTCCCTAATATACATTGGGTGATACGATACGCTGGAGAACTCTCCAATAATTACATCGAGAGCCTCGTGGCCGCCTCTCCAGACTATATGCGTCAATCCGATGGGATGTCCCTAATGCGGGAATCCCTGAGCGAGAGTCACGCCCTACTCCATGGGATTATGGAATCCGGGCCAATGGGACAATTGAATGGAAGAATTGAAGGTTTCCTCCGCTCGCATAACGAAGAGGAATTGACCCAGATTTTGGATTTCCCAATGGGCTGGTGTTGCGAGCAGACGGTGAGGCTGTTGAAGATCGCCGTCCATACGAGGATCACATTGACCAAATCGGTTGGCTGTAACGATATGCTGACGGGGATGGGACACCGTAATCGTCGACTTATGGAGAGACTTAGAAATAGCATCGTATCTGTGCGGGATAATCGGAGGGACGGTGGGGGCAAGCGTGATTTAGCATCTGTCCTTCATCGGGATGAGAATAAAGAACTCCTAGCGTGGTTATCCGAAGGGCCATTAGGGGAGTCGTATATGGACGGGATATATCACATGATCCCATTCCTGGTTGTCAGGGCGTTAATCGAGCAACAGAACACGATGATCCGGAATGGCTTCGATCCTAATACCAAAGCAAGAGATGGTGCCCAGACACCGTACATGGCTGGTAATGTTTTATGGAATGTCGCCATAAATAGAGTTTCAATGGTTATCGGGCACGGACCTAAAATGAAGATTTTCGGATATTGGAAACATCTAACAGGTCGTTGGGGGATCTATCGCAGACCGCCCAACTCGTCGCTACTCATGCCGAAACCGGACCCGTGGACACTCGTCAATTCGATCAACGGAGGGACTACCTTCCCTCAATGGTATATAAACATAAACAGGGATGTAATGATAATAGGTAAGGATCTCCTCGATCTAAAGAGCCCTCCAACACTCCAAAGGGACGCAAACCTATTGAATCAAACACAGAGATTGATGTATTATTCAAGGTCAATGATCGGGCTCGATGGTGAGAGATTCCCGATAATGGGAGAATACGATGTTAGCGTTCACGGACTCTACGATACGGCCACAACTGGCTATAAGCCTTGGGAAAGGTAGACTTGAAACTCTTTAGGCACCAAGAAGAAACTGCAAGATGGCTTGCCGGGAGGACCGGGGGGGCTATACTTAGCGAACAGGGCACGGGGAAGACCTATGCCGTGATCGAGTATCTGTCCAGGAGGAATCGGGGACTGGAGAAGATCCTGGTTGTATGCCCAGCGTCCATTACGGGGGTCTGGGAGGGGGAGATCAAGAAGTTCTCAACGCAATACAAGGACATGGTATACATCGTCTCCGGATCCAGAAAGAAGCGATTGGCAATACTCAGGTCAAAGGATCCTGGGATCTATGTCATCAATTACGAGGGCGTTAGGGCACTCCGTAATGATCATAACCTGGCAAAGATGAAATGCTGGGATGTCGTAATAGCCGACGAGATGACCCGGATAAAGAATCATCGGGCACAACAAAGTAAGGCACTCCACGACTTCGTTAAATATTCCCCAATGACCACGAGGATCGGGCTGACGGGGACTCCTATCACGCAATCACCGCTGGACGCATTCA
>Ga0233415_10000406_pt1 | contig 20678 bp, 2 predicted proteins | sample Na_anoxic_12_MG_FD_188631 | JGI IMG/M metagenome (GOLD analysis project Ga0233415, IMG submission 188631) | Seawater microbial communities from Saanich Inlet, British Columbia, Canada - Na_anoxic_12_MG | ecosystem: Environmental > Aquatic > Marine > Inlet | place: Canada: British Columbia... | reverse complement strand
GGTTTTCGGTGAAAGTATGCCAGAAGGTCTTGATCTTGGAGAAAAAAAGACATGGTTGGCCAATAAGCTCATTGAAAATGGTATAGATAAGGAGGTTGCTACACGATATGCCAATCAAAGGCAAATGGCAAAGCAGAATTACATTTTAGAGAATATACCATTAAATCTTGTAGGAAGCTTTACTACTCTTAAGGGTAATGCAGTTAAAGCGACATTGGACAAACATTATGGAAAAGAAGCTACTTTAGATGTACTGGAACAAAAAGACCGTGTAGCTTTTGAGCAATATAAATCAATAGATGACTCAGTACAAAAGATCCTAGAAGATAATAACAAATATAAACTGGGATTAGGTCTTAATACTTTAGAAGGCAAAGATGGTAGAAGAGCTCATAGAATACTTGAAGAGGCGGTATTGAATAATGAAACTCTGACCCTTAGAAGAACTGAAGGTAAACCTGGATCAGGAGAAAAGGCTGGAGGTACTTTAAGAGATGTATATGCAGCTATGGGAGGAAATGTGTCAGCTAAAGACTTCAAACCTATCGCTGTTTATCTAAATGAAGGTCCTGACGGTAATGTTCAAATGTATGCAAGAATGCAGTGGAGACCTGCATCAGGTACTAAGGATTTTGCAAACATAGACGAACTTGAAGTAACAGGGCAAAAAGGAAGTTGGAGAGACTTTGATGTAAATATTACTCAATATCTTAACGACTTCTTTACTCAAGACGTTACAATGGTATATCATGCTGCTTCACTTATGCAAGATCAAGTATATACAATGGATATAAATGAAACACGAAGTGTTTACATACCTTCTAAGTATGGGCCAGCAGCAACCGTTAATGTTAAACGAGTAAACACAGGTGTTATGCTAGATGGCTTTGTTTATGGAGAAGATCCTAATGGTAACGTAGTAAAGGAAAATGTAATGGATCATTACTATAAAACTACAGGAGCGCCTGCAGGTACAGCAATACCACTTAAAGAAGCTGCAGAATTTGCAGGACAAGTTGCCAGTAGTGCTGCTGGTGTAGCTATAAAACATCCAGATATGTTTGACAAGGATGGTAATTATTTAGGAGCAGATATACCATCTAAAGTTCTGGACAGAGCCTCACAGGTAGAAAGCACTTTAGAAACAAATATTGATGCGCTGAGAACAGCGATGCCTAATATTGATCCTGATGAATCAAATCAGGAAGTTATCGATCAACTGAAAAAGATAATAGGATTTGAAACGGCAGGACAGTATCATCCTAACACCAGAAATACTGGCAAAACAGATGATCCTGCTGGAGAAAAAGCAACTGCTGTAGGTCTTATTCAATTCTATGAAGATGCTGGTAAGGATCAGATCAAGACCATTGCAAAAAAAGAATATACCTTTGCAGAACTAGGAAGAATGAGTATACCACAACAGATCACAGATGTTGTAATACCTTACTTAGCTGAAAATGGAAGCAAGGTAAAAACAATAGACGAATTGTATTTTGCAATATTCATGCCTGCATTCGTAGGTATGGATAAAAATTTAACGCTAGAAGATGCAGTAGCTCAAGCAGAATCCAGTGGAATTAATATGAAAGGTCTTCAGCCTGGAGACATTAAAGCATCAAACAAAGCATTCAATCAGGCAAGAACATTAAGAGACGTTCTTGACATCGTTGAGAATTACAGAAACTTTTAAATCATAATAGATGGCAAACGGATTTAAGCCTTATTCACTGGACGATCTACGTCCAACACAATTGGACAATAATAACAATCCTATACTTACTCAGCAGGAGCCAGAGTTTAAAATGTTCCAAGCCAATGGAGCTACAGATGTAAGTCCTGAGTATAATGAGGATCGTAGAAGACAGGCCAGTGGGCTTATTGGAGATATTATGGGAGCACCTAACCCTGATGAGTTTGACTTCAGGGTTACATCTTATATGGATCCCTATGAGGTACGTGCTCAACGTCAGACAACTGCAAGTAAGTGGGGTAATGCATCTGCAAAGATGTTAGGACTTACCGGTACTACTTTTATAGACAACACATTGGGTACCGTAATAGGTCTTGGTAATGGAGTTGCTGAGATGGCCAGAGGTGGAAACTTCGGAGAGGGCTTCATAAACAATCCGGTGTCTGCAGCTTTATACGATCTTACCAAAAAAGCTGAAAAGGAATTTCCTAACTACTATACAAGAAAGGAACAACACTCTCCATGGTATAATAATTTAGGCACTGCCAACTTCTGGGCAGATACCATTCTTAAGAACACAGGATTTGCATTGGGAGCTTATCTGTCAGGTATGGGTATATCTTATGGAATGGCAGGACTTACAAGTAATATGACCAAAAAAGCTGCAAAGAATATTGCAGGTCGTATGGCAAAGCAGTTGGGTAAGACTGAAGATGAGGTTCTTAAAATGATGAAAGCAGGTCAGATGCCTACTGATCAGATACTCAAAGAACTCAGTAAAGATGCAGCACTCTTAAAAGGAGTCAATACTGCTAACCAAATAACTGCATCTACACTCGGTGCTGTAGGAGAATCCCGCATAGAAGCTCTTCACACCTATCATGATACACTGGATCGTATCAAAAGAGAGAATCCAGGAATGTCTACAGAAGAGGCTCAGAATCAAGCTGTATCCGCAGCAAATATGGTATTCGGTCTGGATATGGTCACTCTCAGCTTAGGTAACTATTCTCAGTTCCGTAATGCATTCTCAAGAGGATATGAGGTCAATAAGCGTTCTATGAATGCTATTCAAAGATCTGCTGATGATAGACTGTATAAGGCTACTGGAGGAAGACTTGAAAAGGCAAAGAACATAGCAGGAATAATCAAAAATCCTATCTATGAAGGTCTGGAAGAACAACAACAGTTCTTTAATACCAAGTTCTCTGAAAAATTCTATGAACTGCAGAATGATCCTGAAGCAAGAGATTACATAAACAACTCAATAGATGCTTTCATATACGGATTCTCTGAGTCATATGGAAGCCTTGACTCATACGATAACTTCTTTGCAGGATTTGTAACAGGTGGACTTGGTATGCCTGGAGTTACTACTAAAGATGGTAAGACCCAGTTCCAAATGCAAGGCGGTGTACTTGAAGGAGTACGTGACTATCAAGAACGTAACAAGAATACAGACACGGCTATTAAAAAGCTTAACGAGTTCATGGAAGATCCAGACTTCCAGAAGCGTTTAGCCTTTCTTACCAGAGATGTATCACTTGAGCGTACTAAGAACGTAGCTCTTGCTAATGAAGACCTGTTCAACTTCAAGAATGCAGAGGATGATCAGTTCTTGAACATGTTACTTGCGTTTGCTGATGCAGGTAAGATAGATGATCTTAAAGCAGATATTCAGGGACTCGCTGCCATCAAGCCAGAAGACTATCGTAAGATGATGTCTGTCAAGGTGGATCAACTACCTGAGTCTATTAAGAGTGAGCTTGCTGATGATGTCAAAGAGTACGACATTTTCACAGGAGTAGAAGATTCTAAGATCAAAGACATGCTCTCTACCAGAGCAACCATGATGAAAGAAGACATAGACAAGGTTCTTAAGATAAGAGATGACCTGGAGATTAAAGCAGGTAGCAAGATCAATCGTGCTCTTATACCTAACCTTGTTCACTATGCATACACTATAGAGCGTGGGCAGAAAAGACTTGAAGAGATCAAGTCAAATGTACTTCAGGAGTTAAGCCAGACATTTACTACTCCTATGCAGACTCAAATAGATGCCGATAGTTTTCAATACGGATACGTTCTTGATGAGAAAGGTAACAGAGAATTGCGCATCCTTAAAGAGGGAGAGACTCCTATAGATGAAAAGGTACTAACTAAAGAGGAAAAGGAAAATTTAAAGGAAAAGAAAGAAGAATCTGCTAGAAGTAAAAAGGCTCAGATACTTTCTAAAAGAGAGAAGCCTGATACCAAAGGAACATCCCTATTTAACTTCAGTATTCTTGAAACAGGTGATGAGTCAATGTTCATGGAAGCATTTGACAACTTTGCTAAAGAGAATCCATTTGCTGCAGATAAGGTACGTGATGATGTAATGGATGCTGTAAAGATGTCTCAGCGTCTAAGAACATTCACTGAGCTGTACACTGAGACGTACAGAAACAATCAAAGTCCTGAGATCAAGCAGCGTACATTTGCTGAAAGTCTTGCACGTCTTGAAGAGTACAAGAAAGCACAATCCCTTAAATCTTTTACAGTAGGTTCCATAGTAGAGTTCACAGATCCAAAAAATGGACGTAAGAAGAGTTATGAGATCTTTAGCTATGACACCAAAGGAGGTAAGACCACATTCACACTCAATGAGTATGTAGAAGGTGTAGGGCGTGATGTTACCAAGAAAAAGAAAGTCAGCCTGGAAGATCTTATGGGTAAAGACTTCAAGCTGGTTGATAATAAAAAAGGAGTTGAAAGATTTACTATCGACTTCAACGAGGTTAACACATACAAGCTTGAGACCAAGCAGGCCAAGCAGTATGGTTATATCCTTGATAAAAAAGGTCAACGTAAGCTTGTAATAATTACAGAGGCTGATAGAAAAGAAAAGCGTGTAATTAAGGCAAAAGACCTCACTGCTGAGGAAAAGACATTGATGAATAAAAAGAATGCCAAGGAACCGTTGGTATTCAGAAACCTTACAGGACGTGCAGAAAAACTACTTAACAGATACTTTGACGTAGGTCTTAGAGATCGTCTAGAAAAGGCATTCAAAGTAATTAACGATCTTGCTCCTAACCAGAATGATGCTCCATTACAAGCACAGTTGGAAAAGATAGCCGGACTGTTCTACACAAGAGTTGAAGGTAAAGGAGATCTTGGCTATCTGGCAAATATGTACACATTCTCTGCACTGGATGAGATATGGTCAAGACTTGACGGAATCAATAACATCTACATAAGAGAGGCTCTTCGTGACAAGATCATTGAGCGTAAGGATCATATCAAACAGATGAAGGAAGAACTCATCAAAGATTATGGTATGGCCTTAGACAGGCTTTGGTCAGAACTTGAAGCGAGAGATAGAGGCCTTGCTGCTACATCTGATCAATTTGCACAGAATATATCAGAGTTTGAAAATCAATTGAAGGAGATGTCTCTTCAAAAGATAACTGACTCAAGTAGTCTGGCTGTTGCAAAAAGAAAACTTACCACAGCTACAAAAAGATTTCAAGAGGCTCTTGATAAAGGTGACTCTGAGTTAGCTGCTAAAATATTACCTAATCTAATTAAATATGAAAGTCGTATCAATAGCCTTAAACAGGGTATCCAAGCTTTGGAAGAATCTGTTCAAGGTATTAGAAATAGCATTGAAGAAGAAAAGACTCAGCTTAAAGAAACTAAAGAAGATCTTGCAAAGTATGAAAGAGCGATCAATCGCCTTGAAGAATACCGTGCAGACCTGGATAAAGATGTAAAGTATTACACTCTTGAGGAAGTATTTGAGATGATAGAGGACATGCTTCCTGAGTCCATATTTGTAGAAGAGTTTGAAAAGAGAGTTTATGACTTCCCTAACGTAGGTCTCAGTGATCAGGAAAAGGTTGATTACCTGACAAGAGAAGCTCAAAGAGCTGAAGCAGAGTCGGAAGAACTTACTAACCTACGTGTAGCTGCAGAAGAGGCTGAGGATGCTGTTAAGACTGAAGAGTCTATTCAAAATAATGTAGATACAACTCCAGAAGGAGCTGATCGTATAAGACAGCTTAAAAGAAAGGCAGAGGATGCAAGACAGGCGTACTTGGAACTACTTGAGGAAGAAAAGCCTTACTATCTCAATGATGCTGTAGATGGTAGAAATGAAACTGCCAGATCAGTAAAAGCAGGTATCTATAAAAGTGCAGGACTTTCTTACAGCGATCCATCTTCAGTAGGAATATTCCCTTCTAAAGAAGGAGCACAGGGTAGTACTCCTCAAGCAATGAGGGATGAACTTAAGAAAGCTGACCTTAAAGATGAGAATGGTAAGCCTCTTGACGTAGATGCGTTAAGTGAAGCTATGCTAGAGCAAGAGTACATCAGACTTCAAAGACGTCAATTCGCAGGTCTTGGTAAGCAAGGATTCACTACTCTATACAGAAGCACTGGTAAATTCAAAGAGACAGAACTTACTGCTGAAGAAGTATATGCTCAAAAGGTAGAAGGTATCAGAGCACTCGGTATTCCTATCGATGATGCTATAAGCCTTGAGGATATGAGAGCGCTCAAAGACTCTATTGACTCTGAGATCAAAGAGCGTGAGGTAGCTATCAAGATGATGGAAGAGATTCTTGATGAAGTTCAGGGAGTCATTGATACTGTCAAAGAAAATCTTGCCGCTCTTGATGCTGCAGAACCTGGAAGTGCTGCTAAAGCTGATATGTTGAATAAGACACTTAATCAGTTTGAAACTCAACGTAAGAAACTCATTACAAGAATGGTTCAAGTAGGAACAGGACTTCGTAATGAAAGAGCTAAGAGAGAAGCCCTTATGGAACTTGAGCATCGTAAAGAACTCATGGACTTCTTAGAGGTTATGAAAGTTGCTCGAGTAAAAACAGCAAAAGAGAAAGCAAAGAAAGATACTTCTAAAAAGAATGAAGACAACGATCCTACTGCAGAGACAGATGCACCTACTACAATAGAAAAAGCAGGCAGTGTGGCAAGTCCTGGACAGGTAGAAGAAGTAGATCCTAAAGGAGATTCAATAAAGGCAGCTCACACTGAGTCTGCAAAACCATCATACTGGGAAGTATTCAACAGAAATGCAGGTAGTCATATGCCAGGAGGAGTTCCTAATCCTATCGCATCTGAAAGAAGATTCCATAACTGGGTGCAATTCAATGGAGATGCGGTAAAGGATTACAAGGTAGAACTGTTCCAAGCAGGAGATAAATATGCTATTCCTGAAGATGCAATATTCTCAGAAGATCCTGATAATCAGATATTCGGAGCTGTTATCACATATCAAGATGGTAAGAAAAAGTATGTAAACGCTGATGGTACGTTCAGTGACACATTTGACTCTTCCAAAGCACTGTTCTTTAACATGCGTACAGAACGACTTGAGCGTTCAGAAGAGTATGGAGAGCCTTACAGAGAACCTACTAAAGCAGAGATAGCATCTGAGTTTGGAATAGCTGTAGAGGAGCTTACTGATACTCAATTTCAAGAGTATGTAGATAAAGAGATAGCAAGTCTAAAAGAAAACTACAAAGCCAAAAGAGAAGGTTGGAAGAGACAGATAAATAATCCTGAAAAGGAAAATCCGGTAATAAACATATCAGAGATATCTCAAGGTATTCCGCAAGAGACAGAGACAGTGGCACCATCTACTGTACAAGAGTTCTTCGGACACAATGATGTTACTATATATGTATCCACTGGAGACAGCTTTGAAGTGCCTGGTACTGGTAGAGTTGTAAAGACAACTCCAGGTCACACTATTGCAGTAGACAACAAGACAAAGAACTTTGTACGTCTAAGACCTCGACAGCTTGCTGATGAGGAGATCAACACAGTTGTAAATATCTTCAAAACGTATGCAAAAAGACATAGACGTAATGAAGGTGATGGTAACATCATAAGACTTGATGATGCTCATATCCTGAGAGATGCTAAAAATAAACCCATAGATCCTGCAGAAGCTAACCTCTTCTCAGTATTGAATGATATAGTATGGTGGCAAGGTAACAACCTTAACTTTAAAGGAGAACCTATAAACACCAATGATGATACCAGATTCCACTTTATTGCCAAGTCAGGAGTTCCTGGAGGTAAGATCCGTATAGGAAAAGATGAGTTTTCATTCTTAGGAATCATAAAAGACAAAGATGGTAAAGAAGTATTCCAACTCAACCCTCAGGTAGAGGATGCTATAAGATCATTCCTACAGAGTAGATACCGTCAGATAACTTCAAGACGATTCAACTCTAAGAACAGAAACAAGAAGTATACTCATGTTATCTCATTGAAGAATGAGAATGGTATGATAATGCCAAATGATACCAAGGAGTATGACACATATAAAGACTACGTAATATCAGACAGATCATATGGAGAACGTCCTATTGCTGAAGTAAGAATGCCTAAGGTTGATAAACCTACTACAGTTGAAGGTTATGAAAATTCTCCTATATTCTATGCTAACAGAAAGCTTGTATTTGACTACGACCTGAGATCATATAGAAATGAACAGAAGAAAAAAAATCAATCAGAGTCAACAAAGCAAGCTGCAGAATCAGTCAAAAAGGCAAAGGACACTAAGAAAAAAGCTAAGAAACAGGATAAGTCGCCTACATCAAAGACACAACCTAACGAAAACCCAGATGCATTTACTGGAGATGCTGGAGATCCATTCGGTATGTTCGGTGGGGAGTTTATGGATGATATAAATAATGGTAATCTTGGAGCTACAAGTGTTATATCAAAAGAGGATCTGGTAGGTAAGGCTAAGGATAAAAAAGATACTCCACCAAAAGCAAGAGGGAAGAGTAGAAAGATAGATGATGCAGTATTCTCTGGATATGAGAATACAGATGAAATGGAAAAATGGTTCAGATCCAAGTTTCCATCTTCGGTAGAGTTCAAGAGAACTGAACGTCTTGTAAATGGAAATAGCTGGGGACAGTTTCTAGATGGTGTAGTAACTGTAGTGAAAAATGCTGCAGAAGGTACTACATTCCACGAGGCATTCCACGTTGTAATGACAGATTTTCTATCACCGGCTGAATATAAAGCTGTAATAGAAGAGTTCCTACAACGTCCAAATGCTGAACAACTGATAGCTGAAAAGGCAAAAGCATATTCTGATTACACAAGAGAGGGTATCATAGAAGAGATACTTGCAGATGAGTTTGCAGAATACGAACTATCTGGAGGTACTATGAAGATACCTGCTCCTGCCCAGAAAAGTTTCTTTGAAAAACTACTTAACTGGATAAAGAACCTATTTGGTATGGGAGCACCTTCTATCCATGAGGTGTATGATAAGCTTAGTTCTGGATACTATGCCAATGCTAAACCAAACGGTAGATCAAAAGCAGGTATAGGAGGTAAGCAAAGAAGGTTTGAGAGTGAAAGCTCCCCCCTGACCAATGAGTTTGTTGCTGTTATCAATAGAAAGTTTTTTGCTTTTGCAAATGATGACTTCAGAGCAGAGTTTGATTCCTATATATCAGGAGACCTTACAAAAGCAGGAGTGCTTGATAAGATCTATAATGCAGTAAGAGATGATCTTCAAGAGGTAAGATCAGACATGCAAGCAGATATAGATAATAAAGTGGAAGGGTATGAGATAGTTCAAAGACAGTTAAATAATCTTAATGCATTCCTGGATAAGTGGGATTCCAACGAAGCTTATACAGATGAAATGGATAAGCTACGTTACTCATTCAAAGAGTTTCATAGAACACAGGTACTATCAAGATACGATGTATTTACTGAACTTGATCTTGATGAGATCAAAGATGAAGAATCCAAAGACAGTGGAGGTAACACTTGGGCATTCAATAGTATGACAAGATCTGCAATTGAAAGCTCCTCAAGAAGACTAAGACTATTCTTAGCAGGATTGCCTGATACTTACAAGGGAGAATACTATACATACGGTAAGATATCTGAAGACTTTGGAACTACTAAAGCAATGCCATTCGGTAAAGCATTTGCCATCTATTCAAACCTTCTTGCAAATACAAGATCCATTGCTGAAGCATATCAAAGAATAAGAGCAAACATAGAAACAACTCCAGGAGCAGACTTCCTTATCAGAGAGTTACGTCTTGATAAACTATTCAGAAATGAGCCTCTGACAAACTCAGAACTTCAGCTTATAAATGACTTTGCACAGTCATTCAACCTGCAGAAGATGGATTACCTTATGACTGCTGTTGGATCCAAAGGATCCGGTGCAGTTATGAATGCTTCTCAGGAAAGCCAAAAAACAAGACTGATAAGAGACTTCAGGAACAATGAGAGAATCATTGCAACACTTGGTACGTCACCATATATTACAGTAGATCCTAATACTGATAGAGTAAAATACACAGGACAGGCTCCTGTATCTGATCTAAGAGGTACTGCTGCAGAAGTAGATGCAAAGAAAAGAGCAGTATACAAAGCAGTTGGTATCGAGTTCACAGATGAGGTATGGAATGCTCTTCCTCAGGACAGTGAGGCAAAACTACTTCAGAATGTAGAGACCATACTCAATAAGATGAGACGTCAGGAACTCAGCATCTATGAAAAAGAATCGAGGATGTCCACACAACTTGGTCTTCTCGTAGATGATATTGTAAAAGTAGATCCTGATAAGACAGAGAACTCTCACCTAAATCTTGATGGTAATAGGGTATATGATAATATCCTACATAACTACATGTCATTCATAAGCAATGGTATAAACAGAGTAGAGACCAGAGATCAACTGTTGCAGGAGTATCCTTTCTTAAAGAGTGCTTACCTGTCCAACTCTAAGATGCTTAAGCTTGACGGTATATTATTCGATAAGGATGGTAACAAGGTCAGCAATAAGAGACTTAGTATAGCATTGGGAGAAGGTGCAAGAACAGACAATAGATCTGTAAAGAAGGAGTTCTCTAAAATGACTCCATCAGAGAAGTTCAAGTTTGTACTTGACATGTCCATTAAAAATAAATTCATGATGATCCGTGCAGGATCAAACTCTAATGAAAGATTCATATCCTTTGCAGATGAGCCTATAGCTACTACAAAGTCTGCAACAAGTGTAGGAGGAGTTGTCATGGATAAATTCGTATCTGACATGCTTAACTATGCTGTAGATGAGCTGGCTTACATAGCAGAGGTACGTTCAATGTCAAAGCAGTATACATTCAGTGAGAAATTCAAAGACGCTGATACTGCAATACAGTCATCTCCTGTACTCAGTATTATCGCTAAAGACAATGAGATAGCCAAGGTTCTTAGAAATCTGATCAACACCAGAAATAGTTCTAAGGAAATGTTAGATGGTATTGATGTAAAGCTCTTCAACGAAAGCCAGGTAGACCTTATACTACGTGCTGAGAAACTTATAGATGAGGCTGTAGATCTGGAAGCAGATAAACTTGCTCAAAAAGCTATTAAGCTTGGGCTTGTAAAGCCTTTTGACTCCGTTAGTTTTACTAATCTTGGAGTACCTTCTGTAGATAACAACGGTATCATGATAGAAAAAGATTCTTTCAGTAGCTATAAAAGTCTTGTAGATGCTATGAGAAGACATGCAACAAACTTCATGGTATCTCAGTTGGAACAGCAAAAGTTATTTGCAGGGCATCCGGCACAATACGTTAAACTGGACAAAGAGACGGGATTGTTGTCAGTAGATAACATGATCAAGCGTATGAGTGGTATGGTAGGTCCTAAAAAGGCATCTGTAATTGACTCTGTATGGTGGAGGAATGCTGAAAGACTATATCCTACATTAGGAGGAGTTAAACGTCTTTATATGGATAAGGATGGTAACATCAATGAAACCCTTACTCCAGAAAGCAAACCTGTACTCAAGACACTTATATTACAGGATATTGAAGCCCAGAACATGGGGCTTGCAGAGATATTTGCAAACTACGCAGACATGACAGAAGCTGATGCCCAGGGATATATCCATCTTGATACCTACAGAGACCTTCTACTTACCAATGGTATATGGAACTTCGGTCTTGAAAAACTATATCAGTGGGAGATGGCAGGAAGAAAGCCTGTAACATTCAAATGGAATGGAGAGTTGACCGCAGTAAGATCAGAAGGAGACCTTATAAATGAAGCCGGTAAGATGGTATCGTTCAACCCTCTTAAGCCGCAGTACTTCGGACCACTTGCAGAACTTGGATACACTACAAGTATGTACAAGTTATCTGTAATGCCATTGATACCTTCAGTAATAGGAGAGTCCAACCTTAACAAGCTTAACAACTTCATGACCCTGAACAATACAGGCATGATAGTATATGAGTCAGGTAATAAGGTAGGAACTGCTGCAAATGAAGACGGATCTCTTACCAAGTTCTATGATGAGAATGGTAATATAGGACTGAACACTACAAGAAAAGACTACAATCTACCATATCAGCATATATACTACGAGTTCTTCGGTGTGCAGGTATCTACAGGTAATACAAGAAAAGACTCTACATCATATGGATCTCAGGTGCACAAGCAGGTAATGTATGAGGTGCATGATGGTACTGGTTACAGAGAGATGTCATTCCCAGAACTTGGCCTGAATGAAACATCTTCTGTAAATACAGAGAAAGTAATGAACAGATACCTTGATCTTGTGGGATCACGTATTAAAATGGGAGCAGCTTCTCTTAGAAGAAGATTGGGTATGGTTCAAAGACCTGACGGTAAGCTTGAAATAGAAGATGTGAATAAAACACTGGAGCTTCTAAAAGCTCTTGTAGCTGAACGTGACCTGCCTACAGAATACATTAAGGCATTTGACTCTCTTAAAGTTGATGGAAAGATCACTGAGATGGGTATTACTGTACTGCCTGCAAGAAGTGATATAGAAAGGGCTCTATTTGCTATTGCAGATAAGATGACCATTAAGAGTAAGATGAAAGGTGCTGGACTTATTCAGGTAGCATCTACAGGATGGGAAGAGATAGGTGTAAGCAGAACCTATAAAGGTGGTAAGCTTGATGCAAGTAAACTGAAGTTCTATCAAAACGAAAAAGGTAGGGTTACCCGTATGCAGGTATACGTACCTCATTACTTCAAAGAGATACTTGGTGATTTAAATGATAATGTAATAGTAGACCCTCGTCTTAAAGAACTGTTAGGTTTCCGTATTCCTACATCAGGACTGAACTCCATTGATGCTATTGAAATAGCAGGATTCCTTCCTGCACATGCCGGAGATATGATAGTCCTTCCTACAGAGATCGTAGCCAAGGCAGGTTCGGATTATGACGTTGATAAACTTACGGTCTACTATCCACACTACACTACATCCAGAACTGCAGATGGTAAAACAGAGTTACGATACCTAGAGTTCTATGATGAGAATGAGATCAGAACGGATCCTAATAAATACAATGAACTGAAGAGCAGAGTGCGTGACCAGATCATAGCTGATGATCCTATATTAAGAAAGAAAAAAGAAGATATAGAAAAGGAATACGATACTAAGTACATAGAAGATCTGAAAGCTCAGAAGAGAGAAGTGTACTCTGACTTCATGAAAGCAGATGCTATCAAGGATTTCCTTGAGCAGTTCAATCTTGATCCAAGCCGTACCAATAAAAAGCAACTTGAGCAGAGATATAGAGGTATGAGAAGAACTCTTCTTCTTATGAATAGAATGAAAAGAGATCTGCTGAATAAGGATGGTGAGGCTAAGCTGGCTACTACAAGTGACTTATTTTTGCTAAGTGTAGAAGACCCTACCCTTGTTGCTCTGAACTTCAATGAAGATATGAGCAATGATGCTGCACTTGACGCTCTTGATAGACTTATCAGTACTGCAGATGCGGTAAATAAAGAACTTGAGAACTATATAGAAGGGGATCCTGCAGCAGAACGTGAAGCAATTCAAATGGAGATAGATGTTATCTCAGAACAGATGAATGAAAGAATAGCTGAACTGGTAAATCCAGAGGTAGATGCTGCATTCCAAAAGATGGACATCTTTGAAAAGAATGGAAAGAAAGCTGTAGAGAATCAGATAAACAGGATCATGCAAGGAATTGCACTATCTCCTGAAAACTATGAAAGATTGATAGAGCCTATCGGTTCTGACATTCTTAAAGCTGAATCTGAGAACATCAAAAAACTCAAAAAGCAGAAGGCATCCACAGATACTGTTACAGATCTTTTGAGTCTTGATTGGTCTCTTGATACCATCAACAGATATTTACAAGGTAAAGCCGGTGTAGGTATTGGAGCACTTCAGTCAGTAAATGAATTGCTAGGACAGAAAGCAAAGTGGGAAATAAACAAGAACCACAAGGTTACTTACTACAATCCTGTAACAGGAAAGTATGAGACCTATGATCCTACAATGAAGTTGGAGAACAATAACATTGGAGGTGCTCCTAGACTTTGGGGCAATACCACTTTGACTGATCCTAATGCAAAGGATGCTTCTAAGATGAGATTGTTGAACAACTTCTTGAATGCCTATGTGGATATAGAAGCTGATCCATTTATCATTGACATCAATGCAGGTCTTGATATGGCACCTACCATCATGTTCATGGTAAGAGCAGGAGTTCCTATCAGAACAGCATTGTACTTTGCTAACCAGCCTATTGTAATGGAGATGATGGATGCATTCAGAGCTCAACAAAGAAATATGATAGCTGAGGCGAATAATGAAAAAACAACTCAAGCAAAAATTATTCAAGGAGTGTATAAAAAATATGCTGGTAAAGATGGACTTGCTCCATCAGAAACAGATCTTATACCTCAAAGTACTCTTGAAAAATATCTTAACCCTGATGCACAGAATATGTCAGATGACACTTTCAAAAAAGATCAGTTGCTTATACTGAACGAGTTCTTAAAATACAGATCCATGGCAGGAGAGCTTTCAAACTCTTTACGTGCAGTTAACTATGATACAAAAGGTACAGGAGGATCTGCTGCAGTTACTTTAGTAAGGGATTGGCAGATGAAGAAGATCAAAAAGAACAACTTCATCAAAGGTTACAATACAATATTCACTGAAGATAACTACTTAAAAGAGTTCAAAAGGGCAGTAGATTCCATACCAGAAATGTACAAGCCGTTCTTCCCTGAGTTTAATAAAGCTCTTGCTACTCCTGCAATTGAGATGCAGTTTGAGGAATACTACAAGGACATGTTCATGTCATTTGATACAATGGTAAACATGATGGATATATTTATGAATGATATGATCCACAGCCTTGTAATGTACATGCCTTTAAAAGACTCAACAAGTACTCTTACTGATGAGATGAGAAACCTCTTGGTAACTGATAAGGAAACCAAAAACCGATCTTCAGCCTTAGAGCTTAAATTATTCAAAGAGATGTTTCCAGATATGGCAAAAGAGAATGCATTCATATCAAGACTTACTCCTATATTCAATGAAGAAGGAGGAGATAGAATATTGATGTACGATCAACCTAAAGAGCCTACAGACATAGATGATGTGATAGATGGTTGGAGAGAACTCATGACCAGTAATAATAGAAACATACGAGCATTTGCAGAAAAACTTGCTAAAACATCCATAGTTCAATTCGGATTCAGAAACCATCCAGTAGGATTTACCAAGTACATACCTTCTGAGTATACATCAGAACTCGTACAGAATGCATATGATCAATATAGATCAATGGGTATTGAGAGTCAAAGATTGTTTAAAAACTATTCTATGTTTGATAGTATTGTAGGAAACGATAACAATACTGACATCCTTCCAAGAAAAGGAAGAGTGGCGCTGGTTCTGGAGTATATGCTCAGACCTCAGTATCTTGGAAAAGATAATGAGAAAAAACTTGAATCTGCTAGAGCTGCAGGAGAGGATATATGGATTAAACAGCTTAAGCAAAAGACCAAAACATATGATACCAATGGAGAGCTGGTTGATAGAATGATGCCTATCTTTAGCCCTAAAGGTATTACATTCATACCTATGGAGCAGTACATACGTGGCTATGAAACTGTAAAAGGCAGAGGAGCTTTGAAGATCCATAGTGATAACTCAAACAGAAAGATCCTTAAAGGTACAATGCATACTAAGATGAGAGGTAAGGCCAAATCACAGAATCCATTGTTTGACAAGGCTCCGAATGTAAAACCTATAGTTGAAGATGCTGATGGCAAATCAACAGAACTTAAAGGAAAAGAGGCAGTAAAGGCCAGAAAAGATAATAACGGAACAGAAGATACTTGTAAATGAGTTGCTCAATAGTTAGAAACAGTAAAAGTCAGATCATAGAGGGGGTCTTTGCTGACAACGGAAAATCCTCTAAACTCTACAAAGATCTTGTAGAAAAGACAGGAGATGCTGAGGTAGCCTTGGACAAGTGGTTACTTGCCTACGTACCTTCATTCATAGATAAATATGAAGGAGCAAGGGACGAGAATGGAGAGCCTATAGTGGATGCTATACTCGAAGCAGATCCTGAGGGTACTGAACGTCAGACAGAGGTATTGAAAAAACTTCTTAACCAGACAGCACGTAAGACAAAGAATGGTTATGAGGATATGGAGACCTCTACAGTAATAGCCAATCGTGTTACAGATATTGTTCAGAAATACCGTGACGAGATAGGAGCATACTCAAGTAGTGATACTACTGCAGCAGATATAGGAACGACAGTACACTTACTGGTAGAGAACATGTTCAAACACTTTACCGGTATAAAGAAAATGTCTCACAGAGAGATGCTGGATGCGGTAGAAAAAGCCTTGGTATCTGCAGGTATAGAATCAAAGTGGGTAAAGAGTATTGACAACAAGACAATGCTGAACCTTGACAAAGGAGTGCGTGAGTTATATGAGAATATACTCAAGACTCAAGAAACAATAGATCCTAACCAAAAACCTTTAATACTTACAGAGCATGTAGTACATGACAAGTTCAAAGACCTTGCAGGTACAATAGATGCTATAATAGTATATTCCAATGGACAGGTCGGTACTCTTGACTTCAAGACCATGTATACCTCAAAGTCTGCTCTTGATGAGGGACGGAATGTAGTGAATAGCAGTAAGATCACTGAGTGGAATATACAGCAAAGTAACTATAAGGAAATGCTAAAGAGTCAACTAGGTATTGAAGATCTTCGAGAATCAAGGATCATACCTATTGGAGTTGATTACAAAGTATTTGATAAGAAAAAAGACAAGCTTGTCATAGCTGATAAGATCAAGGCTATTGATATGGCAGGTACTATCAACTCAAGAACACTTGATCCAGTACCTGTTGCAGGAGAGTTGACAGGAAAAAAGCTTACAGATAACGCTATCAAAAGACTGGAAGGTCAAAGAGCAAAGCTATTGTCAGATTATAGATCTACTTCAAATAGAAAAGCACGTAAGCTGACAGAGATCAAACTCAATCAAATAGACACAGCACTCCAAGCTTTAAGACTGTATGATGATGTAAAGGATGTCACTCAGATGGCGTCTAACACAATTGAAGAGATCACAAAGAAAATGAATGTGGTCAAGAAAGGATCACGGTCATACCTATCTGCAGGAGATATCAGAAACTATGTCAATGATCTGCAATTCTTTGGTGAGATATTAAAAGCAGTGGATCCTAACTCAGATGAGTTTGTAGCCTTAAAAGGCAAGACTGAAAAAGAACTTAAAAAACTTCTAAAGTCTGGAGAACTGCAGGGAATACTTGACAAAAGTCAAGCTCTATATGTAGGAAGTCAGATCAATAATATGGTGAGCACACTTGAGGGTATGCTGTTTGACCGTATGAATGAAGAGGCAGGAGATTCTATAGACCTTAGACTTACAGGTAAAAAACCTGGAGCTATGGGCAGAGCATTCCTTGGAGTAGCTGAAATAGACTCTCCTATATTCCAAAGACTTACTCAGTTATTTACTTCTGCAAGAGATTCTGCAGAAAACAATACGTTTGAAGATATCAGAGAGGTCCAGGAAAAACATAAAGCTCTTGTTGATTGGGCCAGATCAAAGGGAAAGTCTGTGCAAGAAGTATTTGACATGATGATCAATAATAAGAACATGTCACTTGTAACACCTGCAACCCAAGAGTTCTATGATGATAAGGAAAAGGCAAAAAAAGATAAGGATGTAAAATGGTTTGAAGCTAATACCACATTCAACGAAAAGAAATATCAGGAAGCTCGAGATCAGGAACTTGCCATCTACAATGATCCTTCATTTGATGCAGCATCATTCTTCAATCTAAGAAAAAGGTTTAAAGAAAGCGATGCTGAGTTTAAAAAGAGATTGACTGAAGAGGTAGGAAAGGCCAAACAAAAGTTTGAAGATCAACATAATCCTAATAAAAATAAAAAGGCATACCTAACATCTGCCTTCCTACAGCCTAATGTAGAGTCAGGAAGATATGCTTCAGATCTATATAAAGAGATGAACAAGTCTGGTAATCAAGCTCTAAAGGATTACTACGAGATGTACACATCTCTTAATGAAAAGTTTGACTCTCTTGTAGGTACTGAGACCAAGATCAAAAGAAACTTCATAGCCAATGTATCTCAATCCATGTCTGATAAGATAATGGAGTTGGGTCCTGTAGAAGGAGTAAAAGAATTGTGGAATAGTTTCAAGTATGATCTGCAGATCCGTGAACAGGATGAGGTAGTAGGTAGGACAGATCCGGAAACCGGTGAAAGAAAAAGAAGTATACCTCTATTGTATACTGATGAGATGCGGATAAAAGTATCAGACAGAGAAAGAAAACAGATAGAGGCCACTACCAGAATAAAACTGGAGGAAGAATTTAAAAAGGAGGGAAAGAGTACTACTAGCAGAGATTTCCAGAGCGCATTGAAGAATGCAACGGATACAGCTATAGCTGCAGCAGAGTACAAAAAAGGAAGGAATGTAAAGTCAGTGGATCTTACATCATCATTAATACTTCTTACAAACTCAGTACATAGATTTTCTGAGATGAAGAATATAGAGGAAGATGTACTCACACTACGACAGATACTTGTAAATGGAGATGTAAATGAAACTCTGGTAGATGAGTTCGGCAGGCCTATCAAAGACAAGCTTATGGGTAAGATAGCTGAACGTATAGGCATCAGTGATGATACTGTAGCACTTTTTGATAAGCATGTTGACTTCCTACTGTATGGAAAGAAAGGATCAGATATAGAGTTTGCAGGAGTATCAGGGCAGAAGCTGCTCAATAAATTTCACTCATATCTATCGCTTAAAGCCCTTGCACTTAATGTGCCTCTAGGCTTTGCATCTTATCAAGGAGCAAAGGCAAACCTCAGATTCCTTGCAGGTGAAGGACGTATATTCAATCAGGAAGATCTCAAATACGCTAATAAGATAATACCTATCATAAGATCTGCAGAGTTCACTGACGAAGATGATATGACTGATGATAAGATAAAAGCAGCGCATGCAGTTGCCCTGTTCAGACCATCTACAAGAGATCTTACATTTGAAGAGGCGGAAAAAACATCAGCTTCTTGGGGTAAGCAGAACATGACCTGGAGAAATGCATTTGTAATGCACAGATTAGGTGATGATGCTATCGATAATAAGATCCTCATATCCATCCTAAAAAGCCACGGCATAGACAGCACTGGTAAAGTTGTAAGACGTGACAGAGCCAAAGGAGATTTTACTTCGATAATGGATATGGAGTTCAAAAATGAAAAAGGAAAGCTCAATATCATACATGAAGGTAAGGATATATTCAAAGAAAATCCAAGCCTGTACACCATCCTACGTAACCGTACAAGAAAAGTAGCGTTCAACGTAAAAGGATCCATCTCTGAAGAGCAAAGAGCTGCTTTACAAGGTAACATGCTTGGACAGATGGCCATGAAGTTCAGAACCTGGATGCCAGGTATAGTACAATCAAGAGGAGGTGATATAAGATTTGATGCTATATTGGATGATCTTGAGATAGGTAGATACAGAGCATTTACAGGAATGCTATTCGAGCAAGGTATAATGCCTGCACTCAATAATCTTAAGGATGTAGCCCTATCAACCATGCCATTCATGCTTGACCATTATGAAGGTAAGATGGGAGGAGTCTATGCTGAAAAAAAATATCAGGAGTTCTTGGAAATAAATCCACACTTGCGTGATAGATTCACTAAAGAAGATTTTGTGCAGTTAATGGAAGATAAAATGCGAGGAGCTATAATAGAAGCAAGAATGGCTGCAGCTTTAGGAGCATTATTGCTGTTCCTGTCCGCAGGACTTAACTGGGATGATCCGGATGAGAATAATATCCTTACAAGAAATATGTTCTTAATGTTGAAAAGGACATCATTGGAACTATCATTCCCATATTCCCCTGGATCATTGATAGAGGTTGCAAAATTCCCATTCCCGGTAATGAGCCTTATAAAGAACATAGGGCAGATAAAGGACAATACCATAGATGAGACAAGAGACCTACTGTTAGGAGAGAACTCAAAAAGGGATACCACACCTATGCTATACTACACTTCTAAACAGATACCATTACTCAATCAAGTAATGAATTTAGCAGGACTGTTCAATCCTTCCATATACGAAACAGAAGAAAGTGTAACTGAACAGATAATAGAAGAAGTACTAGAATAATAAAAAGGGGAGGCTTTTACACCTCCCCTCTTCTTCAGTCTAACGCCAAGTTTAAGGCACTTAGCAACCTATTTCTTCATCTGACTTTCCAGGTAGTTCATAATGATCACCAGGTTGTCAAGAGTAGCTTCACAGTCCTCATCTGTTATCTCAGACCATGTACCGTCCTGAAGCATTTCTATATCTTCTACGACACATTTGAGAGCTTCCATAGCTTTATTGAGTTCTACTTTATTATCCATCTTTTCTATTGCTGCTTTAAGGTACTTAGCTGTATCACAGGTCTCCTCGTAGGCTTCCTGTAGCCAATCTTTTAGCGTGTAGTCATCTCGGTCAACTGTTACGCCATACTCCTCCAATCCTTTCTTATCAGAGGCTATCAGGTCTTCAATCACTTTTTTGGTTATGT
>Ga0233415_10000405_pt1 | contig 20690 bp, 18 predicted proteins | sample Na_anoxic_12_MG_FD_188631 | JGI IMG/M metagenome (GOLD analysis project Ga0233415, IMG submission 188631) | Seawater microbial communities from Saanich Inlet, British Columbia, Canada - Na_anoxic_12_MG | ecosystem: Environmental > Aquatic > Marine > Inlet | place: Canada: British Columbia... | reverse complement strand
TTCTTTAGTGCCACATTTATTTGTGGTGAGACGCGATGGGATGGTAGTAGAAGAGTACTTTAGTGATCGCGGAGGTCGTGTAGTAGTTAACGATATTGTTAGGATTGTTGAAGGTGGTAATATTGACGCTGCAGAAGTAGACAAAATAGCTTCTATTATATGGCAAAAGTATGACCAATCTAGATAGAGTGATTCCTATGTGGTCCATCTGCTATGATGGGAATGCTGATCGCGTTTATAATTTTACAGATTATAATAAAGCGATGGCTTCTGTTGAAAGTTCTATACGTGGGTATTATGGAGAAGAAACACCAGAGATTGATGATATTTGCTCTTATATAAGCGAAACAATGACAGAATTGAGAGGCGAAAAGTTTATACCTCTTAAGTTTGACAATCTATACGTTTTTGTATACGCTTGGAGCATAGATAATACAAGCAGGATACATCAACTATTAACTGAGTCATATCACACTACTAGTGATGATGACTTAAAAGATAGAATCAACAAAATATTTGAGAATACGCCTAATAATTGATCTGCTATTAAAAGCGGCAGTTAAAATAAATTAAAGTTGTTATTTAGTTTTCAGTCGCTGCTAGTATCTAGATCCTCAAATATTTGACTTTTGACGCCTTTTAAAACACCAGCCATTAAAGTAGCTGCTTCGACGATGTGAGAAGCTCTGTAAAACACAAATGGCTCTCCATGATCAGGGTGTGTGGCTATTGCTATAGCACACTGTATGCCATGTTCTTCACATGCCTTGCCAAATGGTTGCATTAGAGACTGGAATGTCTCTTCAAATATTTCTTGTTCATTGTTATCTTCAGATGCTGCATCATCTCTATCGATTGGATGGCTGGGACTTTTCAGATCGCCTACAGGTTCCAAAAAGTGGCCATTTGGATCATATTGATGGTCATCATTGTTACCTTCACCAAGTTCGCTGTCATGGTCATGGATTGGGTCATTGTTTTTCATTGCTTCTCCTCGTATTAGAAACTGTATGGATACTTTAGAAATTACTGATGACGATATTATGGAAGTGTGGGACTTGTGTTCCGAGTGTTATTTACAAAATGGATACCGAATCAGTTTTCCTTCAAATACAGATCCAACTAAAACTTATCAATGGCGATATTTAAAAGCTATTGCTAATAAATTTATTGAATGGGAATTTGATGAAGCCACTTCAAAGCAATTTATACAAATTGCTATTCAACACTGCAAAGAACAAGGTATTATTAGGAAAGGCTTGGCAGCATTACACCAAGGTAATATGTTGCAAATTTGTTACGATAAGTTAAAAAGACAAGACAATAGTAACAAACAAAATTGTGAAACTATCAAGCATATACACCAATGGTTAGAGTCGCAGAGTAATGCTGATTTATTTAATGTTTTAATGAAAAGAAATAATAAGCATGAATATTGCAATTTAACAAAATGGTATCAAGCTTCTAGAATATCTAGACTGTACTTAGCATTGTCTATTTCATGTGGCAAGGCGTTAAGACATTTGGAAGCTAATTTTCCTGAAGAACGAGAGCTTTTGCCCAGAACAACTCAATTGTTTATGATTCGTTCAGATTTTTTAAAATCTGAACATAACATTCAAGACTTTATAACTATTTTGCAAAAAGAATGGAGAAGATAGTGTCATTAAATAGCTTCAAATCGGATGAAAATATCTCAGATAACTATTTTGGTCACATAAATAATAACCAAAAAAATGAAAAGTCATTTGAATTAGATGCTGAGTTCGTTGCTGGTTACGCTAATAAAAAGCCAAATTTTGGTTTCAATGGTCTTGGTGAATGTGTTTTTTATAGAACATACTCTCGTCTACAACCAGATGATACCAAAGAGACATTTTTGCTGACTCTTAGGAGAGTGGTCGAAGGATGTTATGAGATCCAACGAAGACATTGCGCCAAAATGCACATACCGTGGGATTATAATAAAGCCCAGAGATCAGCTCAAGAAATGTTTTTGCTTATGTGGGAGTTTAAATTTTTACCTCCCGGTCGTGGTTTGTGGATGATGGGCACAGAGTTTATGTGGCAAAGGGGGTCAGCAGCCCTTAACAATTGTGGTTTTGTTTCTACAGATGACCAGATTGAATCCGACCCAGCAGAGCCATTCTGCTTTTTGATGGATATGTCCATGCTTGGTGTGGGTGTTGGATTTGATACTAAGGGTGCAGGTAAAATAAAGGTGCTGCAGCCAGCTGATAAAACTTTCACGCATGTGATACCAGACTCAAGAGAAGGATGGGTGGAGTCTTTAAGACAATTGATTTGGTCTTATACTGTGCAAAGTGAAAGCGGTCGTGTAGAATTTGACTACAGTCAAATCAGGCAGCCAGGCAGTGGCATAAAAGGTTTTGGTGGCAAAGCATCTGGTTCGGTTATATTAATAGAATTACATAATATTGTGCGCGATCACCTAGAAAAGAGGATAGGAGATACGCTTTCTAGTGTCGATATTACAGACATTATGAACTTTATTGGTAGATGCGTGGTCGCTGGCAATGTACGCCGCACAGCTGAGATAGCATTTGGTGAGCCCGATGATGCAGAATATTGTAAGATGAAAAATCCTACTGCTTCTTTACTACCAGAAGATTTAGAGATATTTTACGAAATAACTGGTCTGCTTTATAGTGAAGAGGAGTCAGTAGCTGAGGTTGCAGACTTTATTGTTGGTTTAAAACCAAGATGGAAATTAATTAAGTCAGAGACTGCGCAAGGTAAAGTAGTTGACGAGCCTGTCATCCCATTAGATAGATTAGAACCGGCTATTGAAAGGTGGAATGCTTTAAATCATCATCGTTGGGCTTCTAACAATTCAATATTCGCCTATGTTGGCATGGATTATAAAGCAGTTGGCGAGCAAATTGCAGCCAATGGTGAGCCAGGATTAATGTGGCTTGATAATATGCGCGATTACGGACGCTTTATTGATGGTAAGCAGCCTGGTATTGATGGTAGAGTCAAAGGTGGCAACCCATGCTTAGAGCAGTCACTTGAGTCTTATGAGCTTTGCAATCTAGTAGAGACGTTTCCGGCTAATCATACTGACGCTGAAGATTACATGAGGACCCTTAAATTTGCATATCTTTATGCTAAGACTGTCACTCTATTGCCGACTCACAACCCCCGCACTAATTCAGTAACGCTTAGGAATAGGCGAATTGGTTTGTCACAGAGTGGGATTGTTCAGGCGTTTACTAAGTTTGGCAGAAGGTCAGTATTAAATGATTTTTGTGATACCGGATACAATGAAATCCGGCGTTGGGATGAAGTCTATTCAGAGTGGCTTTGCATCCAAAAGTCAATTAAAGTAACATCTGTTAAACCAAGCGGCACTGTTTCCCTAGTGGCCGGTGCTACTCCAGGCATTCATTATCCCGAAGCTACTACCTATTGGCGAAGAATGAGGATAGCCATAGGTAGCCCCTTGATAAAAATCCTATCTGATGCTGGGTTTGATATTGAACCCGATTTTAAGGACCAAGACAGAACTATGGTTGTTAAATTCGGGATCAGCGACGAAAGAGTTAAACCAGTTGGTGAAGTATCAATGTGGGAGCAGATGATTAACGTTGTTGATTATCAAAGATACTGGGCAGACAACCAAGTATCATGCACAGTTAAATTTAAAATGGAAGAGTCAGACCAGATCCACAAAGTTCTAGAGACATTTGAGGATCAATTGAAGGGTATAAGCTTTTTACCTTTGAATACTCATGGTTATGTGCAAGCCCCATATGAGCCATGCACAGCCAGTGAAGTAGCAGATTACACAGCTAAACTACGGGATACAGATTATTCAACTTTCACAGGCCAAGAGGCCGAAGGTGCTAAATTCTGTGACTCTGATAAGTGTATTATTTCTTAATATTACTGAATAACACGACAGTTTAAAAAAGGGGTAATGGGCGCTAAGTCCGTTACCTTTTTTTATGCCTCTGCCGTATTCATAATAATTATTTTATTTGCAACAATATATTGTCACGTAAGTATTCAATGGAGAGTTATAATGTTTAGCAAGTTATGTTCAGATTTAGATGATCTAAATAGTAGATTCCAAGAAGAGCAAGACGCTGGTTGCAAGCCTGGTCGCTCAAAAGTGTTTTTTGAAACAATGGCATATATGCAAAACCAAAGCAAGATTAAACTAATTCTATTTTATATATTAACTTTTGTCAAATTTAATGGTAAGAAATACAGACAATGTTTTATACCTTTGAAGTTAAGTTATACATTATTTGCCACTTGTTACTTTAGAATATATTGTAATCGGATTAGGAACAGGTTAGGAATATGATCACCCCATCCAAGATAGCGTCAATTATTAGCGAAGATATTGACGACATGGTTAGCCCCAAACCTGATGGCTCAATGCAAAACATGCCTCAGGGTCTGGAGAATATAGGAAGATTTACTGCTCATGGTATGTCTGTATTGCAGGATACGTTTGAAGAGATAGAAATCGGCCCCTACTCGATTCATATAGAAGCTGATGTGGCTTATGACTATCAAGAGGGTGAACCGATGGTCAAGTACTATTCAGATGGATCAGGATACCCTGGATCTCCAGCTGAATTAGAAGCGTATTTGGATGGCATAAATGAAATCAATATTTATACTGGCGAAGATGGCGACGAGGTTTGTAGTTGGAAACAGAATGGGGAGAGTAGTGGAGATTGCTCCGTAATAACACCAGATTTGGTGGATCAAATTGAAAAAAGAGTAAATCAAATGATTCAAAATAAAACAGAAGAATATATTAACGAGGTTGGCGAGAGTTTACAAGATGACTTTGAAGCCGATAGAACAGATTACTATGAGTCCACTGATAGTAGCCACTTAGAATTGATTGCCGATTCTGACTTCGAACTTTTTGAATCGGTATTATCTAAATCAGGATTAAAAGTAATAGGTAAAAGAGACCGTGATCCTTTAAGGACAAGTGTCCAATCTGAATCTGTGCAATCCATTGCCAGTTTAATTTCAGAATCTAAAGATCATAGCCCAAAAGTGTCAAGCATGGCTAAGTTAGCTGACTCATTGGGATATATTGTAGAATCCTCACAAAAAGTAAATTACAGAGGGTTTAATATAGAGCGCAGTGAATATGGGCATTGGGATTGGGTTCACCCTGACTACTATGATGCAGATCTTGCTGATGGTGGTGAAAGTTTTGTTGGAAACGAATTTGCTGGTATGGCAAAAGATGTAGAGGATGCTAAAAATCAAATTGATGATCTTGTAGATGAGATCGGTCAAACAGATCCCGATTATGCTGGTGAATTTGGCGATAGGGATTTGGAAAATGCTTTTCCCGGTGGTCCAATTAATCCAGGGCCTAACTACGATGGAAGAGAAGCTCGTGGTGGTATGTCTGGAAGCTTTCATAATAAAGCGGTAGAGGAAGGGTGAGGCAGTTCTTCAATGTCGCGGTCGCGGCGGAAAAAGAAAAATAAAAGAGGCAATATAAGAAAAGAAGAAGAAGAAATCAGGAAGAATATCAGAGAATATTCCAAAGCACTTCATGAAGCAGATAGAGAGTCTGAAGCTGATCCAGAGAACGGCGAGAAGGAAGATAAAGTAATTAAGATGATGAATATTAAAAGAGAGTTGTTGGAATTGTTGATGATGGTGATAAAGAGGAGAAAAGAAGAAGAAGAATGTTGTAAGAAATTCATGGAGACAGGTGATTGTTATTGTTTGTAGATTTTTCAAGTAAAAAAGGATGATGAAATGATGATTTTGCCAGTGATTCTCTAGGTTAAGTCTTTTCATCTATCAAGCCAGCACCGGCTCCCCCCGCGTATATATCTCTTAGGGCTTTTCAATAATATGCCAAATGTATTGTATAAGTATGAGAGCTATAATAACAGACAATCAGTGGATATACTTCGATAATATAACTGATGCAGAAGAAGAAGTGCTGTGGACACAATTTAGTGTGACCAAGCCAGGAATGTATATTGACCCCAGCCAAATGGGTAACTGGGATGGCATCTATAGGAAATATAATCGCCATAGAAAAAGAATGGCAAGACCTTTACTTAGCATGCTTAAAGGTGTCTGTAAAAAATTTGATGTTCCTTTAGTAATAGTTGATAAAAGAGAAGCTTGGTCTCACTCTATAACAGACCCAGATGATATAAAACCAGATTTTATGCCTGGGATAACTTTAGATCCTCATCAAGTAAGGGGTATACAAGCCGCTTGCAGAATTGAATGTGGTATTGCTGATATACCTACGGGCGGCGGGAAAGGCGAGCTTATAGCTGGCATTTGCAAGGCTATAACTTGCCCAACGGTGGTAATAGCTGACCAGCGAATTGTGGTTGAACAGCTTAAGTCAAGACTCGAACTTAGAGATGTGATAGATGAAGTAGGTCTTTTTTATGCCGGTGAAAAACCAGATGGGCAGCAAATAGTTGTAGGCACTATTCAATCATTAACTATTCCATCTAAACCTCCAGCTGTCCCTAAAAGATCTGATAATGACACAGATACCACTTATAATAAAAAGCTGGCTAAATGGGAGGTATCTTATAAAGGATATAAAACACGTAGGAAAAATTGTAAGCAGCTTCAGCAATATATTAAAGATGCTGAAATGCTACTTGTAGATGAATGTGATAAAGCTACTTCCGACCCGTTTAAAAAACTATTTAAGAACATGTTTAAGGGACGTAGAAGGTACGGGTTTAGTGGAACGCCGTTTGATGATTCAAAACCTGTAGAAGGCTTGGTTATGCAAGAACACTTGGGTTCTGTGATCGTTAAAGAAACCAGGCAAGAGTTGCAAAGAATAGGTAGAATAATACCTGTTGACTATTACATGTTAGCATTTGGTCTTGAAGGAAGCATTAAAGACAGATCTGCTTATGATATCGCATATGATGATTGGTTGGTTAGCAATAGTGAATTTCATAGAACGATAGCTGGATTATGTAAAAAATATAAAGGAGACGGCACATTAACGCTAGTGGATCGAGAAAAATTGGGCCACAGTCTTTTAGAGAGCATTGCTGCGAAGGGTTTAACTGCCAATTTCATATATGGCAAAACCGATAAACGTCGTAGGAATGAAAATTTGCGGGGGTTTGAAAATAGAGATTTTGATGTACTTATAGGAGGAAAGATAATAAATCGGGGCCTCGATTTAAAAGGAGGCTGCGAAAATTTAATACTAGCTACCGGTGGTAAACTGCAATCTGATTTTATTCAAAAAGTCGGCAGGGCAGTAAGGCACAATAAGAGAGGTAGAAGTAGAATTTTCGATTTTTTATTTAGAGGTAACAAATACCTTTATGAACATTCACGATCTCGTCTAAAGGCAATGATTGCTGCCGGGTATAAAACGACTATAATTTTCCCTGGCGGAAGCGTTGATGGTGCTCAATTTGTCAAAAGTAGATTCCACGTCAAAAAAGAATGGCTCAAAAGAAAGTGAGTCACCTGAATCTGTACAAAAACCAGAGCAGGAGCAACAAGAACCACCTAAACGGCGGCTCTATTTTATAAATGAGATAGTTGAATGGCATCTCACTCAATATATCTGGACTGGTTGTACTAAAATAGAACTGCGCGACCAAATAATGTCTAATGCTACTGAGCTAATTAGACAGATAATCAGAAAGCAAGGTCTACATACCATATACCCAGGACAAGAGGATTCAGCATTTGGGGATCTGCTCCAAACTGCTTGGGTACAGATTGAAAAAACTCTGTATAAGTATAGATCTAGACCACATTGCCGTCTTTGCTATAATCCTGATAATCCTTCTAAATCTTTATTATACCAGCCACAAGAAAGAGAATATGGCATTAAGACTATGGAAGAAGTCTTAAAGATGCATAAAGGGCGAGTATGTCCATATTGTGGTGGTAAGCTAACTAATGATCACGTTATAGAGCCAGTGCAGGATTTATATGGAGGATCTGAGGCTATCCTATATAGGGGCATGTCTAAAGTTTTTAATATGTGGTCCCAGGTCGCCAGAACGGTCATCTTAGCATATATTAAAAAGGAAGGTCGTGATAGAAAGAACTCTCAGTCTTACATGAGTCATCTTGGTAGTAAGTCTAGACCTCTTAGTGATATAATGGTTAGATTCCTAGGAGAGGCGCAAGATGTATGCAAGTATAATGATGATCACCTTAAAATAATAGAAGCTATAGAATGGTTATTGTTTAATGATGATCGACCGCATGATGGTACAATAGGTAAGTTAGTAGCTAAAACAGGTCTTTCAAGATCTATTATTACTGGTTTTATGAAACTTATCAAGCTTAGAAGCTTTGAATTTACTGATTCGCCGATAAGTAAGAATATAGCTGAAATTAAAGATAGGCGTCGGATAGGTATTGACTTTGACGAAGAGTAAAACTTAATCTGTCTAACAAATATAAAATATAAGCAAGGGCTAGAGCAAGATATTAATAGGTATCCAACATGCGATTTATAACAAGTTGCTGTAAAAGACCCATCAAAGATTGTCCAGGTTGCCCACAAGGGATGCATCTAATAAACGTAGATGAGGAGAAAAACATGGCAAAGGTTGAAGACCCAAAGTATTATGATAAGCTAAAGCAGCTAGAAGAGTCTTATATCAAAGTAATAGCCAAAATTGATAATAAAGATGTTACAACGCAAGATTTTGCTAGTCTTATCGAAATGAGAAGGTCTTTAAATGAATCTACTCCTTCTTCAATAAGAGATAGAGTAAGGAGAAGGATGTCACCTTCTAATAAAGCGAACAGAAAAAAGCATGATCAAGATGGCCATCGTAGTGGCGTCTTAAATGTGGCTGGTAGGGTTCAACCTAAGCGTAAACCTTCTGGTCAGGCTCAGATGAATGGGCGGGGCAAAACTGGCCACAGGCATAGCACACGTAAGCAGAGGAGAAATGCTGCTGTAGAGGTAGAGGATAAAAGAAGTAATATTGTGAGGCAGATAAATAATAAATTGTCTGAACAGATAACAAAGTTGACCGTAAAGAGGGGTTAATATGGATATTGACGATGATTTAAAAGATTTGTTGGATCAATTGGAAGATGATGATCCAAACCAGACAGATAACATATTACCTATAAATGAGTCAACTAACGAACAACACAGTATTAATGAAGAAATTATCAACCAAGATAAACCATCTGAGGTAGAATCTGAGGTAGAATCTAATATACTAGATGAAGTGCCAAGCAGTGCATTAAGGCCAGTCAAACAAAGCTTTAAGAGATTAGACGAAACACCAGCATTAGATGATTCAAAAATTGCTGAATCCACTGATGTTTTAAAGTACCTCGAAAAGATGGACGAGGTAGCAGATGAAGTTTTGATTTCTTGTCGTAACGATAGGCAGGAAGCTCAGGATGTTATAAATATGCTTAGGTTGCAGTGCGATGAGGCCCATAACAAGGATCGCCCACCAGCTAGGATGTATGTTGATGGTTTGGTTAAAGCAGTAGAAGTAAAAGCTAGCATAAATGGTAACGCTGTAAAAGTGATGGAAGGTGTAGCTAAGATGATAGCTGCAACTAAGGCCGGTGTTAATATCCAGAATAATAATCTTTCTGTGTCCGGTTCTGAGTTAGATGATATACTAAGCGGTTCTGAACCTATGGGCGGCGAATTAGACTAATGAGATTAGATACTAAACAGAGAGAAGCTATTAGACGATCACAGCAATCTGTGACTTGGTGGTTGACACATTTTGGTAAATTAAAACACCCATCGGCTGGTATTCTTCCATTTCGCCCATTTAGTTATCAAAGAAATGCGATTAAAGATTTCAGGCAACATAGGTTAAATATTTTTAGGAAGTGCCGCCAAGCTGGTATTTCGAAGATATCTGGTGCTTTTGCGACATGGTTTGCAATGATGCATTCTCATAAAACAATTCTCATTGTGTCTAGGAGAAATGAAGACGCAATGGGGTTTTTAAGAGACAATGTTGTATTCCTCTATGAGCATTTACCTCCTTGGATGAAAGAAGTTTGGAAACCAAAAAAACAGAATGAACACGAGATAATATTTCCCAACGGATCGAGAATTCAATCATTAACTTCACATCCAGAAGTATTACGGTCTAACGCATCTTCCTTAAACATTATTGACGAAGCGGCGTTTATTCAAGGAATGGATGGTATGTGGGCTGCTGGTTGGCCTACTTTGCAGCATGGTGGTAATGTCATAGTCATTTCCACCACAAATGGTATTGGTAATTGGTATTGGTCAACGTGGACTGATGCGGATGCAGGTGTCAATGGCTTTAATCCAATTATGATTAATTGGTGGGATATGGATTGGGCTATAGAGTATAATGACCCGCTATCTAACCAATTTAAAAGAATCGCTCCTAGAGATGGCATTAAAAAATGTTCTGAAAAGCAAGATATATCACGATTCGGTTCATATTGGTCACCTTGGTTACAAGAGCAATTTAATGCTTTGCAGGACCAAGGCGACGGGTGGAAATTTGAACAAGAAGTCTTGGCCTCATTTATTGGATCTGGCCATACCGTATTGACCAAAGAGACATTAGCCAACATTCAAACCAACATTAAAGATCCAGCACAAAAAATCGGTGGAGCACAAACATATGTGCACCCTGTAAGCGGGATCGTTGAGGAGATGAACTTCGAATTTGATGATCCTGATGAAGGATTGTGGGTGTGGCAAAACCCTGTGGTGGCAACACCTATGAAAAAACGAGGTAATGAAATAATAGATGGTGGCTCTAACGCTCATTCTTATGTGATGGGTGTTGATATAGCAACGGGCAAGGGTCGAGATTACAGCGCAATTGAAGTGTTTGATGTAGACACTATGGAGCAAGTCGCTGAAATGATGGTTAGGTGTTTACCTCGCGATTTGGTGAAATATATTGATAGGATTGGTAGATGGTATAACGCTGCTCTAGCGGTGGTTGAGAGAAATAATGGGGGCGATACGTTAATCGATAGCCTCAGATATGACGTTATGTATCCAAGGATATGGCGTAAACAAGAGGTAAATGACAAACCGAGAAGCAATAGTTCTGGACAAAGATCGTTGAAAGTTGGGCATTATGGGTATGCGACTAGTATGGCGAGTAAACCGACTTTAAATAAATATATGATCGATTACTTATCGGAAAATGGTGAGGGATACAAGGTATACAGTGCTAGATTGCTCAAACAATTTCAGACATATGTTAGAAAGAGGGATAGGACTGGACGAGACACAAATAAGACAGAGGCAGAAGATGGTGCTGGTAACTTTGATGACTTGGTTATCGCTTGTGCTTTAGCTTTTGTAGGTACGTCTGACGCACACATACCAGATGCTGCCAATTTAATCCCGACAGGGAGCGGGCAGAGTTTAAGTTTCGCTGGGCCTATGATATCTTCATCGGAAGTAAAGAAAGATTCTGCAAGTAAATATATTGATCAGGGCGGAGTTGGATTAATGATGCCGATGTCAATGTCGGCGGATGAATCTCCAGAATTGTCCCGTCAAAGGCACTTAGAAGAATTTGCAATGCAAATAGGTGGAATACCGATGGGTCAAGGTGGACCAATTGTAACGCCACCTAATAGCTATTACAGGAAAAACAATGGGTAATGGGCCTGGCATTAAAACAACTGAGCTATGGCTAACAACTATAGTTGGAGTTGTCGATACTATATTAGTATTAACATCAAATTCTGATAATAGAGCTGAAATTATAGTATTGGTAGTGTCGCTATCGGTTGTAGCTATAACTTATCTTGTTTGTAGAACAGTGTTTAAAATATCTAAGCTTAAGTATAGACCTGACACACCTGTAGCTTTTAAGGCTAACGATACCGGCGGCACTGAATACCTTTCATCGTCTGATTTTGCATTACAACAAAAGTCAGCCAGCAGTGGCCAGGTCATTAGCGAAGACCATTAATTGTATTATGCAAATTTTAATATAGGTCTTCCATCTAAAACAGGAGGGCGGATCGTTTCGGTAAATAAACCGTAGAGGTTAAAAATATGCCAAGCACACTACTTGCCTTCGACAGAATTAGAGCGCTCACTCGTTCACATAATATATTTCAAGCTGAAAGAATATTTCAGGATCAATCGGATTTAGATAGATTATCTGGGAATTTACCATCTAATAATTCTGCTACAATCATTGATCAGACTAATCTGCAAATTAATAGATTAGAAAGATATAAAGATTATGAGCAGATGGATCAAACGGGTGAGATAACTTTAGCGTTAGATCTGTACGCAGATGAAGCTAGCTTAGTTGACCCAGAACGCAAGCACACTCTTATAATAAGAGCACGCAATAAAAGACTTAAAAAAGAATTAGAAGAGTTGTTGTTTAATACTTTATTGTGGGATAGCTATTGCAGGCCAACTATTAGATACCTGTGCAAGTATGGTGACATGCCATACGAAATTGTTCTAAATAAAAACAGAGATGGTGTTTCTTCATTGCGCTTTATGAGTGTTTATGACTTTACTAGAGTAGAGACAAGGCATGGCGAGTTAGTAGGATTTTATCATAGCGATGAATTTAGTGCGGAGCCTCAGTTTTTCCATCCTTGGCAGGTAATGCATGCTAGGTTAACTAGTTTTGAAAATATCTACCACCCATATGGTAGATCTATAATAGATGGTGGAAGAAAAGCGTTTAAACAATTAAGGCTGATGGAAGATGCAGCTTTAATATATAGGATTACTAGAGCACCAGAGAAGCGTAAGTTTTTAATACCAGTAGGACTTATCCCACCAAAGGAAGTCCCTGAGTATATGCAGATGATTGCCCGCAATTTTAAGCGCCAAAGATTTTATAATCCAACAACTGGTTCTTTCGATGAGAGATATTCTCCATTAATTCAAGAAGATGATTTTTTCTTGCCTAGACGGCCTGATGGTGCTGGCCCAGATATTGAAACTATGCCTGGCGCAGAAAATCTTGATCAAATAGCGGACATAGAATACTTTAAGAAAAAGATGATAGCTCCCACTAAAATACCATTCTCTAGGGTGGGGATAGGTGAGGGTAGTGGAGATTCTAGTGATAAGTCCTTATCGCAATCTCATTCTGAGTTTGCCAAAGCTGTCCAATGGGTTCAACGAGAAGTGGCTACGGGGCTAACTAAAGTAGCTATAGTTCATTTGGCCCTGCGCGGATATTCAGTGGAAGATTTAAAAGGATTTGAGATAGCTCTAACAGCTACTTCCGCTATGGAAGAGCTTTATAGGATTGAGACATGGCAGACTAGAGCTAGTGTTATGGCTGATCTTAAAGATTTAGGTTGGTTCCCTAAAGAATGGATTGTTACACATTTTACTGATTTGTCTCCAGATGAAATTGAAGAGATGGATGAGATGGGGTCAATCGAAGAATCAGGAGGACCAGGCGGCGGCGGCGCTGGAGGTGGTTTAGGACCTGTTGGCGGTTTGGATGATCTAGACCAAGGGTTAGGAGAAGAAGGAGAAGGCGGAGATATTGAATCACCGGAAGTTGATGGCGAGTTAGAGGGTATGCTAGACCAAGCTGGTGGCGGAGAAGATGGAGGAATTGAGGCAGGAGGAATTGAGGCAGGAGGAATTGAGGCAGAAGGGTTTGATTTAGAGGCAGAAAAGAGATTAATCGCAGAGATGCGTAAGAGTGAAAAGATTGAAGAAAAGCGTAAGATATTGGAATCCTGGGCGGATAAAGTTGGTAAAACATTTTCTTCTGATTCAGCAGAATATAACAGTAATTATGAATTTATGCTTGAGAGCAACGAATTAGATGGGCTTAATAAAGGCAACGGCGATACATTAAGCGGCGATTATGATAGCATCAAATCTTCTCAAGATACTATAAATGAATCGACTAATCCTGACAGTGAATCTATTATTATTGGGTGGTCAGTAAACGAGGAAGAACGTGAGTCAGCCATTAATGAGGTATATAACCTATTGATGGCTGACAAAAATAATGACCAACGTTGCAATGCAGACAGCGGCGCAATTACGGAAGATGATATTCCAAAGTAGTTAAATAAAATTGTATTTGCGATGGCTGATTTTACAATTAGTCAAATATAATTCCAAAATCAAAATTAGTATAGTCACATACATGTAATATCGGATTAATCCGCAGGAGTATATTAAATGGCTCAGAATCAGAACACCTCGACTGCCCAATCTGTAAAAATGGATAGTCGCAAGTTTCTGGGAGCCCTGAACGATTCCGCTCAGGCCAGAATTGCGTTTTTCGAGAATAGAATTGCCAGCATGGGAAAATATGCTAGCAAAAATTACAGATTAGTTTCTTTGCACTCTAACACCTTGTTTTTTGAGGATGTTGACAACAATTTATATTTTGTTGCTGAACACACCAAAGAAAAGGGTGGCAAAGTTTCAATTGATAATATTAAACCAATTCAGATAGTAGAGGAGGAGAAACAAGATTTATTCTCCGAGTCATGCTATAAGTTGGTTAATGCTATAGAAGAAAATGACCAGAAGGGAATGGGGTCTGCATACAAAAGAATGCAGGCACAACGGTTCTCCGGTCGTGCAGTACCATTTTCAGGTGTTGTAAAAGGTAGAGACAACGTTATTCGCCATATTAATGTTACAACTGGTGAGTCGTTGGATGAAGATTGCAGAGCGCGATTAATCAGCACAATTGTAGAAGGCATGAAAGATCATGTCATTGTTGAAAACGGTCATGTAGTTGCAGGACACTTTAATGGTGGTAATCCTGTCAAATTGCCCGTAACTAAATGGGCTGCAAGAAAGCTCGTTGCTCGCAAAATGCGTGATGCAGCTTCAAATGCATATTGGTCTGAAGGTTTTCAACAAAGAGTGAAGCACACAGCTTCCTTAGTTGCTGAAGGCAATGTGAAAGAGGCAGTGAAGCTGGCTTCAGTCTTCTTAAATGAAAACGAAGAGTTTACCTTGCTAACAACTCAACAAATGGAAACGTTGGTTGAGAATGCGTTAGCAGCAAACGCAGTCCTTAACGATTCAATTGTGAAGGATACCGCCACTTTGATGCATCGTACTAATTTGAAGATTAGTCGCAATAAGATCATCGATGAGTGGAGAAATATTGCCAAAAAAGCTGAACATCCTGTATTAGCAGAAAATGTCGCTATTTTGGAAAATGTGACAGATTTTGAACCAGCATATGATAAGTTTTTGAATTTAATATTTGAAGCTTTCAGCAACAAAGAAGTTGCCGCATCAGCTTTAGCAATTACTTTAGAATCTTTGAAGGAGTCAACTCCGAAAATCAAAGAGTCGTTTGACTTAGCTAGCAAATTGGATAATTTGATTAACAGGTTGCAAGCGAAAGATTTTGATGATGCTGCAATTTTCGAGGCTGAGGACTTGATTGCTACGATTCAAGAAGAATTAGCAGCCAATGAAACGTTAGGTGATTTTGATCAAATGCCTGGCGATGATCCTTTAATGGATATGGGTGGCGACGCAGATTCAGGCCAGCCTGTTATCAATATTAATTCACCATTGATTCAAATTGGTGGTAAAAGCTCTGCAGGTGGAGAGGAAGAAGAAGAGTTGGATGAACTGCAGCTACCCGATGAGGATGAATTAGATGCAGTAATAGGACAACAAGAAGCTCCGGCTCCTGCTCCTGCTCCTGCTCCGGCTCCTGCTCCGGCTCCACAGCAGCCTGCTGCTCCACTCCCAGGAATGGAAAGCAGAGCCGCTCGTGAAGCACTTAGTGAGTCTCGTCCTTTACATTATGAAATGAAGGATGAAGAAGATGACGATATGCCTGATGATGATTGTGATCTTGAAGAGGGCGCTGACCCTTATGCTTACAATGATCAAATAAAAGAATCTAGCTTATTGGCTGATTATGGTGCACCTGTTTTCACCAATTTATCGGATAAGCAGAATGTCGTTAGAATTATGGATCGTCTTGCTAAAGAGCATAAGCTTGTGGGCAGCGCGTTAGATAATAACCTAGTAGGCATGGCAGAAGCTGCTATAACTGCATTAGGATTTAGAGTTCCCGATGGCAAACTAGATTCTGCAATCGGAGAATGCATTGAATTGTTTGCAGAGGAAAAACCATTTCCTGGTGCTGCTGCTCCATTTGGCGCTAAAGAAGACGATGACGACAGTGAAGACTCTGACCACGACGACGGCGATGATGGTGATAAGGGTAGCGGCAAGCCTTGGGAAAAAGATGATGACGTTGCTGAGGATCAAAGAAAAGGTCCACGCATTAGAAAGAGGGGATATGCTAAAAATAGCATAGCTCCAATGGAAATCAAAAACGAATCTATCCAATGGGGCAGTGCTCAAGAGGATGGAGTGTCAGGATCGATGAATGGAGTTAATTTCATCTTTGATCATGGTGGAGATTCTGACCTTAAACCTGTGATTCTAAGTGAAGATGGGTCGGTAGAAATTCCTATTCCAGAAAAATTGTTTGATAGTGCTTTTGCAAGCGTTGGCATGTTAGAGTCAACTCCAACTAGCCAACCAAGTGTGTTTGCTGATTGGTTACATGGTTCGATTGAACAGTTAAGACCTATTTCAGAAAATGAAGACGATGAGCTTGACCAAGCTATTGATCAAGCTGTCGCCACGATTAAATCTAATCCCGAAGGTGGTTTTAGTGTTGAAGTCGAAGGTGATGTTGAAGTTGTCGAAAAGGACGTTGATTTAGATTCTGCTGATCCTGATGATATGGATATGATTGAACTTGATGCCGACCCTGAAATGGATGATGAAACAGAGGGTATGGCTGCGGTTGATTCTATTGATACTGATGAAGCTGATGAGGAAGTAGAAGATGATGACAATGAAATGCCAGACTTCGAACCCTTAGATGATGACTCTGATGATGGCTTTGATGATGAGTCAGAAGAAGAGGAAGACGACGAAATGATGGAAGATAAAGATATTTCGGAACCAACCAACGCTAAATACACTAAGCATGTGAAGGAAAATCCTCGTGATATGCCCAAGCACAAACCAACTGATTTTTCAGATGATAAGCTGGAAGATGTTGGGCCAGATGTGAAGCAAGGTGACGAAGCAGGAACCAAGCCTCCAACGGCTAAGCCAATGAACCACAAATAATTGGAGGCAATAATGTTACCTACAAGAAGAGAAGCCAAAACGTCGGTGTCTAAAAATAATCCTGGGTTTGATCGCAGGGTTATTGCTGAGACTGGTGTAATTCCTGCCGGTTATCAGTTAATTAGAGACTCATTCTCTTTTGACGTAATCGACAAACAGGATATAGTAGTAGAAGGCAAAGAAGGTCGTGAATTACCTGCTATGCGTGTTTCCGGTCTAATTCAGATGGGAGATAGAGAAAACGCAAATGGTAGAATCTATTCAACGAGTGATGTATTGCGCCCCGCTGTAGAAAGCATCCAAGATGATGTTTCATCAAGAGCAGTTATGGGAGAATTTGATCACCCTGCTGATGCGAAAATTCATCTAGATCGCGTTAGTCATTTAATGACTAAAGTCTGGATGGATGGTCGTAAGGTTTATGGTGAAGCTGAAATTTTGCACAGTTTACCATGTGGCGCTTGCCTCAGAGGTTTATTTGAGCATAAGGTTAGAGTCGGTATTTCTTCTCGTGGTGTTGGCGACATGGATGTTGTTGAAAGCGCAGGTAAGGAATTATACCGAGTAATGCCCGGTTACGCTTTTGTTACCTGGGATGCGGTTGCAGAGCCATCTGTAAATGGCGCTATTCTTCAGATTCAGGAAGGATTGAACAAACGATTGCGGCCTATGGCCAAAAGCAAGAACAAGTTTGCTCCTGAAGTTTATAGTGACATGTTGGTATCTGAAATCAACGATTTTTTTGATCTAAAGTAACAGAAGTTATAATTCCTAGCAAAAATACCTATAGTGAATAAATTCACGAGGAGAATAAGAATGAATAAGATCCAGGCATTGCTCGAAAAAGCTGGGGTCAAGTCAGAGTTGTCCAAACAAATCTGCGAGTCTTTAGAGAATTATAAAACTTCTCTTCGTGAGCAGTATGACGCTGACTACCGAGCCAAAATAGAACAAGCAAAGCAAGTAGTGGTTGAAGAGACCGAATCTCATAAACGAGAACTTGCAAGAAGAGTACAGATTTTCTGTGAAACCAAGGGAGCAGCGATAGAAGCTCAGCTTACCAAGCAATCAGCCCTTAATGAATCCGAAGCTACCGCTAAACTCAAAAGCATTGTAACAACGTTACATGGCTTAGAGCCTAATAGCAAGCCAAGCGGAAACGTTACAGCTGTAGTTGAAAAGCTAAAGCAAAAGGCTCAAGTCGCAACCGAGGGAAAAAGGAAGGCAGTAGAACTTGCAAATCGCAAGACAGCTATTGCTGAAAAAGCTCTGAAAAGAAATCGAGAGTTGGCTACTGCTTTAAAGTCAATTCAAGAATCTTCTAAACCTGTTACTGAGAGCCGCAGGGCACCCAGAAAGCAGACTAGAAGAATCGAAGAGAGCCGTAAATCCGGCAAACCAAGATCTACCAGAGCTACTTTGGCTGAAAGCCAAGATCGTCGTCCACCGACTAAAAAGCAACCGGCAGCTAATGATTCACCATTTAGCATCAACGCCATTGCTAGTGAAGTAGACGAGACGATATAAGAAGGGGGGAACCCCTGCGGTTGCCTTTTAATTTTAATAACTGAGCCTATTTAGAGGAGACATATAAATGTCATTACCTACTAGAGGACGTCACCTCGCTGAAGGTGCCCAGCGTCCAATTAGCGAAGCGACAGACCTGCATTCAGCAGCTGTTCTTCATGAGTCGAAGAAAAACCAGTTGGTCAAGAAATGGTCACCTGTTCTTAACAAATGCCGCGAAGTTGGCAAGCAAAAGTTTGGCTTGATGGCTTCGATTCTGGAAAATCAGTACAACCACTGGAATCCAGAGAATCGATCGGTACTGTTAGAAGACCAGACCACCACTGCTAACATTGCTGACTTCACTCGCTTTGCGCTTCCTTTGATTCGTAAATCGTACCCAAAGTTGATCGCAGATAATCTTGTTGGTGTTCAGCCAATGAGCCAGCCTGCCAGCTTGATTTTCTACATCAGATACCGTTACGCCTTGACCAAAGGTCAAACTGTTGCCGGTACTCAGATCATGCGCCAAAACACTGCTCAGAGTTTTGCTAAGCAAAACGGTTGGGCTCTTGATCCTTACTACTCTTCGCAAGAAGTTCGTGGTGAGGATGCGACTGTTGGTGGCGGCGGTACTACCGTCACTGCTACTCTTGCACATCGTCCAGTTCTTGCTGGTACAGTTGTTGTTGAAGTTTATGAGTCGGAAGCTGATGCTGATCCAAACTGCGAAGAAGCAGAACCATGCTTGCGAGTTAGCTACGATGCTGACGGCGCAGCTGATGTTGTTCTGATTGGTGATTGCACCAACTTTACATCGACAATTGCAGTTGATACTGGTACAACAGTTTTCAATCACTCGACTGGTGCCGTTACTGTTACACTATCTGCTGGTGCATTCCCAGCAGGTGCAGTTTCGAGGATCAATTACGAGTACGATCTTGAAGCTAACCCATTCCAGCCTGAAGTAACATTGAGCATTGACAGCGATTCGGTCGCTGCTATGACTCGTAAACTTAAGACTAGCTGGAGTTTGGAAGCAGCTCAAGATCTCAAGTCGGTTCACAACATCGATGCAGAAAGCACTCTCACCGACCTGATGGCCGACGAGATGGTTGCTGAAATCGATCGTGAAATCATCAACGATTTGATTGTTGCTGCAGCCATCCGTGCTGATCATAACTTTGCTACTGCTGCTGGCGCTAGTGTTAACTTCACTGACCGAAACATCGCTTTGATGTACAAGGCTCTTGAAGTTGCTAACATCATCCATAGAACTACTTTACGTGGTCCTGCTAACTGGATGGTAACTAGTGCTGACCTTTGCAGCAAGTTTGAGCAGTTGAACGATTTCCGAGCAAGCGATGCATTCACCACTGAAGGCGTTGATATCGGAATCATGAACATGGGTACTATTCAGGGCAAGATGAAGCTCTACAAAGACCCACTATTCCCCAACTGCAAAATCCTTCTTGGATTTAAAGGAAGCAGCGTTTTGGATGCGGGATACTTCTACGCACCATACATTCCGCTTCTCAGCACTCCAACAGTCATGGACCCGAACAGCTTCACGCCAAATAAGGGTGTAATGACCCGATACGGTAAGAAACTGATCGAGGACGGTGGGCTTTACTACGGTGTCATCTCGGTTTCTAACCTATAAGTTGGAATCTAACATCTTTGAAGATGTTGAAGATAACATAAGACTTAAAGCCCAGTTAGTTTTCTAACTGGGCTTTTTTCTTATACTTCCATATGGCACAGTTAGAAACTTAACAATATGAATGAGCTACCAGAAATTCTAAAAGACACAGCACTGATATCTAATTCAGGTTCTCTGTTGGGGTCTAACCAGGGATCGCTCATTGACAGTTATAAGTACGTGGCTAGGTTTAATAATTATCGATTATCACCACATCTACAGAAAGACGTAGGTTCTAAAGTCAACATATGGATTACTTCTCTGTGTTTCAATATAGAACCAAGAAATGAGGATTTTGATTTGGTTCTAATTATAAATCAAAAAAACAGAGTCACAAAGCATCAAAAGAGGATGGTGTCTAAA